>RCNJ01000046.1_pt1 | contig 100347 bp, 108 predicted proteins | sample 2041171 | NCBI WGS metagenome assembly RCNJ01 (sample SAMN09708213, study PRJNA481090) | feces metagenome | biome: feces | host: Pygoscelis adeliae | place: Antarctica: Rookery Lake | collected 2010-03-01 | reverse complement strand
CTGGAATTGTGTTGATGCTACAAAGATACACGCTCTCGGCCAGGCTATACTCTCAGTGACCGGCACCACTGCCACATGCGACACGTAGGGTTCAAAATCAAAAAGAGCACACCATGAACGCAATTCTAGGTGTTTTCGGTTAAACCCTTTTTTTTTTAACTTTCTATGACCACCAACTACCTGATACCCTAATTTTAAGTTATTTGAAGCTTTTTACGAGGTACAGTATGAACGCATAGAATGCCATCGGCTACAAACGGGATGTCCAGTCCGATTACAGTTTAGTATGGTAATCCGGATTATCCCCCCCACAATTTGACCTTAGACATCCTTCTGCTGTGTGCTGAAACCGCCTTGCACATCCCTCAATTCACAGGGGCGCGCAATGCGCGTCTCATAATGAGCGGTATGATTCCGGACGGCATGGACACTCCTGAAACGCAGCCGTACTGCGTCTGGTATCCGGATTTCCCCAAAGAAAATACGTATCGCAAGGTGGCACGCGTCTACCCCGCCATGCGGTACCACGTACGTCGTGCTTGTGCTGCAGCTGGGTATGCTAAATTATACGCCGAGCTCGATTTACTGCCTGACGTGTCGACGGCGGAGGAGGCGCGCGAGAGTGGAAATGCTGGCAGTTGTGCTATTTTTGATTCAATCATGGCGGCGCCCGTCAAGTACGCTGTCATGGATGACTACACGTGTTCGTTGAACACGACAGATCCAAGGTTCCCTGCCTTCCTGAATGCAGACACTTTGGTACGCTCGAAACTCGATTCCCGATTCCTAGCCGAGTCAAACAACGTAGTCAGGCCTAAAATGGTCTGGACTATCGAGGAGGATTTGAGATTTGACCTTCCGCAAGATATCACTTGGCCCGAATTTGAATACGTAACGCCTGAAGAGATTCAATTACTCTACAAGCCATTACCGCTGGATCTCCCAATAATTGACAAGGGAGGTCTAATCAAAATCGCAGCGTATGAGGCATCGACCGTTACTCGCGCTTGCGGACTCCATTCATGGACGAAGTAGAGTTGATCTGCGTTCTCCGTGGTATCCGGCACCATACTATGTTCGCGCGCTGGTGGGCTACGGAGATTCTTCGCGAAAACCCATTTGTTGACATCAGCCTCGGTAGCCCGGAAGCCGAAGGCCATATCAGGAGGGCGATTAACGCCCGCCGCATCATGAACGGCGATATCATTGGACTGGAAAAGGATGTTCACCTCCCGTGGATGATATGGCGGCCCCTTAGACCCAGCCCCAACACACTGCTCTCGCTTGCAAAGATTTGTCCGTCGATGAAGGAGCAAATCGGCATCGCTTGCATCTTTGAGAACTATCAAAGGGAATATGACATGATCAAGCCGTTTCCAACCGATGACCTTTACGGCGCCGCCAAACACAGCACTAACAAATATTACCTGCTTGATTTGAAGGAGCGTGCGGAAAAAGAAGGCTTTAAGATTCATAGCGGGGGAATGACGACGGATTCGATGTTTCCCACACAGCCTGACGCCGAGCCTACGAAGGACACTCTGAAATCTCGTCTTGAGGAACTGGCGGTTCAACGGCCCTTGGAAGAGTACTATTTCTATGATGATTACCAAGTTATTGTTAACCATACTGAGCGACACGTGTGGGCCTCTAAGGAATTATTACACAAAGTCGAGATCCTCGGCAGTGGAGAGTGGTGGGGAGATGCGCTTGATTTAGAGATGGAGCCCACCCCAGAAGAGGAGTCTATATTCGGACCGTGAGTGTACTGTACTGTAGTAAAAATGACCGACTGAGAATACTACTTACGTAGAACCATCCTCAGCGGTCGACCATTTTAAAATAAGTAGAGAAGGAAGTCCAGGCCGCCACACAGTTCAGACGCAAAGATTTGCAACTGATTCGCTAGGCGTCCTGGCAAGGGTCAACCATCATAACATAACTACGTCAACTTGGCACTCCGTACGTGACGCATACAAGTTATACAGACACATGCGCTGAAGTAGCATTTCGCGTGAGTACATTGCTATGCTTCAACACTGAGCTTACACAGTACTGTAGTAATCTACAAACGGTGATCCCTAGCTCATCGATGTATGATGAATCAAGACAGAGAATACTGGGGCAATAGGAAGTATCGATTCTTATGTTATTCATAACTCTTCTGCATGCGACAGACTGTACGAGGTGATAAGTGTCTCAGGGTAAGGCTTAATTAGTGCCTACCCAATATGTGTGGCAGGACTCATCTATCCACGAGACGACCGGATTGTTGCAAGGCGTCATGACACATTTTCTGGTAGCTGCCGGGCGGATGTCAATGAGGTTTCGCCTTGGTACAACTAACTCGGCTATTGGATTACATTGGCTGAAAGACGTCTTTGATAAGTATGCGAAGGGCTCGAGCAATTGGCCAGTATAGGCTATTGATTTTGGACGGCCATGTTCAGGATACAATCTCGCCAGTGCACGCAAACATATCCGTAGATCAAATTCACAGAAACATGACAAATCAGGATGAGAAACAGGCATTAGCATCAATGAGAGATAGTTGTAGGAAGAGGTGTAGAGAGGTTGGGATAGTCGTGAAAATGAGGTTGCGGGTCTGCGGTAAAACAAGGGAGGCCAATGTCCTTCGCGAGGCAGGAACGATCTCGCACTTGCCTCCTCCATCAGACTACCCTCAGTTTGAAGGTGAGCTGGCACCGGGCACCACGAAATCGAAATTATGATCCAGGTTGTTGTCTGGCGACTAGTTAACTCAACCATCTGTTCAGAGAAACTTTGATCTTGGACTGAATTACAGCGGCCATTACAAAATCCGAAGTGCTAAGACACACCACAAAAGAAACTCGCAAAGAAACTCGCACCGCAAACAGAAGTGGCATACACCGAAATCGACAGCAAAGTCGACGCTAACGGTTGCTACCAGCCAGTCTCTATGACCGTGACAAAGTCTCCCGTCGGCGTCCGATGGCGGTTGCAAACTTCTACTTCTAGGGGACAGGGAAGCCGAAGACCACCTCCACGTGACAGCGGTGACAAGAAATCGAAGTGTCACAACTCACCGCAGACAAACTCGTCAACAAAACCGATTAACATACACCCAAATGGAAGGCAATTCGTACTCAAAGAAGATTAGTGTCGCTGGCAAGGTAGATGTGGTACATATTCCAGCCACGCTAGGCTCTTCAGTTCTTCTTCTGCTGTCTCCTCCTCTTCTTTGGCGGACCGGCATCCTCCTTCATCTCAGCCAAAGGCGGAGGTGGAGGTGGGGCAGGTGCCCTGACCGGCTCAACCGTTCTTTCAACGACGTCCTCATCAGAGATTCCACCCCCTTCCTCATCATCTTTCTCAGCAGCCTCCTTATTAATGTCCATCATCTCGGCCTGCGGAGCAGGCGCCTCCTTCTTCATTTTAGCCTCGACCTTCGCATCCACATCACCATCCCTAACAAAAGCACAAACAAAGAAACCCATAGTTCCCCTTCCATCACCCTTATGCGCTCTAATACAAGCCTCCTTAACATCCTCAAGGGATGGACCGACAAACTCATCCTCAATATCCCTATTATCTTCCACAAACTCCTGCGTGCCTCTCACCGGCCACTCCCGCATGCCACTAATCTGTTCATCCCTCTTCAGCACTCTCCATCCCCTTTCTTTCGCGATGTCAGACCTGATGGCGTCAAGGACAACATTCTCATTCTCTTCCATATGAATAGAGCACGTCGAATACGTAATCTTCTTCGCAGCCGGAAAGCTCATGGCATGCTGCAAAAGCTCCAACTGAAAGTCCGCGAGCGCATCCAAACGCTCCTGCATAGTCTTCGTACTCATGACCTCCGTCGGCACTCCATCATCGTCCCTAAAGACCTCCACCCCATCCTCCTCATCCTCCTTCTCCGCACCCCTCTTCCTCTTCAAACTCGCAGCAGCGCGCTTCGCCGCCTCCTTCGCCTCCCGCTCAGCAGCCTTAGCCACCTTCTCCGCCGCCTTGGTCTTAGAGATACGTCTCGGCGGCGGCTTATGGCTCGGCCTCTCAGCCTTCGCGTTTGGGCTCGGGAGATGCAGCTCCGGCATCTCGTCGCGGCCTACGATGCCACTTCCCGAGCAAGAAGGGTCCAGGAGCAGAGCACCGACATTCTTGTGTTCCTCTGCTGTTGGCTTGACCTTGAGGAAATCCTGGTTGCCGTGGATGCGGGTGAAGCCGTCCGAGCCTGCAATGCCTACCATCTTCGCCAGAGTCTTGGCACGGAATTTGTCTTTCTCGAAGGCGTGGATGGTTTGCCCTAGGTGCTTGAGCGTTTCTGGTTTGCTGACATTGAAGGCTGGGGAGTTGGAGGCGACGATGCTGGCGAGGTGTGTTGTTTTGTTTCCTGGCGCGGCGCAGGAGTCGATCAGGTCTCCATCTTGGGGCTGCGGATCAATAAGGTAGGCCGGGAAGCAGGAAGCTTTGTCCTGTAAGATGAGCTGGCCGCTGGTATATGCTTTATCCTTGATCAAGTCGGTATTTGGTGGCACGGCGACAAGGTTGGGGATATGCTCGTCAATGAAGAGCTTCTTTGGACCGCGCTTCTGTACTTCGGTGACGTCGTGCACGCGCTCGTAGTCTTTGAATGTCGTCTCGAGTTGCTCTTCGAGCGTGGTGATGAGGGTGTTGATACGGATCCAGCGAGGATGTTGTGGCGGCGTCGGAACAGCATTATCGAGGCCAGCTTCCACATACTCTGTGAATGCTTCCATAGTACCGCAGGCGCGGCGCACACGCGATCTGGTGAACTCGGAAGTGAGGCGCGCCTTATGGCGCTCCACGGAGGCGCGAAGGCCATGAGCGGCCGGGAGGGAAATGCCGCGCTTTGCGAGGAGGATGTCGTGGACGAGGAGGAGAGAGAGGATCGGTGTCAGTTTCTTTTCTAACTTGAAGAGCTCGGTCCTCTCGATGATCTCCTTGAGGACGAAACTCCATTTGCAGGTTTCGATAACGAGCGCATAGATCTGTGCTGGTGGAGACTTGAAGTCTTTCTTGGAGAAGATACGGGATTTGAGAGAGCCGCCGGAGGTGTTTGGCGCCTCAAGGATGCCTGCTGCTTCGTAGTAAAGAGACATGATGAGCTATTCTTTACTATATATGTAGAGGTTGAGAAGATTAAGCAGTAGTTTCCACCGGACCGCCCTTCTTCACGGCTGGGACGACGGAGTAAAGAGTTCCAGTACCAGGACGTCCGAGAGCAACCCAGGTCCAAAGGGCGACAAGAAGAGCGAGGGCAATGTAGATATGGCGGCGATTTGGGGTAGGCATTTCAATTGATTTCAGAAGTAGAAACTAAACTAAATATTGATGGTAAGGGAAGAAATATTACGGTCGCTTCCCCGCAAAATGAGATGTGCCTCGACAAATTGCGACAGCTCGTGTCAACAAACATGCCAAGATTAGGGGTGTTTGACGCCACTTGGCATGACAGCACTCGTAGCCTCGCGACCAGTTGATGTGAAGAAGACAAACTACTATACTTCAACCAGTCAACCTCTTTCCAGCCAAATAAATTAGGATTATTCCGCCCAAGCCCGTTCAACGCTCAGGACTTTTTACAGGGAAGAACACGGCGCTAAGCGCCGAGACCGCAACCATGGATTTCGCCGCTCTCATGGCCAAAGAGATCGCCAAAGCCAAACCCACAGCAGACGAACCAAAGAAGAAATACCTCAAGCGCTCAGAAATAGAAGCCCAACGGCAAGCCGAGTACGCTGCCGAACAAGCACACATGGAAGCAGAACGCAAAGGAAAAGAGCAACAAAAGCGCAAGCGCGAAGAGGTGGAGTTAGAGGCGAAAGCCGAGCGCGAGGAGAAGCGACGACGACTAGCCGAGGATAGCAGAATAAAGAGGGAGATGGAAGAGAGGGAGGCGGAGAAGGCGAAGCGGAAGAAGCTTGGGTTGCCGGAGTTGGAGGAGGAGAAGGAAGATGAGGAGGTGCTGGAGGATGATGTGCCGGATGAGGAGTTAGTGGAGAAGTTGAGGGTGATGGGAGAGCCGGTGAGATTGTTTGGAGAGACCCATAAGATGAGGCTGAAGAGGTGGAAGAAGCTTGGCACGGTTATGACCAAGGGACCGATACCGACGAGCTTGTTGCCGGTGGAGGAGAGTGAGATGAAGGTTGATAAGGTGCCACCGAAGGAAGATAAGGAGGCGAGGAAATGGCTGTATAGACAGCTGGCGAGCTACTTTACCATGGTACTCAGAGAATGGGGGAACGCCCTTGCGAGAGAGGAGAAGAGAGATACGTTTGCGAGCAAAGCTGCTATCAGTGCAATGGTGCAGAGTAAGGAGAACATGACACCGGTATGCAGTTCCCACGGTATTCCGTGAAAGGCGGTAGCTAATTGAAGCCAGCTCTTCCGAAAATTCGAGAAAGGCGACCTAGACGAGTCCATCCTCGAGCCAATCATTGAGATTGTCAAGGCAGCACAAGAACGTCGCTATGTCGATGCCAACGACGGGTATCTGCGTCTCAGTATCGGCAAAGCCGCGTGGCCTATCGGTGTCACTATGGTTGGTATCCACGAAAGATCAGCCAGAGAGAAGCTGCATGAGCAGGATAAGGGGCATGTTATGGGCGACGAGGTTACCAGAAAGTTCCTCCAGAGCATTAAGCGTTGCTTGAGCTTTGCGCAAGTGAGGTGGCCTCCTGCGGACGTGAGGCAGTTGATGGGGTAGGCAGATAGGAGTGCTAGGCGGCAGAACGACAACAAATGATACCCTTTGAACATACCCTGCATCACCAAACTGGTTACTTAGAGCTAAGTCCGACCCGACCTCACCTCAACTTTTGGCAGCAACCATTTAGTCTGCGCAGGGTCTCGTTAACAGCTTGGAATTCATTCGACCGGCGATACTTCGCTTCACCAAGCTGGCTGGTTAGAGCCAACCTAGGTAAGATGTGCTCGGTATCATATCGGTCCTTTTTATCCGCTCTTGAGACTGCCGAAGATCTCTTTGTACCTTGGCATCTCGACGACCATCAATACTCCAAATCCTCAAACCGGTTAGTCAGAGCTAAGCTTAAAATTGACGTCAACTCATCCCTCCGTATCCAGTCTTGGATTGAGCAGGATCCATTATTCAGGTTCGCATCTCGTCGGCCACCGGCGCTCAACGTCACCAAACCGGTTAGTTGGAGCCAAGCTCAACTCGACCTCGCCTCAACCTTTGCAAAACAATAAGAAGCTCTTGGCTAACTGGCAGCCAAACATGTTTCGAGAACTAGTTAAACCCGTCCAGCGAACCACTTGACAAAGCATCAGTGTTGTCAACCACGAAATCATCATGGCAACCTTAGATTGGGAGGGTGTAGACCCCGAGACCCGTGCCCACAAAGTGAACCCCCCTCAGAGAGAACCGAGAGACGGAGCAGAGATATGAAAGTGCCAACATTGCTTTCCATCTCAAGATACCGCAGAAGACGAACGATGACTTGTGCAGCTGTATGGAGATGTGGTGGGCTATGAGTTCTCTCGATAACTTGTATACTCCTGATGGCTTACCCTGGATTGCTTAGAGAGACAACCCAGCCTTACCAAACTGTAAACCTACGGCTGAGGAGGAAGAGAAGTGGGGTGATTTCGATGAATTTATCGAATGGGCCGAGTACCTCCCTCGTCTGGCATGATCAACGCGAGAAAATTACTGCTGGGGAATGGACGGAGTTTCGGGATGCTCGGTCAGATGACGCGATGGTTGAATACAACATGAAAGTAATGCTAACCGATTTCTACCGGTATATGTCAAAAAAGCAACGACTAATAATCGAACAAGCATTGGATCACCGGAGTCAACGACATTATCGACGGTGAACTCTGCGTCCCAAAAAGAGCTGCCGACGCTGTGTTACGCGAGTTCAAGCGTGCCCTGGCCTACCTGGAGGCTGAGCACGACGACAGAGAGGATTTGGGCTGCTCAGGTAATGATATCTCATTCTTTTGGCCTAGTAAATGCTAATAAATTAATAGAAAAGAACCGCCTTGAGCCCTTGAGAAGAACGTAATTTCAGCGCAAAACTTGTCTGGTTACGTAAACAGTTTCCTACTTGAGACATCAACGTTGCCAACTACTCAGCAAGACTTCAGTGTCGATATCATCAATTGTGGAGTAACCACTAGGTTATCATTATGGATACTGTAAAGCACTTGCCGAAAGAAGACCAGGACGTCTTCAGAGAAGTGCTAGCAGAGAAACAGGAGTAGGAGAGTATCAACGTGGTGCTTGACTTGAATATTCTTCAGAAGGTATTCGACAACATATACCATACGAAAACCACTTTCTATACCTTCGCAACCCTCGACGAGTTAGAAACCTCAGATGGCCAATGATGGACAGACTGGACGGATAAACCCAAAAGAACGACTCCGACCGGTGCTGAGCCAAAACAATTGGGGTAGTTTCGACCGCTTTGGCCGCCTGGTTGGAGGGAGTAACCTTTATTCTGCTAAGAACTGGAAAACCCTCCGTGTTGACTTCTCGAGAGGAAGCTCATTGCAAACACCAAGTTGGTAAGGCTGCACTTCCCAATAAATAAGATCTAGCCGGAGCCAACATCCAGTAGATGTAGACAAAAGATATCAACTCCCTGATTCAGGACCAACTTTGGGATCAAAGGACCGAGACCCGGCTTACTTTGCCTAAGTTGAAGGACATGCTCGCCTACCTCGAAGCCATGAACGAAGACCTCGAAGAGGACTTTATATGGTCCGGTACGAGTCCTTCCCAATCACACGCCGTCAACACTAACCGATTGGCTGAGAAGGACCATCTTGACCTCCCGCGCAGACGCCAAAGTCGCACCTCGGGCAATCACGAATCGCAGCAGACCGTGCTAGAGAGCACATTATAATTCTTGTCAATGCATCTCTATCCTAAGTGTTCTTAGTCTCCTAGCGTGCGTGATACCTCCATCTGACAACGGCTGCTACCTGTTTCTTTCGACAACTTTTAACAACTTATCCTTGCCCATAAATTTCAGTTTCTTGGTATAACCAGCTTCATCTTGAGTTGTCTTTCAGCCCACACACAACAGCTGGGAAACCTGAGCTAACCTCAACACGACCTCACTTTGTGCTTCCAGGATCCAGAAGAACTTCAAAAATCCGCCCCGCTTGGTAAACAACTTCCACTTTACTTGCCAACCATTGCTGACTGTGAGACAGCATGTTACTCCCCATAGCGTCATCTGTGTCATAAGCACTGTCACCAATCATGTCAGATACAGCAAACGACCTACCAGAATGGCCACAGGTATTCCTCAAGCAAACTTTGGCCGACAAACTCGAGTTGAAGCGACTCAACTTCGAGCTAAATCTAAAGATTCCTGAGGAAGCGCTTGAAAGTTTGTACCAAAACAGGCTCCTGTTCATTGGCGATGTGGCTCATCGTGACTTGAAGACGACGGATGAACTACTTTGGACAGACTGGGGGAACAAGCCCAGAAGAGTGGAGTCAACAGCTGCCGACGACGAGAAATGGGGTGTTTTCGACAATTTCTACGATTTGGTGTGGGGGGCTAATCTCCTTCCTGAAAGGGATTGGAAGGAGATCCGTGCCTCTTACTCGGATGAAGCCATCATTGCATACACTCACAAGGTATGTTCGCTCTAATCCCATGCCATAGCCGTAGTCTGAGCTAATGCTCTTTTAATGGATATGGATAAGAGAGATCTATGTCCGGATAGAAGATGAATTTGGTCGATTAGACGAAGCTGAGATGCCTTACCTGCGTCGAAAGAAGCCCTTGCTTACTTGGAGGCTATTCATGAGGACATTCATGAGGACTTCGTTTAGTCTTGTAAGCATTTCATAGTCCCGTGTCTTTCGTAACAGCGGCATGCTAAACAGTCATCAGAAAGGAACCGTCTTGACCTTCCGCGCAGACGCTAATCGCAGATCAGGCAACAAAACTGATTAGCAGACTGCAGCAGACAGCACGTTACAGATCTTTGCATTATATCTATATAGGGCAGTGTAAAATAGCGCACCACTTAAATGCTGAAACCCCCGCCAGCCGTTTAACAATCTCTCATCTTCTGTGACAGCGTTATCAGGTCAACTTTGCAGTACTTATCCTACAATCCATATCTTTTCACTACCATCAGCCTCTGTGGCTAGCTTTATCTCCATGTCTTCAAATGCCGTTCAACCAACGTCACGCAGACTGATAAACCAGAGCTAAGTCCAACCCGACCGCACTCTGAGTTCTGGGAAGAATCAGGCTTCCAGCCCAGGACCTGCCTAGCTTGGTACGTAAGTCCTCCATAAAAAGCTACCTAGCTCTGCCGACTGTCATACAGCGACGATTATCGACAGCTTCACCCATGAGGTACTTCCCATGAAATCCGCCAAAGCAAATGTGCAAACAGACCACAATTGGCCGAGAGACTCCTCACAGAAGCCCTAGCAGACAAAGCCAAATAGGAGCACGTCGACGCCTCGCTGGACTTGAAAATCCCACAACAAGTTTTCCAAAACCTGTACCAAAGAAGAATCCTGCCCTTCAACATTGAGACACTTCATAAGCTCAAGAGCCCCGACGGAATGACTTGGACATACTGGAGGGATAACCCAAGAAGATATAGGCCCACGGCCGATCAAGAAGAAAAATGGGGAAGCTTTGATAAATCCCTTCACTTGGCAAGAGGGATAATTTGATTACTGAGAGGAATTGTAAGGAGATCAGAGCTAGATACTCCGATGACACCATTGTTGCGTATACTGAGAACGTAAGTAAGTCCCTCCCTCCATCATGAAGTCGCCCTGACCTGAGCTGACGTTTGATCTGACAGATGTGGACAAGAGAAGTTCTACGGCCAGGTCCAATTTATACGTCGTGTTCAATTGGAAAACGCACAATATGCCTTGCCGAAGTTGAAGGAGGCCTTTGCGTATTGGAGGCTGTGCATGAGGACATAGAAGAATTTGCTTGGTCCGGTTTGCTGCCTTCCAGATCCTGCTCGTTTGTAGACGAGACTAATTAAATGGTAGAGAGGGATCGCCTTGAGAAGGGAGAAGGGAGAATGGAGAAGGACGAGATGAGGATGAATTTGAAAGTCGGTCTGTGATTGATGGTAGAAAAGAACTGCCAACGCTATTATCATTATGCTACTGAAAGAACAAAATATGGCCTCTTTTACGTAACGACTAAGCCATGAGAACCTCGGTCTCTGAGCCGCTGTGAGATCCATCCGAAACCAGACTCCGATTCCAAACCTCCCAAGGCCCATACCCTGAATCCATTTCCCACTACCAGTATTTAGCTACTCCCTCCAATGTCTGCAACACCGTGGAAACTCAAAAATGCGGGATCCATGTCTCATTGCCTTCTGGAGAATGCCCGCTTTCATGATCTGCCTCATTAGCCGATTCGTCCCCTCCCACCGCTCCACGTGTTTCCTCCACAAAATTGTCAATGCTCATCACCCTGACTATGGATACCGGCATCCTCAACATATCCCTTTCCATTGCTTTCTCTATCCCCTTCCTCTGATGGAACCTCGACTCAGCGACCTGCGCTCTCTTAAGCAGAGCGGGACACGGTGTCTCCATACATTCCATGTAAGATCTGTGAGCATTTTGTAATCCCCACGCAACGTCCTTCAAATCGGTTAAAACAGAAGCAGCTTCAGGATCAGGGCGGTGGTGAGCGAGAAAATGGAGGTCGTCATAGCTGAGAGTTTTCTTGACGACATCCTGGTGCTTCTTGACATAAGGATCGAGCCAAGCTGGAACATTGAGGAGCGCTGAATTCAGCTTCGGCGTATTCTCCCGCCGCCACTTCTTCTTCCACGGTTGCGCTTCTTTTTCCAAAGGTTGATTGACGTCGTATGATTGGTCGTATCCAGGCTGAGTCGGAAATCCCATGTGAGCTCTGAACTGTTCTTTCGAAAATTGAGGGATATCGTATGATTGCATAAAGCCATGCTGGGCCGGATATGCCATTTGAGCTTTCAGAGGCTCTGGCGAAGGTTTGGGGTTACCGTATGACTTGATGACGCCATGCTGACTCGGAAATCCTGGAGGTCCATTTTGCCACGGAGAATAGGTTTTGTTCATGTTCGGGGTCCCTGGAATGGGAGAATGTATGGTTGGGGGTCCTGGAATGGTTCCCCATGTGGCAGAGTGGACAACTCGTGGGTTGAAGGTGGGAGTGAGGGGATCGTATCCATTGTTGTTTATTGGCGGCAGTTGAGCTGACATGGGGGATGGGGTATAGGTGCCGCCATTGTCAAAGGACAGCCCTGGAACATGTTCTCCGTTGCTGTTTCGTGGCGGAGGTTGGTTGGGCCGGTTGCAGAAATAGTTGCCGTAGGACATCTCTTCAACATGTGGTAGTATATCAGTAGGGTAGACTTGGGAAGTGAACAGATCGACTTTCGGCAAAGGCGAGAGTGAGTGTCTCTCGTGATACGGAGCTGGTGATGGTGCGCGAGGCTGATCTGGATGGTAGACGGAGGAGTGGCAATAACCGGCGCAGTGTGGGTATCGGCGTAAAGGAAGGAAGGCCAATAGGGTACCAAATAAGATATAAGCGGAATAGTTTTACGAGCTATTAAAAAGTGGTCGTATGTGTATAATTGGATGGTGATGGAGGTGGGTTGTCAAAGAGGACGAAGCTGCGTTGAGGAGCGGAGGTGGTTGAGCTATGGCGTCAAGCTCCTGCTTCCAGGTTGTATTCTGAGCAGTTGCGACAGCTGCAATATGCTAGTATGAACGTTATCTTCGTTGCCAGATTACTTGTGACGAAGAAGGAGCGCTTACCGTCGCGCTCACCTTGCCTTCGACACTAGCCGATTAACGCGCAGACAAAAGCAATCGAGGACTTGCACGAAATTTAGGCGCGGTTATACACAAAACAGGTTAACCGGAGTATAATTAGTTTTGTGTTTGCGGATGTACTATTTTCTGCTTCGTTCAAACCCTTCTAGGCTATAGACCTGGTATTACCCCTTAACTCCTTATATTTATGCTGGTGCGAACCAGCTATGCGCGCTTTCCAACGCCTCAAACCGTATTTCTACTACAACAGCACTACTATACCTATACAACGCAACATTGTACAGCACGATTGAAGCGCCTTTATTACGCAGCAACCCCAAATGCCTGGCCCTCCTCCAGCGCCACAAGCCTTCCCCTCAATCCCTGGCACACCTCCTCAAATCCACTTAGCACGTCCTTGCACGCGCTCGCACAGTCCCTGCGCCCCAATCTCTCATTCCACCCGTCCTTCCTCACCCATCTATGTCCCTCTTCTCTAATCTCATCTTCCCTCCTCAGTTCCTCCACCAACTCCTTGGCAACTTTCAGTCTTCTCGCACCAAGCGTTGTCGTCTGACGACTCATGTGTAAACTGTCGTTCAATCCTCGCAAGGACTCGACAAGCTCTATAGTTTCCCTGTTCAGTCTGTTTATACTCTCTAACGCAGGTCCGTCCGGTCTGGGCATGCATGCGTTCAGTTGCTCAAGCAGTGGTAGTATCTCTTCTATTGTCTCCTCATCCAGTGGCGCCGCGAAGGGTCCGATCAAGGGGTAGGTAAGAGTCTGCAGACTCTTCGTCTGGTACCGCAAGTGCGTGCTCATCGCACCATGCGCCGTAAGCAGCCTTGATGCCGACGTCTCAACACCCGCCTGGCCAGCTAGTTCCTGCAGACCTGTAGCAAGGCGCATAACTACGCCGTCGTTGGCGCCACCGTTGCTTTCGCTGCCGCGGCGGGCGAGGGACTCAATGTTGTCAATGTGTCTTATAAGGGAGGGCGGGAGACCAGTCTCATCTAGCTCGGAGGCGGATCCATACTCAGAGCCTTCATATTCTGAGCCACTTCTCCGTCTTTTCGGCGGTGAGAGCTGTTTCCTCCTTGACGGTGATATCGCGCTGCCATTTCTTGCTGGAGAGCCAGAGACGCTGACACCACTGTCTCGTATTATCTTCTCATTTCCTCCATCTTTTCGTCTCTCGGTCTCAGAGTCCGACTCCGCCGTACTTTGTTGCGCACCAGAGCTCGCAAAGTTCATATCCGGCTCTTCGTCCTCATCCCACTCGTCAGCATCCGCCAACTCATCCGCCAGATTTCCCAACCCATTCCCGGCGTCACCATTTGAGAACATGGCATCACCCATGCCCAAACTATCCTGCCCACTCCCGCTCCTCGGACTTCCCAGCCCACTCATTCCCCCGGTACTTCCAAAGCTCATCCTACTGCTCCTCGACGCCTGACTCGCACCGCTCTGCCTCCTTCCATAGCCGCCGTATCTTTGACTCGACGGCGACGTAGGTGATTGCGAGAATTGGATATCGACGCCGCTGGCGGAGGAGAAGCGGCTGTGTGAAGGTGTGCGTGGCGACGTCATGGCGAGGAGTTGTGAGCCGAGGCTGAAGAAGGGGAAGGTGTAGAAGGGTGTTGGTGGTGGTGAGAGGGTTTTATGAGCGCGTGGTTGACGACGGCCAGAGGTCGGGTACATACACACTGCAGTGGTGGATGTGGTCGAGTATGGTGGTCTTGGAATCGATTATGGACGTGGGACGTTTGTTGGTCTGGTATGCTTTTCGGTAACCGGCTTTAATGTTCGGAAAGTAGTCACTGGCCGCAGACAGATACGCAGGATATTGTCGTGCTACAGAAGCCAGTGGTAGCAATGAAAGGTGGTGATGTGCGCTGTACGGAGCTTTTGTCCTGAGTCGGGACAGCTAGGGAGAGCTCTCGGAAGTGCTAGTCGCGTGTATGATGCTGTGGACGTGGCAGACAAAGAATTGGGTATATGGCAAACGCTGTATCTCTGTCTATACTCTTAACGAAGAACCAAAAAGTAAGGAACGAGGTGAAGTTCAGAAGCAAACGCGGTGTATGAAATTCGTTTGCAATATAAAGCGAGGTTCAGGAGATGCAGCTGTAGCCCGGCCGCTTCGTCACCTCACCCCTCGCCCGCGGCAAGGCTGTGGCTTGACTTCAAGGTGTGGCTGGTATTTCAACGACAACTCCAAACGAAATATACTGCTGTTTCATGCATAAGCTCATAACAACACCATCTCGAGCTTTTCAACCTTTGACTTATATGCGACGACATAAAGGCATAAGGAATATTTAAAATGACATCTATTCGCCCTTTCCGCGCCGACGACGTCTTCAAATTTAACTCCACGAATCTCGATCCTCTTACCGAAACCTACGGATTAGATTTCTATTTTTCATACCTTGCAAGATGGCCGGAGTTATTCATGGTGGCTGAGAGCGAAGATGGGACGATTGACGGTTACAGTACGTGCAACAAAGTTCTCGGTCCATTTCTACACATTTTCAGCTGCCGTTTCTGCAATGTCCAGCGCCGCGCAAATGTAACACAAAAACACAACTAACTCCCTGCCAGTAATGGGCAAACTCGAATCCTCCCCCAACTACATGTCCGGCAGTCCACATTTCCTTCCCTACCACGCCCACATAACCGCCCTGACCGTCTCCCCCGGCGCCCGTCGTCTCGGCTTGGCCCGCCTCTTATCCCAATCGCTGGAACGCGCCGGAGACGAGAACAATGCCTACTTCGTGGACCTGTTTGTACGGAAGTCAAACACCATTGCGATATCTTTGTATAAAGGGCTAGGATACAGTGTATTTAGGGTGGTGAAGGAGTATTATAGCGACAATGCGGCGCCGGGTGCGAAGCCGGGAGAAGGCGAGGATGCTTATGATATGAGGAAACCGCTTAAGAGGGATACGAAACTGGAGCATCATAGGGATAATGGATTGGAGTTTGGGGTTAGGCCTGAGGATGTGTGGTGAAGGGGGTAGAGGATGGAAGGATAAGAAGCACCAGCGCCAAGGAGAAGCACGGAGAATTTGAGATGCGCTGCAAAGCGACGACATGGCTTTGGGAGCCCAGCGCACCATCGCCATATCGGTGGTGAGAGATCGAGGGTTACATCCACTGAGGACACGAAAAGCCCAATCTGGGGCCGTTTCCACAGGCCTGCGTCTCTATGTTCCATGGGCCAGCTTATCATTTGGAGGAATCGATATCCTCCCAACTAATTGGAAACATTAACAGTGGTCTACGACACAGTCTGAGGAACACCAGGCTAATTCGTGATACATCGAGTTAGATAGCGCAAAATAAATGGCATTTCGGCTTGTTAACATATCCGTCTGCCGGATTAAGGCATTACTAGCCTGAAGCTGTGGGTCATGAATATTGCCCTAGGCTGAGATAAAGTGGTTGCTAAGTGCTAACCAATTATTTATTGAGCCATCTTAGCATGGAAATTTAATTAGGAAACAACGATATTTCTAAAACTGAGATGTTTATGGAAACTTCAATAGCTAACCATGGCCATTAGTACAAGCGCATCCCCCCTCACCAGAAACCTCAAACACGAAAAGCTTCGGCAATATCAAGCTCCATGGGGTTTCCTGTTTCCTCCCCCACGCCACCACAGCACCAAGTCATGTACCGGACTGTCTTTTGAATCCACTAACCAATCGACAGCTCCTGCAATCACGCCTAGAACAGTACTGCTGCTTTATTCTCCTGCGCCTCCCTCTGACAGTTTCGATACCCCAATTCCAAAAGCACCCCCCCACCCACTCAACCACCAAACCTTCCTTAACAAATGCGTAATTCCCCATCGTTATCGCCTCCCACCCGCAGGGCGCCCCAAACCTCACCAACAGTACAACCATCCTACTATGCCATAAACATGTCCCATTCCGCAGCGCAGAGGATGTACCAGACCTCGAAAACTGGAAAGCCATAAGCGATCTACGAAGTCGTATTTTGACTCTGATGTTTAGCTTTGAGGTAGGTCGGCCGGGGTGGTTTAATAGTTTGGGATGTAGGTGGTGGGTTCTACCTCGGTCCTGCGGTGTTCAGAATTAGTGCACGGCTGAGACATGGCGATGACGCTGATGGCGATAAAGAGAGGCCGAGTTAATGGGTTATGCTTCATAGACTAAGAAAATACCACCGTCTTCGATTCGCTGCCCTAATCTAAATATCGTCGCCAGCAGCAAACGAATTATTTCGTTTATATACTTGAAGTTGACAGTGATACTGACTTTGCAGCCAAAATAGGTCAAGGGTACTGATATCAAATATGCCACAATCCCAACAGAACACATATAAGCCTTCTAGAATGACATCTGGTTGGGTGTGTAAGGTGCTTTATAGCGGTGGGAGATGGGTGTTGGCTTGTTTGGGACTCAATTTATTAACAGCGTTTGCGAATATCAACAGCCGGAGTGGGTATGCAAGCGTATTGCTGTAGACTAGTGAGATGTTCAGAAGTGGTTAGATAGGCATCACGTTGCTACTGAATGGAGTTCGAGAATAAGTTGTCATACTTTCCTATTGTCTCACTTAGTTTGGACTAGCTAGTATCTACATGATACATTTCCTCCTAAGTCCAACCACCAACGGTAAAATCGTGTCGTGCAATGTAAGCAATTGTGATTATGATGATGTGCCCAAAATCCTCTCTGCTCTATGCTTCATCCATCCCCATGATCAAGTATGATTAAGTGGGATCCCGGGTCACCCGCGGTCCTTAGTGCTATGGACCGTGTCCCTGTCCCGAATCCACCACCACAGTTCCCCTCCAACCTCCAAACTCCCATATCATCTGCTTATTCATACTTCTTACAATCCACGTGCACTGCCTCAATCTTCGGCCCAGAAACTCTCCTACTCCGCGCTTCCAGGCATATCCATACTCTGACTCTTCGCTGTACGCCCCAATCTCATTCTTACTTCAGAATCTCTTCTTCTGCTTCCGCGTCTATAACTGCTCGGGCCATCGAGACATTCCGTGATATCAGCGGAAACGTCTAGCTACTCGCAGCGGCCCCTTTACTTGGCGTCTTCGTTCCTGTCGCCGACGCAGCCCCAGTCCCACCCCTCCCCGCCTTAGCAACAGTACTCTGATGATAATTACTAATCTTCATAAACCCCCTCGTCAAATCAAAGCTCGGCTCCCCATCACTCTCTTCAGCCTCACCTTCTTTCTCCTCGGTATCTTTCTCAACGCTTCCAGCCCTTGGCTCGTCTTCGCTTGATCTCCGTCTCTGCGGAACAGGCGAGCTCGACTGCGGAACGTCTCCTCCAAGGCCGCGGAGAGGTGACACATCGTAGCGACTACCTCTTTCTTCCCTCGCACCTTCTCTTCCTCTTTCGGTTCCCATCTTACTCACGCTTCCCAACCCCGGCGTCGTACCAAGCTCAGCGAACCGCCAAAACGGCGCCGGAGAACTCGTAGGCATATGCTGGCTCGGTCTCTGCGCCGTGCTCGGCGGCGCCAAATGCGGATGTCTCTTAACCGGCGCAGGCGTCATCAGGTTTGCATTATCCTCCGGCGCAAAACTGCTACTCAACACTGGAGATCTAGGTCTATCGCTCAACATCGCATCTCTAACCTCTGTCTGCGTCCGGCCACGGGGTGTAGGCGAGCTTTCGCGAGCTTGATACATATTCGACGCATCAGCCAGCGGTGCAGGAAGCTGAAGACGCTCGGGCGTTTGGTCTCTCGCGTTCGAGTTTGGGATCCCCCGCATGTTTGGCGAAGTCTTGGGCGAGCGTTTGACTTTGCGAGTCGGCGAGCCGCCTGCTGCTTCGCCTGGTTGGTGGCCTTTAGCGCCTCCTGAGGTCTTTCTTGCCCCTGGGCTACCTCCTGGCGTCCTGGTCTCGCTTCTGCGTTTAGGTGGCGACTTGCGTGAGCTCCTCGGACCCCAGGCGTCGCTTCTCATTTGATCTCTAGTTTTTGGGACGAAGCACCAATACCCCCCTTTCCCCGTATCCTCTGGTCCCCTCTGCTTAACCTCGAATCCCGGATTCAGAGACAAATTATGCCTAATACTATTCTGCCACCCCTTAAAAAACTCCGGCCGTCTAAAATGCGCATAATGGCTCTTCATATACTCATAAATATCATTCAGCGTCGCCATCTCATTCTCCGCACTCATAATCGCCTGGCTAATCAGCTGTCCGTATGTGAAAGCCGGCTTGATATGCTTGAAGTTCTCATCTTGGTAGTTGATGTCCGAGGAATTCATTATGATCGCTCCACCGCCCACGCCTGCCGCGGCGCCCAGTGCAGGTGAAGAGGCTTGCATGAGTCCGCGAATGCGCTGCTTGGCGGGTGTGTCTGGACGGCGCCAGTCTGGTGGTGCAGGGGCGAGGATGGGTTGGCCGCCGCGTTGAAGTTGGCCGAGGGCTTTGGCTTTGTTGGTGGCTGCGTGAAATTGCCCGGATGGAGGCATGTTCTCTTGCGGCACGTAATTTAGATCCGGAGCAATCAGCCCAGCGCGACGCAGGTATTTCTGGTCGATGGTAATCGGCGCTTGTCCTTCCGGAAGCACAAACATCATTTCCACGCCTCCAATCTCAAAGACGACGCCGGAGTACAGTTCAATGGTCGTACCACGACGGACCAGATGGTCGCCATTAACTTTCAGCCCATTCCGGCCGTTGACCAGCATCATCCAGCGGGAAGTCTCAGACTCAAAGTATATCTCCGCATGGAGCCTCGAAACCTGCTTATTCGGTCCAACATCGACATGGATCCTCGACGGCTCGGTATCCTCAGCAGGCAGTGTATTGCCTGCTCCCTCATTGACTATCGCTACCGCTGTCGAGCCTGCGAAGTCGGAGATGACGCCTTCTGCCGGCCGACCGATGCAGGTCCGGAGACGCTTGATGTAGAAGGTCCATTCCTTGCCTGTGATCTTGGCGTATGCGGCGACATTCTTGCTCTGGCGCGCTTGGTGATGGTTGTTATGATCGCGGGCAACTCGGACGTCCCAAGTTGGAAGGGTGAAGAAGGTGGAGACTTGGGCGACGAGGTCGTTCATGGACATGTCGATTTCGTCTTGGGTTTGTGGGAGCCTGGCTGGTTGCTGTGGTTGCTCATCTTTGCGGGGATCGGCTCTCGTCTGAGGAGTATTAGTATGATGCAATCGGATAGTGACATTTGAATCGCTCTTACCTTTCTTCTCTTCGCATTCTGTGTTGGTGACGTCTGGAGATCCATCTCCTCCTCGTTATCGGGTGGTGACTGTCGCTTTACACGGGGGTTGCGCTTCGCTGATGGCGGCATTATTGTGTTTACTATTTCAGTATGAACAGCACTATTGGACGTTAGGGTTGTTGCTCCTAGAAATCGAGGTTAGAGGGGTAGTCGCAGCGGGTGTTGTGTCTCATTGTGCCACCTTTGTCCGTCGAGAATGACGCTCTGAAAGCAGGACTGGAAGGGCTACTTACGTCGCATCAATTGTTTCGGTCAATAAATGAATGTCGCTTGACCTCTGCAGCTTGTTGACAACAATCCGGGAGTATCAGGCGTTGATGGCAGATGTTGACCAGGTGTTTGGGTGGTGGTCGACGCAGGTTTGTTTAGTCGGAATTCCTCTCTGCGTAATCAAGTGGCCGGTTCGCGTCGCGTATAGCGGACTGCGCGTGACTTGCGATAAAGCTTAAGTGGAATCTCGGATAACGATGGATGTTCTTTGAATAACTTGGGGATACAGTTCCTTTTATGGTAGTTTGTAAACACTAGTGTATGGTGACAATGGAGTGATGACCTTGAAAGATTGTTACTGGTACCCGCGTGGTCTTTGCCCTTGTTCTGGTGTTTGGTAGACTAAGAACCTCAAGGTGAAGCTTGACGTCGTTGAACCATTTTCTTTTCCGACCGGAGCAGGAATGGCATCCGCTGATTGGATTAACCGGTCTTGGTAAACACAGATTGGCCTATCTATGATAAGGTCACGTGGAAACAGCCCTCATCAACCTCGACAACACCAGCTATTGTTCTCTTCTAAGCATCATCAGATGCGCAAGAATATAAAGGCCACCGCAATCACCTAGCCAGAATGAACCGTGTTGTATATTTGGGGGCCTCACATGGACATCGAATACAGGCATGATAGCTGCATATAGATCCCTCTGAACTCTTTATAGCCGACTCTGCTTAAGTGCACAACTCAGTAAATGGACTGAATTACCCAATTGGGATGATATGAGGTTTGGAGTCCATGTTCGGCTTGTTAGACGAACAAGTCGGTGTGATTAAGCTCAGGGAACGTGAACTAGTGAGCGGGAGCTACAAGACAACTGGTGCTCCTATTGGGCGACATTATGACCGCATCCTATTTTATATTGTTTGGTCTATTCACTCTCTCTTTAGATAAGTTTGTCCATCTTCTAGCTGAAGGTTTGAAATGTAGTTGAATTAGGTAGCCTGAAAAAGTCACCAGAATCAACATGCCAACCGGTTAAATCTCATTCTCATGATCATGATTGTCAGCTTGTGATCATTTACGAATTAGTCGCTTAGCTACTATCATATAGAACCTGTCAATCTTGGAAGTTATCATATGTCTCTTACGGACCTGTCGTCCAGATAACAGAATAAACTTAAATCGCTTATGGCGCTTATCACATCTATGTCGTCTAGATCTCCATCTAGGATGTGACACCTTGATGGTTCCCACCCATGCACAACCCCGGATTTTCTTCCGCACCAATTCCGCGAACCCTTCAAATTTCACACCGGAGCTGACATCTCAAAGCTACGATGTCGTCAACTATAGCCAGGAATGGCTTGAGAGCTTCAGTTCTGCGCCAAACACAATTGCGTGCGGCGCCAATCGCCAAAAGATGGAATAGCCAATATGTTTTCCAGGGTGCGTCTTCTTCCTGAGCTCCACAACCCCAATCGCCAACCGAAACGCCGGCTCCAACTCCTCCATAGCTAAACCACTAACCAGTTAAACAGAAGGCGACACGGTTCTCCTCCAAAAGCGCAAATTCAACCCGACCGACTTCCTCGCTCCCCTCCACTCCGCGCCTCTAAAAGCCGGCGGCAACATCCAGACCGCCCGCGGTCGCGTCCTACACGATGATATTATCGGCCAGCCCGGCCGAGGGATAGTGAGAGATGTGAAAGATAGGAGCAGTCACAATGAGTATAGGCTGATCAAGCCGACATTGGGGGAGTATAGTAATTACACTAAGAGGGTGGTTACTCCTGTGCGTATTGATCTTCCCTCCAACCTTCTCTCTGTCCAAAAATGTTGTGTACTTTTGGGAATATGGAAGATTATGCTGACTGGTTGCCAAACAGCTGTATCCGCACGACGCAAACCTCATAACCTCCCTCCTGGACATAAACCCCAACCCACCCCGCCCAACAGACGACTTATCAACACCCTACGAGATCTTCGAAGCAGGCACAGGCCACGGCGCCCTAACCCTCCACCTCGCGCGCGGCCTGCAAGCTTTCAACCCCGCACCTCCTCCAGCACCAGTCGTTATTGAACCCTCTACCATCGACGGCCAGGCTGTTGCGTCCGAGGAGAGTCTGAAGCTGGACGACCCTACGGCCGAGGAAGATGTCAAGGTGCTTGAGGAGTACGACGCGTACAAAAAGAACCGTCGCGCGGTGTTGCACACCCTAGACATCGACCCCAAATACCAACGCCACGCTCGCAAGATAGTCAGAGGTTTCAGACAGGGAATGTATATCCACAACATTGATTTCCACGTCGGCACCATCCCGTCCTATCTCCAATCCCGTTTGGGCGCCCAACCTCCCACTTCCTCCTCGGACTCAACTCCCCAGCCATTCCTTCAGCATGCGATCTTGGACTTGCCGGCTAGCCACAAGATGTTAGACATTGCATCACAATGTGTCAAGACCGACGGATTGGTATTGGTGTTTTGTCCGTCTATAACACAGATTGTTAGTTGTCTTAAAGAGGTTAAGGAAAACAACCTGCCATTTGTGCTGGAGGAGACGCTAGAGATTGGTCATCTTGCTGGCACAGGTGGAAAACCGTGGAAAGTAGGCGCTATGCGCGCACGCTCTGTGGAACGTGCTGAGAAATTGGCACAAGGTGGCCTCGCCGATGGCTCGGAGAGTGACGTGGTGCTTGATGCTGAGGTCAAGACTGGTGGGGAAGAAGGCGCGGCACCAGTTAAGCTTGATGAGGAGGAGGGATGGAATTTTATCGCTCGCCCCATGGCACCTGGCCGCATCAGCGGAAACTCGTTTGTTGGGAAGTTCAGACGTCTGGACTTCTGAGCACCATCACTAGGAGATTGGCGAGCGGACGAGCATTGCAATACGGCTGTAAAATATGGTAAAATATTGCCGATAGGATAATATATCTAGGCTCCAGCTTCTTCTTCGTAGGTCAAATGGTCCAGCCTTATTCCAGTGCACAGGTCTATGATCTACCGGTCACGCGGCCCTCTCCCATCAACCGCCGCATCATCCTTAGGCATCCAACCACTCCCCTCCGCCTCAGGGTCAAGCAAGTAATGCTCCAAATTCCACAACAGCATCCTCAGCTTCAACGTCTCCTGTTTACTCTTGATAACCATCAACTCCCTGTTCTCGCACTTTGGACCTCTGGCTCTAATCTCAGCAATGAACTCCGGGCCAAGGAGACGCAGCGCGTTGTGTACTGGTAGCTTCTGCTCCCAGAATGGTGTATTGGTAATGGTTGCGTAGTGTCCTGGGCCTGGAATGTCAGGGAGCGCGTCTTCCTCGCGCCATTTCTGGTGGAGGGTTTTCATATCTCGACCTGCCTTCTGGGTCTCTACCTCCACATCCTCGACTGATTTGGTTGGGTTTGAGGCAGGCTCATGGCCCAGCCAGAGCACGCACCCCATCTGTTTTTCCCTGATAACTTCGTCCCAGCTTGGACAGTAATGCACGAACCCTGGCTCCCCATATACCGCCTTCGCGATAATCTCCACCACCCTCCTCCTCAAAAGCTTCAACACAAAGGTATCCATATCCCCCCTCCAATTATGCATGCCCGCCTGCTGCGTCCCTTTCATCCCCCGACTCGCGCCAATGAGGTGAAAAGAGTTCCAACCACCGAAATACCTGCTCCCCTTCGTGCCCAGCCCTGTCACCAGGTCTTTGCGTAATAAGACGTAGTGCCGTTGTCCGATACGGGTTATATGGTTCGTGAGTTCGTCGACCGACGCCTCGATCGATATCTCATCGGAATCAAGGGGCTGCGCATAGGCCCCCAACTGCTGTTGTGCGATCCTGATCTTAGAGGACTTGACGGGAAGAGTGAGGGAGCGTGGCATGTACCATTTTTTGCCATCGACTGGGTTCTCGATGTCTTCTAAGGCGAGCATCAGGTCTCTCGGTAACATGATTTTCGTGATTGTGCAGGTGCGAAGGGGCGAGGCGAGGGCGTGGGCGTAAGCGTTGCGGGTCAGCTTCTTTTGGAAGGGCGTTAGGTCGCCAGAGGGTGGAGGTTTTTCGGAGTATGCTTTTTCGTTCCAGAAGTTTGGGGGCTTGAGGATGAGTGGTGATTGGGGGAGGGTTGCGAGTTGGCGGGGACTTAGAGAGGATGTTGGATTGGTTGTGGAGGTTGGTATTGGGGGTTCGCGTTTGAGTTCTTTTTGTTCCGAATTGCCTTTGAGACCCGAAGGCGCATTCAAACCACCTCTGCCTGTCGGCCGAATATCCTGCGGCGACATGCCAGCAAGCTCGGTTCCCACAGCCCGCTCAATATTTGTATCCTGGATGTGATATATCTTCCTGCTAAGAGCCTCTACCACTTCATCCGTCCTCTCCTGCCCTTCCTCGACCCATTCAGCCCTTAGCGATGCAGTTTTGGGCTGTCGCATCACGTCCTGCGTGACCATTACTTTGCGAATTAGCGGCCCATTCAGTAAGCATGTTTTGTGGACTTTAACTTGAGGCTTTGAGCTAGTCTCCGTGTTGGCTCTCGTCGCCTGCTCGAGGTACCGCTGATACTTCTCCTCCTCCTGCCTCGCAACCTCCATATCCCGAGTCGTCAAATACCTGTACGGCTTCCGCGCCATCTTCATCTCCCTGCTCTTGACCTTCAAGTCGAGGCCCCTGACTGACAGCGCGGCTTTGAGTTGGACATTCTCCCCTTTATCAAACTTCTGCAGCTGCTCCTTAAGGGTCTCAACCGTAATCGACCGGTCTCCTGAATGTGTAGGCGGGGTTGTCGCTGCAGATGCCTTGGGATGATACGGAGCATCGTAGACAGCAAATGGATCTATGTCGTTCTTTCCATCCGCGCCAGGCGTGTAAGGAGGACCGTCGAGGGTTGAGCCCATGCTGGAAAGGTATTCGGCATCTTCTTTCGACTGCTGGGCTGTCCGTGAGTTTTGGGATGAGGGCGTATGAGGTGTTGATTTATCGCCTTTGCCGTCATGGCGGGATGTGCTGCTGAAGCATCGCGTAGTTGCAATAGGCCGCAAGGCTAAGTATCTCTTCATCACATATAGTATATCGTCGTTGCTCCTCCCCAATTTCTCCTCGGCTTGACCAATTGGTTAGCTGGAGCAAGATGTCGCGCTGGGTCCTTATCGCACCTACGCGCCTTATCGCAGCTTTACCCATCACTGCGACAGCACCACTTAAGCCTACTTTACATACCACTGTATAATTTTACAAATAAATATGTTACCTTACTTACGAGTCGCCAGTCGAGGAGTCACCCGCTCAATAGGACGCCACGCGCTTAAGGCGAGTGTAAGTGCAGCTGCGCAAGCTCAGCGCAGCTTCATGAATGGCATGAACGGCATGAACGGCTCCGACGCAAGCTCAAGAACACCACCGCAGGCCTATATACCTATGCCTATGATCACCGAGACAATTGTACTTTAACCTCCCCTTCCATCATCTTCAAAGACTAACATCTATCAGGGCGGCGGATGGAGAACATGTACGCGCACAACCACCCTCATGCTCATCTACCTCCTTAACTCCTCAACACTCGAGCCAAAGACCCAAGCTAACGAGCGCTCCCAGCTGATATATTCTCCAAACTCCTAACCGAACGCATTGTCTGCCTCAACGGCCCCGTCGACGATGTAATCAGCGCCTCCATCGTCGCCCAACTCCTGTACCTGGAATCCGACGCACCCTCCAAACCCATAACCCTCTACATCAACAGTCCCGGTGGGAGCGTTACTGCGGGCTTGGCAATCTACGACACAATGACATACATCTCCTCCCCGGTGCACACCGTTTGCGTCGGCCAGGCGGCATCAATGGGAAGCTTGTTGTTGTGTGGAGGGGAGAAGGGCGAGAGGAGATGTCTGCCCCACAGTAGTATTATGATACATCAGCCGTCTGGGGGCTATTCAGGGCAGGCAAGCGATATTAAGATTCATGCGGAGGAGATTATTAGGGTGAGGAAGGCGCTGAATGAGATTTATAGGACGCATTTGACGAGGAGGGGGGAGGATGGGAAGGTGGTGCCTGAGGAGGGAAGGTGGACGCTGGATGAGATAGAGTTCGTGATGGAGAGGGATAAGTTTTTGAGTGCGGAGGATGCGTTGAAGTTGGGGATTGTTGATGAGATTCTGGATAGGAGAGGGAAGCCACAGGATGTGTAAAAAGGATGGAAGAGTGGTGGCAGAGGATTAGTATAACGAAGAATTGCTATAAGAGCACAGGATAGGCATGGCACATAGGTGTATACACGGGCAAAGGGTGATTGATACCCATATCTCACAAAACTTCAAGTAGCATGGCCGTACAGAATGCCAATATGTCCTGTAACCGGAAAGTTTGAACAATCATCGATTCCAGGCATTTTAATAGAGATGGATTTCAATACTGAAAGGCGAGTGCAGTACATAATACGCCCAACGTAGCATTATGCAAATACAACGCTAGCGGCGTGCCAGAGAATATAAAGATGATCCTCAGACCAGATCACCAGGATCCAATCATCAAATCTTCTTGACCAAGCAACTCGATCAAGCCCCCAGTGCCACACCTTGCACGTCAAAACCCCCACCGCGCTTCTATAAGCGCAACGGTTGTTTTCAATGGCAAGTCTAATTCCAATATATAATGTAGTGCCAATCTTTGAGGCACGTCCCATCTTCTGCCCTTTGGACAGTTTTCTAGGATCCGCGCCTCACCCAGGACCAGCTCATGTTTCTCTCCTTTCTGCAGTACGATTTCCTTGTTTCATGGAGCCTCCACCGCAACTGGAAGGAAGGGCGGGCTTCTCGCAGGAACGCTTTTATTGAGAAAGTTGGTTTTGCGTTGTTATGTAAACATAATGAAGAAGAAAAAAAAGAGGACGAGATTGAGAGAGGAGGATTCTTTTGTAGCGATGAGGATTCGGTTAGTGCCGCGCTAGTGGACAGGGCTGCCAGATAAGTGCCGGGTATTTGAGGCTGCGCAGTCAGCCTTATGGGTGAGGCTGGACGGCTGAGTTTAAGGGGAAGCTTGACCAGATTAGGATAAGTCCGATCTAAAGCGGAGTGCCTAACATGTGACAGCATCTGACCCGGCGGGATCTCGACGTCGTCCGTCATCGTATCATTGAGCTTCGACCAGAAAAGAGGGTATATATGAGCAGAAACCCTTTTCAAAGCCAAACCTTATAGTTGTGTAACCGAGGCTGTAAGTAGTTATTGCCATTATTCAACTGCTAGCCCACCGTGCACATCAAATAGCCCAACTTCCAACCGGTTAGCATATATACCTCCTAACAGCACTCCCAGATTCACCATCCAAACTTTTTCCGGCCCAAACTTCGCTACCCATCTTAAATTCACATATTGCCTTCCTACACCTTCATTCATCGCAAATATCTCCTTCCGCAATGGCTTCTTCAATGGAGTCCACAACCGACACAACCAGCCACCCCGGCGTCTCAGTCGAGACCCTAACCCTCATATTCACCGACTCCAACCCCGTTCACATGCAAAAGTACAAGCCCACCTCCCAAAATATCAAAGCTAAACTCGTCTTCGTCCATGGCTACGACGACCACATCGGCCGATACTACGAATTTTTCCCGACGCTCGCCTCGCGCGGCATCGCCGTCACCACCTGGGACCAACGGGGTTGGGGCCGCTCAGCACGCACAAAATCGGAACAGGGCCACACGGGCACAACGCAACAAGTGCTCGCTGACATGGTTCATGTCATCAAGGCGGAGCTGTCGGATATGAAACTTGAGGACGACCCAGCCGCAGCTCCAGTGTTTGTCATGGGGCATAGTATGGGCGGTGCACAAGTCCTCACTTTAGCTTCTGATCCGACGTATAAGGCCTTGATGCCGAAGGTTAGGGGGTGGTTGCTGGAATCTCCACATATCGCGTTGGTGCCATCCGCAGAGCCTTCGGCACTCAAGATCGCGGCCGGAAGGTTGGCGGGGAGACTACTGCCGACGTTTAAGATCAAGCACAAAATGCCCACTAGCGACGTCACGCGCGATCCGGAGGTGCAGGAATCGCTAACCAACGACCCGCTCCTCGTCGGCACTGGGACGCTGCAAGGCATGGCGGGCCTGCTTGATCGTGCCGCTGACCTCTCAGCTGGGAAGAGGACAGTGGATGATGGTGTCAAGAGTCTGTGGTTAGCACATGGCACAGCAGACCTCTCAGTTTCCTACGAAGCGAGCAAGAAGTGGTTCGACACCCACACCCAGAATGTGCCGGATAGGGAGTTCAAGACGTATGAGGGGTGGAGCCATCAACTGCATGCCGATATGCCTGATAATCGCAGTATCTTTGCGAATGATGTCGCCAACTGGATCTTGGCCAGAGCTGAGGGGCCGTTAAGTGCTGAGGAGAGAACGCAGGAGCCGGTGCAGCCAGCAGATGGCGCGACGCAGATGAGTACTGAGGTTCCGGCGGCGAAGAATTGGGCGGAGGAGGATGCAAGTTTGAAGGTTGTGGGTGAGCCGGAGAGCAAGCTGTAGATTGCCACCTGGAAGTAAGAGGTTAGTGTAGCGGCCATGATCAATGAATGTATGATTCTTGTATGTGATTATATCGCCTATTGAACTGTTGTCTTATTGTATTGTGCCTAGCTCAGTTCACTGTAGTAGTCACTGTAGTAGCGCCAAAAGTTTAACAAAAAGTGTGGTGTGGCAGACTGCTGAGGTTTGACAGGGAACCGAACCCAACCTGCCGGCCCGCTGAGCCAGAAGAACGCGAGCTTCTATAGCTTAACCGTCCAATACCCATACAGGTAAGAATAAGCAGTAAGGTACTGGACCACTTTTGTTACTACGCATAATTTGACCTTGACTATAAACCTTATGCCGACCACAGTTCATGCCTCAGGCCCGGAAGTACTAGCCTTTCGACGTAGTGCAAAAAGCACAAATCACTATACTTAATAGCCGTAGTAGGCAGTTTCCAATGCGCAACGAAGTAAGGGCGTAAAATAACTAGAACGATTAACCATTAATAAGCAGTAACGAAATGCTTCGCTTCTTTTGACTCATCAATCAACTTTTTGCTTTCCATCGCTGCACAACATTTTCCGCAGCTCTGTTGCTTGTTGAGGTGTTGTATTCCTTCGTTGCCAGTCCGGCTCTTAGCCATGGTTCTTCCATCCTCCTCCTTGGGCCCGTCGACCCAGTCGCCCAACATAAACAGACAACACCACAGCCTTGCCTCGGCGCCACGACACTTGCGCACAAGTCGACACCGCGAACAACCAACCGCCAACATCATCAACGACTGACCCATCAACGAATAAGCACACTGATGAACCCTTGTGACGCCGAACACAAGGCAGTCTCAAAGATGAAGTCCACGCTCAAGCGCATCGGTGCGCATATACACAAGGAGCCTGCTTGTAAGTCCCAGTCCAACTCACTGGCAATAAGCTCTACAGGCGCAATTGCTCCCACTGCGACGTGCTGTACATGTTTCCACTCCCAATCACCCTCAAACAAGCGGGAAGCGTGACATGGGAGCCCGAAGCTTACAACCCTGTAGCTCCAACCAAGAACCCAAAACCCAAAGCCAAGAAGGAAGACGTCAAACCAGACAAGTGCGCGCATAACCCAGGAATCTTCGGCAAGACGCGCTCGCGCTCAGGAACAATCAAGGACGCAATCAAGGACGCACTCCCAAACAGCACATCGCGCTCTAACACCCTCTCCAAAGAGAACGACGATACCAATAAGCCAGTACTACTGAGCAAGACGCCCACACGCTCCCAAACCGTTAACAAAGACAAGGAGAACGAGAACAGTGGAAAGACGGAACTACTGAGCAAGACGCGCACGAGGTCGCAGACTATCAACAAAGACTCCGCGCAAGCAGCAGCGGTAAACAACCCACACCCCACACACGGAATTCTGAAGAGCAGGTCGCGCTCAAACACTCTCCACAAAGCCGAAATGGACGACCCTCACAACACCCAAATCACCAAGCCCCCCCCGGCACACACCAAGCTTTCAAACCACAGATCCCGCCCAAGCAATGAGAACATCATCTCCGAGCCGCACGAGTTGAAGACGCCGAAAGGCGTGCAGTCAAGGAGCAGATCCGATAGTCATCACGGCCACAGCCACAGTTTCCACCTCAAGATTCCCTCCCCGATCAAGTCTTTCGCAAACACCATGCGGCGTGACAAGAAACTCCCAATCCCTCCATCAAACACCCAACCAGGCTCCGCTATTCCTGCGAAGACTCGCTTCTCCCTCGAGTCGCCACAGCGCAGCTCCTCTGCCCCACCATGGGGTCCGGAGGGGAATGCTTGTATCCGCTACAAGTACACTTTCGCTTGTGGTCACGAGAGCAAGGAGAAAGTGCCGTGTGAAGACCACTTCCCTGCTTTTTGCCTCGATCTATGGCATTGCCTGGATAAGGTGCTTACGAAGAGCGAGAGGTGTGAGGACTGTCAGATCGAGGTCGATCTTGCCATGGAAGCCGCGAAGCTGAGTTTGAGAATCAAGAGTAGTAGTGTGCTGGGCGCGATTGGTGAGAAGGCATTTGATGAAAAGGAGGCAAATGAGCAGAAGACGCCGAGGGACAGAAGGCTCCAGAATCTCATGGACTCTGTCCCATCCAGCGGCCTCGGTGGCAGCTCCAGCTACTCCTCAACCAACAACCTCTCCAGCAGTCCCTACACCGAAACGGTCACTTATAACTTCAACCCAAGCACCAACAACTACATCGCCACCGGCATCGAAGGCGGACTCAGCCCAGCTCCAAACTTCAAGCCAGGTTTCCCAAGAAGTCGCTCTCGCTCCTTCACAGCCCTAACCCAGTCCCTTCGTACCAAGAAATCCGATCTAGGAATCCACTCCACCACCGGTCGCACCACAACCATGCAGACAGCGGTGAGCATGTTCTCGAGCGAGAACTCAAACTTCTTCGAAGACAGCCTCCTCGACAACGTCTTCGAGCAGCAGCGCCGTGCTAGAAGCAGGTCCAGTACCTTAAACAGCGGTGGCGTGAATGGAGGTATAAGTGCAAGAGCAATGATGACAGGTGGCGTCCCAGGCGTCCCTGGATCTGAAAGACTTTGTGGTTTGCACGCGCCCGTGATGTCAAGAAGCGACATGGGTCATGCACCAGTCACCGGTTCGCACCTAACCCCTCGCGACCTCCCCTCAGACACACGGAACGGTCGTAACATTGGCGGAAGAGACCTCGGAAGCAGTATGCTCTACCGCGGCGAGTTATCCATGGAGTCTCTGACAGGTGCGAATATGTTCGGTGTCCCTACCATCATGCCAGCTCCTGGTCGTGAGTGTGGACGCACCATTAGACAGCCGAATCAGGCGAAATATGGCATGTGTGATGCGCAGATGGGTAACCTGGCGAGCTCGATTTATAATGGAAGGAAGGAGAGTGGTGCGAGCAACTACTCTTTCGCTGCCCATGTGGTGCGTCAACAGGCGAGGAGCAGATCGGATACTCTGAACGCCGGTGCTACGTTTGGTGAGGGTATGGGTAGGGAGAGGCCATTGCCGGATCCATCAGCGTACGCGGGTATCGGGAACTTCTACATTATGAGCTCGCCCTCAGTCGGGCAAAACACCCCAACTCGTACATTGCACTCGCCACTTCGTGCCACCATTGGTGGTGGTAGATCGAGGAGCGCCACAGCCTCCAAATCACAGATCAACGACAACGCCTTCTTCGCCGAGGGCAAGGAGCCAACTCTCCCAACGTTCCCACCGCCAACCGTCACTGGTGGAGGTAGATCGAGAAGCGCCACAGCCTCCAGACCACAGGCTGAGAATGTCTTCGCCGACCGCGAGAACTCTCGCCACGAGCTCCCAGATCCATATCCTTCCAACCCATCAATCCGCAACAGCGTCGCACACAACACCGTCGCTGTGACTCGCAGCGCAACAGTTGCCTCGCAAGTTCCAGTCTTGAGTGAGATTTATGACGAGAATGGTGTTTTCATTATGAGTAGCCCGCCATCATCGCCGTCGGAGATTCATCCAGGTAGGCGTGAAAACGATGGACGGGTGAAGAGTACTGAACTGGAGGCGAAGAAGCAGGAGAGGAGACAGAGTTTAGCGGAGAGTTTGAATAAAGCACTCCCAGAGATCCCAGCCGAGGGCGGTGATAATGATGATGCCTTGGCGTTAGACGTGCCAGACGCTGAAGGCGAGAGAAGGCTTCCGAGATCCACGACCGGCCTCTACGGGCCTCTTCAATTCAACTTCGGTTCCCAATTCCTGGCCGCCACGGGAACTACAGGTGGTATCGTAAACCTCGACTCCACACTCAACAACAACGGCCTGCCACTCAGCAGATCCCGATCCCTCAATCACGGCTCCTCCAACAACGGCGCTGCTGTGCCGATTGACATCAATGCGACCGCCACTCGTGCAAGTCTCCCAGGTGTTCATGCCATGAATAAACTTCTCATGGCGAACATGGACGCCTATGAACACCTCCCTGCTGCGCCGTGGGATTTTCATCTGCCGGGCAATGCGGTCGAGAGGAGCGACTACAATCGCAGCTTGCCAGTTCCAGGCGATGCTACTAGTCGTGGAGATAGTAGAAGGGACAGCACGGGTAGTAAGGAGACACTGGTGGGCGATGATGATGCAGATGGCATGAACAGTTCTTTCAACGAGGAGGGCATTATCGACTCTTACTACGAGAAAAGCAGCCCTGGAATGGGGGAGCAGGATGGGCAGGAAAAGCAAAGACAGGATTTCCTCGCCTCCGATCAGTTTACGAACGTCCACGGCGCGATCATGAACGACAACAACTCCAAGTCCCGGTCTCCTCATAGAGAGAAGCCAGTCTTCGGGCCAGTAACTCCACCAGGTCTCCGCGCCCGCCTCAACACCAAGCGTTACAATCACTCCCAACCACCACCTTCCTACCCTTCCCCCCCACCTAGCTCAAGGCCATCTCGGCTGTCCAACTCTGCACCGCCCCTATTGGAATTGACGCACCTCCATCCCCACCAACCATCTAAACCCACCGGCTCGGGTGACTTCAGCTGGTTCAATCTCAATGGCGCCCCGCGATCTAGTTTTGTGCCCCCGAGCTTTGAACAGCCACGCTATGGACAGCCAAACTTCGGCGGCGGTGGTGGCGGTGCAGGGGGTGGATTTGGTGGAGGCCCCTTCCCATTCCCATTCTCACGCGCCGAGGGCCCGGCTCATGGTTTCTCATCCTTCGATGGGCCAAAGCCAGGCCCAGAGTTTCTCAAGGCACACTATGCAAAAAAAGCAGCAGAGAGAGCGGTGACTGGAGAGAGAGAGCAAGCAAAGGGGCGCGCAGCAACGAGAGGTCCGGTCGGTATCCCGCCTAATGAGGAGAATACCTATGGAGGCGTGCCCTATGATGAGGATATGATCGGTATCGCTATGTTAAGATATGGGAATGCTTGATGATAATGATGAGGTAGGTCCAGCACAGGACGAAAGCAGATCAAAGGAGTATGCGGCAGAGCAAAGACTAATGATGCGGCAGATAACATGAATAATATTGCGAACGAGCAGAGTGACGAGCGATGAAGAGCACGCGTTTACTTGCGAATGATGAGCTAGGAGTGAGCAATGTCAATGGACACTGGCATTATCTACGGAGTACAGGCGTCGTGAGCGAAGGATGGTATATTTGTGAATGGAGACGGTTATTGCTAATGGATATTGAGGAGTTTGATGTTGTTTGACGCGACAAGTGTCGTCCAAGCAGGGCTGAAGAAAGTGGATGTCAGTCGCGCGTCAAAATATTACCGAGCTCCGAATTGCCGCCTTAGCGACATTGCGGCGGCGACGACCTCCACCTTGTACATGCGGCTAAAGAACTTTTGAAGTCTAGACGTCTAAGACATTGACAGAATCTGGTTGTTGAAAGAACGAGGCTGGTTAAGGCTGGTTCGGGGTTTGCGAAAGTGGGCAAAGTTCGAAAGTGGTCATGCGATCAAGTGATCGTGGTGCGGAGAGCTCGGATGGCGATCCAAAGTCACCCTGCGTTGCGGAGTCGAAGGGCAGAGGATGAGACAAGACTTCTCTAATAAGGAAGTATTCTGTACATACAAGATTATTACCTTCAAGGAATCATAGGAAGAAAGCTATAGAACAAATGATTATAAATTGAAGCCTCGGTGGTACTTCTGGTGACTCAATGAGAAATGGTAACCTCGCTAAACCACCGTCGCCCAGGTGAAAGCTCCGGGATCGTCGGAAGCGCGGTGGAATGCCGATCGAATCATATGCCGCATTCAGAAGCCCTTAGTTCTTCTTACAACGTCATTGAGTAATGGCGCGGATCATCGGCGTTGAGACACAACTTCCGTTGTTCGCAGGAGCAGGACCTGTTGCTCAGACAGACGAGGAATAGGACAGCGAAGACCAAAGAAGATTCCCATGTGCTTGCCGCTGAAATACTGACGGTGCAGATGTTACTCAACCCGCAGTTTCACAACCAGCAAGTCCAGGGGAGTGGGCCCGCTCACGAGGGCGTGGTGCAGATGCGAATAAGAGATGCAGACGCCGCCTGACACTTCTGACACATGGTCTTGGTCTGGGTCTTGGTCTTGGTCTGACTGAAGTAATAGCTCGGATACTCTGATTTCTAAACTCCGACCTAAGACAGCTTACATCATCAGTAAAACCCCTCCCAGACGTCCAGACTTTGACATGGCGTTGTGATTTTCTTCCAAACGGAGCCTTTGGTGCGAAGAGAGGAAATCACCGGAATATAAGGTTTAACAGTGGAGCTTCGCGAAAAGAACCGGTACTGTTCTGACAGCAGCAAGCGTGGTCGGCACACTTCTCTGTGCCGGACGCCGCAACAAGGTTTATCTTCCCTACCATCTGTTGATGGGACAGATTCTTAACGCCGAAGCCATCCATGAGTTTTTTACCCATGTAAACAACCATTTGTACCCTCTTCTCCCATTGGTTAGTTCTTGTTCATGGCAAACCACATTCGCGTCTTTCGCACCGGAATGCGCAGAGCAAGCATTAACAAAACAGACTCGTTCTTGACCAGGCCTGTCTTTATTCACTAGTCTCTCTTTCCCATCCACCTCGGACAGAGCCGCAGAGCCGTTGTTTATAAGGCTTGCCGCTAGTCCTTCGATGACGAAGGCTCCTGCCTGTCACCTATCAGTCCATTCTTATATGACGGCCTTCCCTCCTGCTTGAGGTCCCGTTGTTCCTTCATTCTACACTAAACACACTTGACTACTCGTCAACATCGAAAACACATCATCGACAGCGTCAACTCCCAACTTTCCCATCGTGCCTGTCTGATTCCCACACCCATCATACCACACGCCTAAAACGCTCCGCTTCCGCTTCCGCCTCCGCCTCCGCCTCCGCCTCCGCCTCCGCCATCAGATATGAAGCCGCGGTCAAACTTCACATTCGCAACCGCATCACGGGTCGCGGCGCTATGTTTATTTGTCGCAACAACAGTTTACGCACATGAAGAGCACAGCCATGGCGCTTCAAACTCAGCAGAAATGAATATGGCGGATCCAATGTTCATGGACATGTCTTCAAACACCAATCTCGCATTACCTGCCAATTCGGCGGCGGAGATAATACCCTCCTACTGCCACCACGAAGATTACCACTATTTAATCCTCTGCCACATAATTCTAATGTCCATCTCCTGGATCTTCATCCTCCCTCTCTCAATAATGCTCACCCTCGCACAATCACCTTTCCGACTCCCGGTGCAATTCGGCTTCTTGGTACTCAACGCATTAGCGGTATTCTTCAGCATCCTGTATAACGCCAACACGCCCAACCTCTATGAAGGAAATGCGCACCACGGTTTCGGATGGGTCGTCACGTGGATCGTGGGCGTGCAGATGCTTTTAGCACTCATAAACGCCTACGCACAATCCGGAAAATCTCTCTCGCTAGCAGAAGGAAGAGATGGTGGGAAAGAGGAATACAGCCCGCTGAATGCAGAGGAGTTGTATAAGAAAGAGTCGTACAGCTATTCCGACTCTGGCCAGGGCGCCTCAATCGGCCGTTCGGGGACTGGCTCAGCTACCTCTCTCCCACAACCACCCACCGCTCCAACCGCTGATCATCGCGATTTCAACGACGTATTGCTAGCCCCAGCACCACAGTCCTTCGGATCCCGCTACGCATTCGGCTCCTACCTCGCCCGCATCGACTCAATGTTAAACACCCTATCGAGCCTCACCCTGCGCATTCTCGGATTTGCCGAAAACTTCATCAACAGGACTATACTGCTTTTGGGTTATGCAGCTATCCTCACTGGAATAGCCACGTATGGAGGTTTATTCCGCGGTATTGAAGTCCACAGCGGTATGGCCCATTGGATCAAAGGTTCAGTGTTCTTTTGGTACGGCATCCTCACGTTAGGCCGCTGGGCCGGTTGCTTCGCGGACCGCGGTTGGGCATGGAACGCCCTTCCTGAGAATCTGAAAAATAAGAAGTACAGTGCTGAATTCGTGGAAGCCACACTTATGTTTATCTATGGATCTACGAATGTGTTCCTTGCGCATCTGGCGGCGTGGGGGAAGGAGTGGAGTGCGACGGATCTGGAGCATTTGGCTATTGCTGTTTTATTCTTTGGAGGTGGACTGGTATGTCCCTCTTTACCCCTTATTTTCAAAATCGAGCTACTAACGAGAAATAGTGCGGAATGCTCATAGAATCCACCCGTATCCGCTCCCTCCTCAACTTCTCCCTAACCCGCGACGTCGCCTCCCGCCCCTCTCACCAATATCCCTCCACTTACCACCAGGATTCCGAGATGGCCCGGAAAAACGAGCCAGCCAGGTACTCAAATTCGACAAACCCATTGCCAGCATTAACTATCGCCTTACTCGGTTTGCTCATGAGTTTTCATCATCAGGCATCTATGGCCTCGACAATGATCCACGCGCAATGGGGCATGCTCCTCTTCATCGCAGCAGCGGCAAGACTTGTGACTTATCTGCTGGTCTTCTTGAAACCGCCAACCTCGTATCTACCAGCCCGCCCACCAACAGAGCTGATCGCCGCATTCTGCTTAATGGCCGGAGGAGTGGTCTTTTGCGTGTCGGCGCGCGATAGCGTAAACGCATTAGAGGCCACTGGCGTAGGAATGGGAGCGGCGATGTTCCAGCTCACGGTCGCAGCCGGTGGCTGCGCGGCATTGATGGCTTGGACACTTGTGTGCCTTTCTGTGAAAGGATGGGGGATCATGAGGCGGGTTAGGGGCTGAAGAAAAGGCGTGGAAAAGAAGACAAAACCCGAACAGAATGAGAGGGATGGTCAGAAAACGAGCAGAAGAGAAGTGTAAACGGAACCATGAAACGGGGACGACAGGAATGTCATGAGCGGCGGGAAGTGGCTGCTAATTTGAAGGAAGAGACAGAAGAAGCGCTTGCGAGCAAGCTGCAGAGGAGAGCGCAGAAGGCGCATTTATGAACGAGAGCTTCACAGAGTGAGGTATACCGGCTGGAAAGAACGAGAACAAGATAATGAGAATGAGTAATGAATATGAAGGACGAGAGGACAGGATAAGAAGCGAGCGTTGATTGAAGACCATGATACCCGTCATTCTTTTTGTTATTGGAGACCTTCGAGAGTAGCGAAGACCATAGAGAATGAACTAACACCACTCTTAAAAATTACTCCAAATACCTCCTGAACCTACACAAACTCTGATTTGACATTCGGCTGATTTATAACTTCCCCCTCGCGACACCGGTTAGTCACGGCTCCAAGCCATCCATGCCCACTCAGAGAACAAAGATTACATGACTCCTTCCTCAGCTTTGACTTCGCCTTCGTCCCGGCCAAGTTAGTCTCATAAAAAGATGGTTGGCGCATGGAGAAAGACGGCGGATGAGGGCAACCTGCGTTGTGGTCGATGGGGCTGAGAAATTGAATAGGAGAATAACAAATGGAGTAGAGGAGAGTAGCCGTGTTGCGTTGCGTCGACTGTGGGCGCCTAAGTCGCAGTAGGAGCTTGAGAGATGATGCGCTTGGATAGAGGTTGCTAGAGAGGTGGAGCGAGGGGGCGCTGTTGCATTGCTTCCGGGTTGTGGGACCTGGAAAGCTGTGCCGCCGGTACGAATCTGGGGCGTGCAGCTGCCAATTTCTTTCCAAACACAGCAGACGCCGATAAGAGGCGCAGGAAGGCGGAGGCGCGGATGCAGGCGAACTAGGCTGACACCTTGCAGGAGCATACCTCTGTCAACTTGGCGTCCGATGAGGATGAGGTGGCGTTGGCAAGGATGAGAGAAACGGACTGCGCCAGACCACCATCTCCGACAGGGTGGAGGCTGGCGAGCATGAAAGGAAGCAGGTCTTGATAGATCACTTGTGGAGCGATCGATGTAGAGGCTCTAGAGCCGGTGGCAGCTGCGTTCAGATGTTCAAAGCGACGGGCCCATGAAGACTGTTGGCGTAGCATGAACTCCTACCACTAACTTATTAAATACTGTAGAAACTGGTAGTGGAATCAATAGATGATGAAAATGGTGTTGAATGGCGATGAGGCAGGTAGTTGTAAGGCTCATGCAAATCTAACTTCGCTGGGCATGGGGCTGACGGTTGATGACCGAGAGAATGGTTGAATCGAGCCACGGCGCGAATACTACAATGCTTTGCTGTACGAATGCAAGTCCTGCCATCAATGGAGCTAATATGGTACTCTTAGGCCCTAAGAAAAATTTGCTCTCGTTATTCCTTTGCGTGGGAGGGCTTATGGTGGTGTGGTTGAGATACGGTCGAGGTGAAGTTGCGGCGTTGTATGTGGCGCTTCAGGTGCACAACGCTCACCGATGACGTCCAGTCATCATACAAGCTGCATCACTTTTCTTGAGTCCACGGTGTCTTGGACGTTCGCCGATGTATAGAATCAGTTGTCCGCAGGGTAGCACAAGAAGCGCCGTTGGAAGAGAGTCCAATACCGAGTAGTTGCGGGCAAACATCGTTGACGCTTGTACAAGGAACTAATCGATTAATCAGCCACCATGTCAATACTTGGTCGGCTTGCCTCACGCTAGGACAAAGAGTGGTATTGCGGCATCAGCATATCACTTAATCAGTGGCGATGTTGAGAGTGCGGTGAAATGATATGTTTGAAGCGTTGCACGAATGGATGTGCCTCGCATGCAGTATAAGCTACCACAACTTTGCCGAACGAGCTCTGCAAACCAAAGAGATGCTAATGAATAAACAAGATGCCCAAGTGCGTATAGAAATGCCCAGAATAGTAGCCAAATGTGGGAACCCATACATCCACGTCGGCGACGTGGCACATGTAATACAGTATCCAATCCTCTTCCCGTCTCCTGCGTTCCTGATGTAATTCGCTCTCCCGTGTAACCGTCGAAACCTAGCTCGTCCTTCCGCCCTCTTTTTGCTTATACTCGAACCGCTGGCCATTCCCGTCCTCTACGCCGCAATGGCGCCTTTCTCCATATCCCCATCCAACGTCCCCTTCCGCGGCCTCATAACAGCATCCTGGCTCTCCATCCTCCTCCCCAACGCCCGATCCAACTTTGCGCCCAGCGCCAGCTTACTCATCTCCTCTCCCTTTCTCGGCGCTGGAACATATCTCTGTTCGCCAAGTTTGTGGCTGTCTTGGTCGAGCTTGTCGACTTGCGTTTTGATGGTGGATATCTCGCTCTGAGCGGTGGGGTGTGATATGGTACGAATGGACTCCACTGATGGTGAAGCAGGACGAATATGAGGCGGGGATCTGGTTCCGAATGGATTTGGGGAAGGCGTGATTGCGCTGTTTTCGTTGGAGGTGTCCTGGGAATAAGAATCAGCGACTACTTTGCGAGGTCGGGAGAAATTTGTGGTGCGATGCGTGGTTGTGTATGATGGAGGTGGAGAAGCGGTGTATGGGGAGATGCTGCGTGGGTTGGGTTGGGCTGATTGAGGGATGGATTGTGGGTAGAGCGAGAGACGCTGCGCGGATTTGGAAGGGATGCTCAGAGCAGGGTCGCGACGTACTGCGGAGGGCGACATATTGGGCCGGCCAGACTCGCGGGAGGTGTGAGATGACATTGCGTATATCTCTCGACTCTTCACGGTATGTGGTTGTGTAGCTTTGGTCGAGCTTGTAGCCTCGATGTTGGGAGCTTGTGGTCTGACAGCTATCGCAAGTGAAGCTCTTTTTTTGTCTAACCTGTTGGCGCAAAAAGCTATTCGTTATTGAAAATATCGCGCGATTGGGAGACCCTTCGAATAAGTAAGAAAGAGAAATGGTTTCAGCTATCGGGAGAGTTTGAGCTAGCTCGTATGGTGATGTCTCAAACCCAAACAGTGCGGCCTGTCCGTGGCCCCTTTAGGCCGTGCTGGGAATGGGTTGGGTTGGAGGTTGGCCCAGGCTCGAATGGGCCGGGGCAACATGGCGGACAGGGATCAACATGTGCTGGAGCATCCGACTGACAGCCTCGGGAACGTCGTGGTGTTTGGAAGCTCCGGCAGAGTTGTTTTTTTACGGGAATTGTTAAGCGAGTGTTAGCTTTTTCTGTGTTTATTCCTTACTTTGTCGCACATCAGCTTACTGACCTCGACCAAAGTCAAAGTTAAAGTCGAAGTTTGGGTAACGTCAAAGTCACGGTCAAAGTCAAGTCAAAGTCGAAGTTTAGTCAAAGTCAAAGTCAAAGTCAAGTCAAAGTCGAAGTTTAGTCAAAGTCAAAGTCAAAGTCGAAGTTTAGTCAACGTCAAAGCCAAGGTCAAAGTCAAAGGGTTCTACGTGCTCGAGTCACATTGCGACTGAAAGACAGCAAAGTGAAGCATCTCATCGAGATGAAGATCACCACCAAACCGCCAAATGCGCCTCCACGCAAACAACACACGGCACTTCTCCCGCCATCCTTCATTGGCATCCCTAGCTTCATGAGTAGTCATTAACGCAATTGGTTGAAGCTGCAAGAAGCAGCACGTTCGAGCGGCAGTCCTCGTGTTAAACAACAGTGTTTATTATGTCGAGCTTCTGGAACTTCTGATTCATTAAAAGAGCGCTATTTGTCTACAAGAATTGTTACGGGAGGCATTTCGGCCCAAAGGCATTCTTCTAAGAGAGCTTGTGAGGTGGCAAGGGGGAGAACCAAACAGCGCTATCAAGTAAGGAACACGCCAACTGTTGGATTTCATATCGCCTCCAATACTGGAGAAAAACTAGATGTTTATTCCGTAGCTAGCTTACAAAATCAAACAATATATAATATGAAAATAGCGAATGTGTTTCAAAGTGAGATCGGCACTTGAATTGCGCTGGCTTTCACTTTGAAAGCACGATGTGAACGTGTAATCTCTAACTGACAGCTTCAGAGCTGATCATCCTCGCTAACCACGCCTGTCATCCACCGAAATTCCAAAAGAGTTCTATCAGCCCAATGTCATTTCTTTGCATCGACTTGAAACATAACGCACGTCCATATCTACCCCTTTCAAGATGCCCAAGCCAAAGCAATTTCTCAAAGAGAACTTCAGGAAGACAAAGGCGACCAAGACACCACAGGTATGTCATTGGGAAATTTTGAGTGACGAGGACTAACCACGTGACGAAACTTAGTTGCCAGAAATAGCTGATGAGTTTCTTGCTGGTACGATTACTCTATCTCGACGATAATGTCATTGGATCTTCTGCTCTTCCTTTATAATCAAGAGTTCGAAAGCATGGACTTGGTGGGCCAGAATGTCGCCATGTGGTTATTGCCTACAGAACTCTTGCTTATTTGAGGCGACGCTCTCATGCTGATCCAGCAAAAAACATTAACGGAGTAATGACAGAGGTGCTGACAATTCTTAGCTGGAGTCGATCATGAAGAAGCAGGTGAGAAATGGCGTGGCGGAGATGCTGCCAAGAGTGTGAGGTTCTTTGGCAGAGCCATTGATACCTATGAGGAAGGACTGAAGAAGTTCCCAAACAGCTTTGACCTAACCTATAACAAGTAAGCATACCCACCAGCCTATTAGCCTGAAAGAGAAGAACGTGGAGAAGATGTAGGAAAGAAGGGTCCTAACAACTTCCAGAGCAAGAGTCCAATACGAGATGACCCAACATCCGAAGCTCCGGGGCCAACTCCCAGGCTCAATGCTCGACCTCCTCAACGCTGCCTTGGAATCCAGTCGCAGAGCACTATCCCTGGAACAAGACGACGCCGACACGCTCTTCAACTGCGCACAAGTCCTAACTTCCATCGCCGAGGCATTGGATGACGCCTACCAGCCGGCCACCACCCTCACCCCTCTCCTTGAAGAAGCCACAGAACTCTTCAACACCTGCCTCACTATCCAAGAAAAAGCCTTTGCAGATTCTCATACCTTCCTCGCGTCTGCTGAATCCGCGGTCGAAGAGATGGACGAAGACTCCGGCCCCGAAGGCGGCGTAGCCATCCTCTCCGCACCACCGCCACCATCCACAACCGAAATCGATCAATGGGCACAGATCGTCGAACCAATAACCTACGACACCCTGATAGACACCATCCTCGCTCAACTCGAATCCCTGGCCCTTCTGTGCAGCAAGCTCACCGATAAACGCCAACTCGCCATTATCGACAAGCGCACCTCCATCCTCCTACACAAAAAGCTCGCCGAGTACCTTCCAAAAACTACCGAGCCCCAACCACAGCGCCAAAACGAGGTTGAGCTTACGGTTGCGAATTTCTTGGCGAGTAATGCGGATGCGCAGTTCCGACTGGGTCTCATAGATTTTGGGAAGTATGAGAGGACGGCGTATGATGCGTACAGGAACTTGAAGATTGAGAATGATCCGAAGGGGTTGGCTGATAAAGCGGAAGCAATGCTCAACTTCCAGTCCTCCCTCCGCGTCAACCACACCGCGGAAAACATCTCTCAACAGATCATTGCACGTTGGGGCGCTCTTACTCAAGCCTTGACGGCGTTGGGCGCGGCGATTAAACTACAGGGCGTGGAGAACTTGGCGAGGATCCATCTTACGAGGGGTGATGCGGAGTTGGGTAGATGGCAATTGAGGTGTGTTAGTGGGTATCCGGGGAATGTGGAGCCGGGGGTTATGTTGAAGAATGCGGGAGTTTTTTATAGAGGGGCGATGAACCAGGCGGCGGTCAGCAATGATGTTGAAGCTGTGAGGGTTAATAAGGAAGCAACTGTGAAGAACGCATTGGTGTCAGCACTGATGGGAGACACGGCGAGTTTGAAGGAGTTTCTGGGAAAGGAACATGAGGTTACGAGGGAGGTGCTTGAGGATTGTATTGGGGAGGGACTGTTGGAGATGGATAGGTTGGTGAGCATGGGGTTTGCGTCTATGTAAGTCTCATGTTTAGCAAGCAAGTTTATCAAGAACGCCAATTATACCAGTTTGGATACCTGTCAGTGAGTGTGGAGGGAGCTGGGCTCCTTGAAGTATGCGGTCTTGGGTTTTGAGAAGCGAGGTGTTAACCCGTTATCACCTCAGAGCTAGGTTTACTTTTACGTTTTTTTCCTTGGTCTCATGGCTGTGTGAAGGGTGTTTGGCCGACATACGACTCCTTTCACCTTCAGATACCTTGCACACTCCCCGCCATTTCTACCCACCAATGATACCATGATTTGTCCATCGCACACAACCCCCACCCCTAGCCCCGGCACAATCATGCTACTCCTTCCGTCCCCTTCACTCCCCCCCCCTCACCTCCCATTAATGTGAAATCCATATCCCGCGCGCAGCGAGGGCATAAGCGTGGCCATCACCCAGGGACCCGGCCTTATTTCCCCTCCTCACACACCTTACTATCTAGTAAACATGGTCTGCAACCCAAAACCGTATAAAACCAAAATATTATTAAATGTTATTATTACCAACGCGCACATGGGAGGTGGCGCCGCCGGTAGCGCTGTGGGATATTAGGGCCTCGAGGTCGGCGAGTTGGTCGATGAAGAAGTGTTAGAAGACAGGCTGGTTTGCTCGGTGGAAGTTGAGGTGGAAGGGTGGGAGGTTATGGTGGGGGTAAGGACGCACTCTCGTCGATAACCTTCTTTGCTTCCGTCATCTTGAGGATGGGTACTCGGAACCTCGTGGGCCGGGGTGTGGGCCGGTGGTGTGGAGTGTATTGGTTGAAGGTTGGTGGCTGTTTCGGGGATGGGGTGGGGATGGGATATGATGGGGAAGACAAAGTGGGGGACGGTTAAGAGGTTGACAGGCTGGCTGTGGATGGGTGGGTATAGGTGTTGATGTGGGGATTGTGCTGAGCTGGAAGGACCGTGGATGGGTGCGGGTGTCAGGGTGGCAGGTTGGGAATGGCATATGGCAACTGGTTGTCAGAACATCGACTAAACATAGTCTCAAAGTGACACCAGGGTACGAGTCCATCGATCTTCTGTTATCGTAAAGCCCAAGCCTGGGGAGCTCGACGCGGCAAGGAGGATTGGGCGTTCGAACAAACAATGGGATGTTGAAGAGCTGTAAACCAGAGTAACACGAAGTGCGGAGGCTCGCAGCAGCAAACCACCGACTGGAGCCCAATGGCCGGCAGGAGTCAAACGCCATAAACTCATATTGACGAGACCCTCGTTTAACAGCGTAGACTTTGTTAAGCGCAAAATACCCGTACTGCTTAACCTCTGATGATAATGCCAAGGCCACCTAGCATCGCCCTCCTTAGACTGTCTTAGCTTCAGATTGGCGAGGTGGTCCCGCATGTCCCGTTGTCCCGTCACCCAGCTTCGCACAACCCTTGTCCTCGTTGGTTCCCCGCGCAACCAGCTCACCGCATGCACTTGACAGCTGCACAACCTTAGCAAGTGCTGTATCAATACCTTATCCACAGCATTACAAACGAGAATCCATCACCTGGCAATACCACGATTGCTTTGTTACAGCTTTCTGAATACTCCAACGCAACTGTGGAGAGGGCGTATAAGAGATAAGGATAACGATATCTACTCGCACAAGTAAACAAACCAGCCACCTCCGCCAAGCAACCACCAGGTTACAGCTGTACATTCTTCACGGGACGTCAGCGCAATCGCATTCCACCAAACACATTATTTCAACAACCGAGACATCCACGACCCGGGTCCGCGGATTCGAGATTGCATATCATACAGCTGAACATTGCATCAACCTCATCGTCGCTCCAACACGCACTGCGCATAGCGCACCACCTCAAACCCGCAAGGCGCCATGGCGCCCGCGCCGCAAAACGAAGGGCTCTCTCCGCCCGGGAGCAGTACCTATAGCTCGAATACTTTATACGTGGGAGATGGGACTTGGGACAGCAGCAAGAATACATTCTTGTTACCGAACTTACAAGGACTAAATTTTGATACTATGCGATACAATGGTACGAATACCCTGGGCAGAGGTTCCGCTGTCAAAGCTGTCATGTCTGTCAAGATCATGTCAAATGCGCCGATCACATCTATCCAAGCCACAAAGTGAGGAGGAATGTAAGCTAAACTATACACAGGAATGGGCAACAGATTCAGCACGATGGAGAGATATCATTACCTGATAAGAGCGCATGCGATAGTGGCAGTGATCGCCTTTCTCGTCCTGCTACCGGCCTCAATGATGCTAGCAAGATTCAGAAACTCCCGCAAGGGCGGTTCCGGCGTCCGCCACCACATTTACATCAACATCCTGGTCCTGGGCCTGTCAACAATCGCATTCATACTCGGGTTCATGGCCGTTGGCCCCTCCCGCGGTCTCACAAACCCGCACCACGGCATCGGTGTCGCCATCTACGTGCTTGTCATCTGGCAGACTTTGTTTGGAAACTGGGTCCGCAGGAAGTGGAAGAAGGGGAAATACGATCGCCGGCCGACCGTGAGCTTGATGTTGCATCAGTGGACGGGTCGCATTACGGGGTTGCTTGGGGTGACGCAGGTCCCGCTTGGTTTGGCGCTGTATGGGAGCCCGAAGTGGACGTTTGTGCTTTACACCCTTTGGATGGCGTTCCTGATTATTGTGTATTTTGTCAATGAGCATAAGCGGTATAAGCGCCAATACGACGAAGGGCACTACCGCGGCCGCCACGACGAGGAAGCCATAATCGAGGAGAAAGAGAAAAAGTCTGGCGGAATGCTAGGTGGTATCCTAGGCCCATTGGCAGCAGGCGCAGGAGCAATCTTCTTGGCTAAGAAACTTAAGGGGCGAGACCATTCACCTGACCACGACGACACTGAGGTTCTCTCCTCTCGCGATTCACGCCGCGACAGCTACAGCTCCATCCACGAAGCGAAGAAGAAATCCGGTGGCCTGATGTCCAAACTCCTCGCCGGGGCTGCAATTGGGGCCGCGGGTATATTCGCCACGAAATTTATCAACAAGAAGAAGGATCGCGATGAAGAGTATTCTGTTGTTGGACAAGAAACACCACACCGCAGAGACAGCAGACGAGGGCCACAGCCTGCGTATTCTGAGTATACGGAGAGCACAATCGAGGATGTCCGCCCCGACCGCAGACCTGGTCAAAACCTCCTCCCAGCAGCAGCTGGCGCAGCTGCAGCCGAGAGGTCGGGAGACAGATACGACAGGCCGACGACTCCACGGCCGGTGAAGCGCCCAGGCTTCTCGCACAGAAGAGATTCATACGACTCTTTCACCACAGTCAGTCCGAGTCAGAGGGTGGAGAAATCCAATGCCGGACGCAACGCCTTATTAGGTACACTCGGATTAGGTTGGCTAGGCAAAAAGTTCCAGGGTAACAGAGATGAGAAAGAGCGTCGTCGATTAGACGAGATCCGTCGTCGTGAAGACGAAGGCAGACGCCACAACTTAAGACCTGATCCAAGATATACTGGAGATGATAGAAGGAGGCCGGCGAGAAGACATTCTTTTGATAGCATGACAGAGTCGGATTTGACTTCAGACTATACTAGTGTACACCCCGGACGCACCGCAACAACAATGACGGGTACCACAGCGCCGGCTATGCCACCAACTGTTACAGGTGGGCCGCCTGTTAGTGGGCCTCCGCCTGCTTCCTACCAAGAAGCGCTCGACGAATCACTGCTCTCCCGCCGTCGTTCGTCCCGTGAACGTAGAGATGCGGAAGCAGCAGCAGCCACGGCAGCTGCCGCTCTCGCCGCTGCGGAAAGAGAAGAGTATCGAAGAAAGTCGAGAGAGAGGGATAGCAGCCGTTACGGATCAGGGAGGGAGAGATCACCGACAAGGGTTAATGTGCGCATGGGGGATCAAAACGTAACGGTCCAACGCATGACGCGCGAACAAATTGTCGAACGCGAAAGAGACGAGAGACGTCGGCGCCGTGCCGGTTCGCTATCAGATAGTGAAGTTACGTCGGGGCGGTATAGGAGGGATTCTAGGATGAGAGATGAGAGTGCATCCGGGGCAGCGGCCGAACGCCTGGGCAGAAGGAGAAGAGAAAGATCTGAAGAAAGGCGTATGACGGACGCTGAGCGCAAAGAGCGGGCGCACATGGCCGGAGTTCCTCTTTCTGAACTCTCTGATCTCTCTGATCTCTCACCACCCAGACCGGCGTTTGCTGGGGCGGCTGCAAGGTCAAGGCGCAGGAGTCAGAGTAGGCCGAATAAGGACTCTGCGTATTACAGTGGAGCTCCGCCTGTGACGCCGGGCCCGACGATTGCTGGCGTGGGTCTTATGTCTGGGGAGTCATTAGGCCCACCAGAGTCAAGGGGCACTTGGTCGGCTGCTTCACGACCTTCTGGGCAGATGAGTCCTGAGGAGGCGGAGGAGAGGAGGCGGGCGAGGGCCGAGAGGAGAAGACAAGAGAGAGCTAAAGGGCAAGGGAGCGTTGGTTTCGCGTAACCCTACATTTTTACACCATGATGATAGGAGGGACACTTGATGGGGAAGGAGGATTATTTGATGCATATGCTGGGCGTTGCGGCTTCAAAATCTTGAGGATGCTAGAATGGTGCTTTCTGGAATTGGGGGAGAGGATGGGTGGATGATGCCTGGACATAATGACGATACGCAGGATATGGAGGATGAAGGATGGCTTCTTGTGTGATTGTTTAGCGGGTTTGCTGCATATACCAGGTTTTTAGACAATTGAGGAGCGATGCTTTCAGTTACGAACCTTTTCAAAATCTCCAGGCTGATTGAATTCAACAAGAGATTCCAAGTGCTCTTCTATAATGTAGCTACGATTGCTTTCTAGTGATGGACAGATGTGGCAAAAATACTGTGGGTGAGAAACTTTCAGGGTTAGCTGCCCTGACCAACACCGAGTTGATGAGGCGCAATGGGCTTTCCGCTGGTCTTGGCCGTCCTCGGCGCATAACCCCTGTTGACGGTAGCGAGTGTTGACTTCCTGACATTGCGCTAGCTACATTGAGAGGACGCCTCAAATTTGGAAACTCCTAACTCTAACAACGTGTTCCCCGCTCTTATCAAAAAAAAAATTACGTTGCATGGCAGTCAAAGAATAGGCTGCTGTCTAACCACTCTGCTATATCCACAACGTCTTGGAAATATCACAACACATTTGGATTGTCAAAATAAATCTTTGAAACCGGGTTGCCAACACTCAACGGACTGAAACGAACCATCCAGTCCGAAGCGAAGGGAATATGTCGACACCGGTCGGGAGCACGCCAGATGGCGCATATACTCCCTTGCCTCTGGTCAACCCTATCGCTGCGAGCACAGACCAGAAGATTGATGTGAACTCCATCGTTGAGGGTTTATTCGCATTGACCACCTCCGCATCAACGCCCGAAGAACGCCTCGCTGCCATCAACGCCATCCCGGCAGTATTGGCATCATTCGCCCCATCTCACTCTGCCACTCCCCACTCTTCCTCTCCGTCGGCTGAGAAAACAGGCGGCTGGAAAAACATGAGCTGGTTCTCACGCATCTGGCGCGTCCTCATCTTCTGCTGGAATGCATACGTCATATGCAAAATGCTCTGGTACGGCGCCGTGCTGGTGCTTAGCGTTGTGTTTGCCTCGTTGGGCGTGGATCCTGGGACGTTGTCTAAGGCTAGGGAGCTGGCGAAGGCAGCGAGAGAGGGGCCTGTGGCGATGGGCAATGGGATGGGTGAGTTGTAGAGGAGAAAATATGAGAGAGGACTTGGGAATGGAAGCGAGGGTGGAATACGAGATTGATATTGGAATGTGGGGGGATTGGAGGGCGGCGTCGTGCGATGAGACGGTATTTGTATGGCTACGCGGGTGAGTGCGAGATATTGTGTAGGATGTGGCGAAGCTTCATGATGGTAGGAGCATAAGAGAATCGATGCTATGTATTTGCAATACCTATAACTGTGAGCTACCACGGAGGAAGGAGAGCCAACTTGTTAATAAGCATACATGCTCATGAACGACAGAAATAGGCAGGTGTTTTTTGTCTGGGGCTCGCACATAAGATAGGGCAGAATCCGAGGTAGGCCTTCAGGAAAAAATACAGAACATCGGTACGGAAAGCTGTATTCTCAGTTCTTCTCAAAGGGTCTGTCCGTATTTGGTTAGGAGAAAGATGTCAGGGTGGCTACTCGAGTGATGCGGCCTCAAGGCTCAATGGGCATTCTTGGCACTCAGCCTTGTGCCCGCGACGCGGGTCAAGTAAACAACGACTTGGCCGCGATCAGTCTCAATAACTATACCGCAATCCAAATTCTTCGCGACACTTTCGCTCTTAGCCTTTAATACCTCCAGCGTTCTATCAACTTTCGACATCTGAAATCACGCAACCTAATAGCCACAATACTACGCCAAACACAGCTTTCGGCGCATAGCGTTCCCCGACGGATCAACCTCGAAGGAACCAGTTCCGGGAGTTTAGACTCGATCAACTAACCAATGGCCAGCTCATCGAGAGAGCCTGTTGCAGCGGACACGGATATGGAAGACGCACCGCTCGCTTCCCCCACCGCCGCCACCTCAAACGGCGACACCAACGGCGCAGTACCCCAACCCACAACAACCACAGATTCCACCTCGCCAGCGCAACTCACGAAGCCCATCCCAGGCCCTCGCGCCCAGCGCTTCCTCGACCTGCACACCCTCGCCCTCACAAATACCCTGCGCACGCTTTCCCTCCCCGTCTTCATGGGCTGCTTCCCCCTCTTATCAGCCGCGGCACCAGACGTCATGGCCGCCATGCACAGCCAACTCACTTCGCGCCTGGAAAATTTCGCCCAGTGTGACTTTGCCGAGATATTGAGAGAGAGACGCGTGGTTGAGAATTTGAATGAGCTGGAGGAGCTGATTAGGGATGCGCTGAGGAGGAAGAAGATGGCGCAGGATGGGCTGGAGGGGGAGGAGAAGGATAATGTGAGGCCAGAGGGTGCGCCGGGGCATTTGCAGAGTCCTGAGAAGTTGCTCGAGGCCCATTTGATTGGGACGCTGGAGAGCGCGAGGGGGAAGCTGAATGCGAGGGAGCAGACGTTGTTGGGTGAGAATGCGAGGCTTTTTGAAGGGGTGAAGGGGCAGTGGGCTGAGATTGAGAGCTTGGCTAGGGGGGTTGAGGCGCTTGTGGGGGATTTGGAGGGCGCGAATGGGATGTTCGGGGGGGAGAGATGAGATTTTGACGAGGGAAGATATCAAGGACCCTGGGTCCTGCGGAACTGCTAGTTGGCATGGCTGGCGTTTTCCGCGGTATCTTAGTTTGCAACAACTGCATCAGCATCGCATGTTTTCAGGCGAGAAACAACGACGGCGTAATCAACAGTGACGAGGGGCCAAAGCCCAACAACTAGCCAGCAATGGGCGACACTTATTCTGCGAACATGTAATCGCACAACCTCTTCTCATGCGAGGAAGGAGGGCTGCCACAAGATCAGTATTGATGACTGTGGCGCTTTCGCTGGCCGGCCATACCACGGCAGTGTGGATAGCCGGTGGGAGTCCTTGGCTCTTCGAGTCCGGTGGAAGAGGACATTGGGCGGCGCCGCTTGGCTTTATCACGCCACTCAGAAGATGCCTTGTGATCTGGCTCGCGTTTCAGTCAGTACCGACCGCACAACCTCAACGGCGGTGATGAGAATTAGCTAGCTCCTGTCAACCAGCAGCTGCGATAACAGAAGCAGCACCTGGGTATAGCAACCGCAATGTTTAGGACGACGTCACCTCCCTCGTTCATGAACGAGTGAGGCTGTGGGTGTCATAGTCTGGTACTGTAAAAGTGGAAAAGTTGGGTGGTGCTGTATCGATGTATGGATGTGTGTGCGAGAGGTGGCGCGAAAGTGTGGGTGCTTAGTTCGGCGCATATCGATTCAGTGCTGCGAACTAAGGGCAACATCAAAATTTTGGCAGCAGGCGATGGCCATAGCACGACCGCCAGTAACTGCAGTCTCGCCATGGCAACAAGTTCCTGAAACATAACTTATCTCATCAGTGCGCCGTAATGGAGTGGGAGCACTACGTCCTCAGTCGACCAAAAGCCATGCATATGTGAAGAAGAATGATCGTGTTTGCTCTCGAGATAAATGTCCGTTGTTGTGGTGGGCGACAATAGATTGGACGGTGCTACGTCGCGTTATAGGGGTTCCAGGGAATGGTGTGAATGCGCCTATGTTTCAGACGTGCATGTCCATGCACCTTCAGTGATGACAGTAGAGCTTATCGATGGCGAGAAGGGGATCAGCAGCGCGAGAGATTACAATGGCAAGGATTAACATGGCACCACACCCATCTTCAATGAAAGAGTTTGGTTGGGTTGGTTGTGGTAGAAGATATCAGATTAGATTGTGCGGCGTCGTTATATGATTGTGAGCAAAGAATGTGTTGCAAATATGTGCGCTTGGATGGCACATATCCATTCGCTTCCGATGACAGCTGCCAACGTGTTGGCAGTAAACGGTGGCAACAGATCAGCACGACAACCAGTGTTCTGTGTGGAAAATTGTGGCACTTGTCAAGCTGCCATTACCATAGAAAAACCATGATTGTTAACTCCGGAGAACTTTAACAGCATGAGTGACTGAAGAAAAAGGTTTGAACTGTAAACAAAGTATAATACGGATGCACCCAGGATGAGGTCCAGAGCTGTGGTGTGGGTGACGTGGTTGATTTGGTGCGAGACGATCCACTTCGGGCGACAGTTGTGAAGCGGTGATGGCAATTAATGCGTTGGCATTAAGCGATGATAACGCCAAGGTCGTCAGCTGCAGATGTCTCGTGATGGCAACATCCTGGCACACAAACTTGTTCTTGTCAATTAAATAGTATGGTTGCGGTTTTTTGAGTTTAGCGGACGACGACACACCGGGAGGATCTGCATCACTCGGTACTGTAGAGAAGAGTGGTGGGGGGCGGTTGTGCTTCCTTCAGAAGATGTCGACTCGCCTTCCGCCAGAGGTGTGCAGCTGGTGACGAGGACGCAATGCGGAAGAATCAATGATTGTTAAGCCCGACGAACTTAAAGAACGCAACAACCCTTGGGTCAAGGTAGAAAGGCAAATATACTCCAATAAGGACGCGTCGAGGTGGAGACTGTATTGAGAGAATGCGGGAAGAGTAGGACGGGCGCTTACGGCCGAGGAGTTTGTAGAGCAGTATGAGCGTCACTGCGAAGGCAATAAAATGTGTAGTTACTTGGGAGAAGTGGAGCCGCTGGGGTTAAGGGAGGTTGAGGGTGGGCTACTTTGGGAGGCCTGTGTGAAGGTGTGAAACATGTGATGGCTTGTAGTATAGTTCAATTGAATCATGAGGCGCCAGAGGCAAGAAGCTTTTTTTGCTGTGCCAGCAACTAGAGGGGCCCACTTCGCTCGTCGAGTACTAGCATAAGTATGGCCGTTCGCCCATACTCAACCCAAAACAAACTCTACTCCCTAATCCTCCAAGTACAGAACACAGGCACATAACATAAAAGAATTCCGTTTCCGCAGACAGATCACGTATAGGCCACCTGTTGGATACCATGGGGTAGTTCAAGCAGACACTAAACTGTAGAAAACGTACCGAGAAGTTCGAGGAGTTCTGGAAAACCCATGAGAAGAAGCTCACTCCATGGTTATTTGTGCTAGGCCCCCCGAAGGTCCCAAAAATATGCCGACGGCCTGTGGAGGGGCTACAAGATGTGAAGATATCTTGGAGGCTTCACGTACCCGGTTAGCACAATGGTCTCCAGGATTCATACCACTTGAAGTAGCCAAATCGGAAGGTTATGTCCCAGTATTACTAAAGAGTCTTCCATTTCGCATCTAACAAGCCGCAAGTTGAGCATTCATACCACCCACCCCACATACGTACGTGTAACCGAGCTTTGCGCCATTCATCTATATTATGATAACGCAGCACTACACTGCCTTGCCGGAGTCCTCCTTACTCAAACTTCTCGTCCCATCTCCATTCCCATTACTCTCCACGGACACGATAGACCCCACACTCCCCTTCCTCCCCTTACTAAGCGCCGCAGCCTCACCCTGCTCCATAGCGTGCAGCTTCTTCTGCATCACCTCATGATCGACCTCCTCCGCCTTCAGTGCATGTCCCGGCGTCACCTCAAACTCTCCTTCATCCACACTCCCACTCTCATCCTCACTGATCGCCGGCGAATCCGTCGACGTTACCACCTTCGGTCTCAACAGTGCCGCAGGCGACGTGCTCCTGCTGTTCGCCGGCGAACTCTGCAGAGAGCTGGTATCACCCTCGCTTCTGTGCTGGGACTTGATTTTCTGCAGTCTCGAATCCAAATCCTCCTGCTTAATCGTCGGATCAAACTTCGCCGGCAGTCCCAACGCAGCCGCCACCTCATGCGCCTCCAAATCCGTACTATTCGGAGGCAGGATCTCCACCACCTCCCCAATCCCCCCAGAGCTGCCCCAATTCTCATTCGGCACCTTGAGATCGGCTTCGTGGGTCGACACCCCGCTGTCCTGCAGCATTTGGGCGTAGCTGTGGCGGTTTGGGTCGTTGAAGCGCTTGTGTTTCTTCTTGTCCCTCTTGTCGGTTGGGCGGACGACGACGACGGGGATCGGGGAGTATTGCAAGCACCATTTGGAGAAGGAGTTGCGGTTTCCGATCAACCCTTGGACGCCGCCGAGAGAGCGGCCGCGGGTGCCGACTATGAGCATTGCTGGTTCGTGGAGCTGGATCTGCGAGGTAACCGGTTAGTGAATGACCTCCATAGAGCTTGCATGTTGAGGGAAAGATGGCAGATTGGACGATCGACATACCATCCTCTGAAACGTAGGATGCACCTTCCCAATCGCCAACTCGACGGTAATCTTAATCGCCCTATTCCCGCCATTCTTCTTCTGAATCATCTCCATCAACATCCTCGCCTCCTTCTGATAATATTTCTCCTTCACCCCTTTATCATTACTCAACTTGCTGCCTTGATCAACAACCCTAAGACAGATGATCTCATCGCCGTCATCGACCATCTCATCCAGCATCCACTGCAGCGCATAATCCGAGTACGCATCCTCATTAATCCCACACATGAACGTCCTGCTCGCTCTCTTATAGTGGTAGCCTGTATGCTGCTCTTTCAGGGTGAAGGAGATGGGGTTGCGTTCCGTCGGCTCTTCGCCTGCGGCGACATTGTCGAAGGAGACGTGGGATTCGAATTTGCTGTCGTCGTCTGTTAGTGAGGAGCGCATTGTTATAGCTACATGAGTAGGCATATATATAGCTAAGCGAATAGAGATATGTGGTGGATGCTAGGTGGAAGATGGGAGATAGGAGGTGCTACCCCTCAAGGTGGTTGAGATAAGAGAGGTGGGGTGATCGGGGTGAGCGTGACAGGTCGGGAGCTACGGGCAACCCTCACTTGGCGAATCTCGACCCAGGAATTGGGTTATCCTTGTCAATAACAACTTGGCCAGCTCTTATCGACTTTCTTTCCTTGTACCTTATCAAACACTCTCTCAAACGCTCTCTCCGAAAAGTATTACGACATATGAAGGCTCAACTGAGATCGCGACCAAAAAGAACAATCAAACATACCTAGCAGGCGGAGGTGAGCTCCCCCGATTCTTTACCGGTCTAGCTTTGCCCTGACCCCAAGAGACCTTGGTCTTCTCCTTCGGCTGTTCAAACGCAATTCCAGGGCCGGAGAGCGAGCCGGATCTTGAAAGCAGCGTAATGATGCGTGGCGTCGTAACAATGTGCTCGCTTATAGTATCTAAACGTGGTGAAGTCGGGCCTGAGAAGTACCCCGATCCCTCTCTGCCTCGCGGCGAAGTGCTAGGGGGCGATGATGAGTCTGAACTTGAAGGGTTACTGGTAGCTGGAGGCATCACTGCCCTGCTAATGAGGGGTGTTGCGCGTTAGGCCTTTGAACTGGGTAGACGCTAGATAGGGTAGTTTTGGGCCGTTGGCAGAGTGTGATGTAGATAGCTTCGATTGAAGTGGTTATCACTGTTTGGAAGCTGAAGAAGGGTACAAAGTGAAAGGTGCGCACGTGGTCAACTAAAGCGTCCGTCTTGGCGATGGAATGTCGATAAGCACAAGCGGCGTTTAGCAGTCCTCAGTGTTTTTAGGTGTCGGAAAGCTGTACATGAAGAAAGGAGAACATGGCAGAACTTTATATCCCTAGCTTGACCCATCGTTCCAGGTCACTAAGGAGCTGACGGGCCAAGGCGGGGCAAATAAGGCTTCGTCAGCCTGCCAAGGCGAGGTTGTTTGGGAGTATGGGGTAACTTGAGAACCCACATAGTTTGAGCTCCGCATGAGCGTCAAATCTGTCTTTAAAACCAAACTCTGAGGCAAGTTACAGCCTATCTGCCAAGTTGACCTTGGGCGACTAGAAGAATTAAGCTCAGGCCCACCATGAGAAGTGCGGAAAGGGATCAAAAAGCCTCGAATTACTCGATCGAGGACCTCTGGGCCAGCCCACAAGGTCAACTTGGCGGAGAGAGGCTGTACTCGTACATAAAGGAAGCTTTAAAAGAGTTTAAGCTTCCTCCTTCCCGGCTCTAAGAAGAGCTTGTCTACCGAGTTGAAAATAGACCTATCATTTCAAATTCACCAGGCACGTTTCATCACTTCATCGATGCTTGCAAGTCGTTATCTTGTACCCTCGAGCAAAGTCTCTGAGACACAAGGTAATCTCCGCGAGGTTGAGCATAGCTGTTTCCACTGCAAGCACTTTAAATCACAGAATGACACGACGGCAGCAATACAAGACCTCGCAAGCTACTTGCAGCAAATTCTGTCTCCTCAAAATCCACATCTGCCCTGCAAAAAGCAAGAAAAGCAAGAACCATCCACATCATCAATCTTCATTCGTCACCTCAACTTCTACTTAGGGCCTAATCTCGCCTCTCGCCGTTTTGTCTTGCCCATGTCACGTTAGTTTACCATTTACGCCAAAGCCATGCAAATCCGTCTTAAGTGGCAGTCGTCATCTTTCCTTTCCTTTCCATATCGGCCGCCTAACATGTGAAATCTAGACGCCTCTTCTCCCTCTCTCCTTGCTCCTTCCGCTCGCTCCTTCTCTATCTTGGTTCGATGAAAAATGACTTTATTAAGTGCTCAATGCGCTTAGTAAGTGCGGGCCAGATTGCGGAGGTACCAGTCGACCAACTTGCGTCCGACCTTTGCCTCGGAGATGTGAATCAAATCCTGGAATCACGTTAGTTACTGCACATAAATGAGACAATGGAGCAAAACTTACACCCTGCATGGCGTAGTCGAGGTCATTCATGTTAACAACCTCACCATCCAACAATCCGTTCTCAGTCCATCTAGTCTGTCTGCTGCGCTGCTTGTTAACCAAAAGGAAGCTGCGAAGCTCCTCAGAGTCAACCTCGAGGAAACCAGCAAGCTTCTTCAAGTCCATGGTGGTGTAGAGGCGGAGGTAAGACTTGACGGTTGGCGACCACATGTTGGTCTTGACCTCATCCATGAAGATCTTGACGTGGTGCTCGACTGGGTCGACGTTGAGCTCTGGGTGATCGAAGTCTGGTGGAGTTGGGGAGATGAACTGTGGGCAGGCAGAGCGGAAGAGCTCCTCGTAGACTGGGAGGGCCTCCTCGCCGCCGCGCTGGAGCTTGAGGAGCTGGTCACCGTACTTCTCGCGGAGAGCGGTGTGGATAGTGTCATCGAGACGGGTTGGCTGGAACGCAACGCAGATGGCGAGGAGAGCGTACATCTGGTCGTTCTTCTTGGAGTCGGCCTGGGCGCCCTTCTGGAAGTTCTTGGTACGCGAGACGTAGATCAAGATGTGGGAGAACATGCGGATGGCGTCGGCGTAGCGGCGCATCATCATGTAAGAGAATCCGACATAGTAGTATGTGGTGAAGTGAGCGGCCATGACGCGGGCGAACATGGCCTTCTTGTTGAGCTCGATGTCGTCGAGGGTCTTCAAGGCGAGGGAGAAGTCGCCGAGAAGACAGTGGACGCGGAGGAGTCCAATGATGGAGAAGTATCCAAGCATGCGGTAGAGCGACTTGGATCCGTAGTCTCCTGCAACAGCCATTGGCTCCTCGTTGCGCTTCATGGCGGCGAGCTGTTCGTTGATTTGGGATCTCTGGATGAGAGAGTACAAGACGTTAAGAACGGAGTAGCATCCCCAGGTGTTTGGATTCTCGCGGAGGATTTGGATCTCCTCAGCGTTGTCGCCGGCGCGCGCAATCTTCTGGCGGTCGGAGCAGAACTTGTTGAACTGGTAGATAAACTCATCAATGACGTCCCAAGCCCAGTAGTACTAGCAAATTGTTAGTCCAGCTCTTTCTTCCAAAGTTCGTCTGTGCGCCTCTTACAGAAGGTGGCTCTAAGTCGACTGGTCCGTCGGAGTTCAAGATGAAGTGGAACAGGCTGCAGTAGTTGTCGTAGCTCTGGAACTTGACCTCGAGGGAGGCAGAGTAGTCGAGCGGCTGCGCGGCTGCGGCGAGTCTGGACTGGATGTCGTCGGTCTGCTGTGCCATGCTCAATGCGTAGTCTTCGCCCTCGCCCTGCTGGTACTGGATCTGCTCCTGGTACCCGGCGGCCATGCCCTCCTCATCGCGACCTGCCTGGTCGTCCCTTGGGACATTGCTCTGGAATCCGCTCATTTTCGTTTACTTGTCAATAGGGCTCGCTGGCGTAGACGTCGCTGGAGAGGGGAGATTTTTCGCGGGACCGTTGACCGTGTCAAAATTCGCGTAATTTTTAGCCCTAGGAGTTCGAGAACGGTGATATGACCAGAACAATGCAAGTTGGAGGTGAGATAGGTGCGATGCACAGAATCGCAAGAAGAAGGGAGATAATTAAATCAGAGTACAAGTTACAGCGAGTTCTGGCGACTTATTTTTGTTCACTTCATCAACATTTAGTTCCTGAGACTCATGGACGCTTGGCCAATAACGGTATCAACAGACCGTGCACTTCGAGAATGTCAAGAACAATGGCACGGGTGCACTATCAGCGCAAATAATAATAGCACAATTCCTTTTTTTGTAAAGGTTTATGTTAAGGCCTGTGTCATCTAACAAGTATTCCAATGAGCAGACTTGTTTTTATATCTTTAGTCTAAAAAGAACCTTCGTTCTTAGTCAACGGTTTTAATCACGTGGGTACCCGTCCCAAATTCACGTGCCCTCCAGCTGCTGGCTGATGACCGGCATCACAAAGTTATCCTCAGGCGCAAACCCGACGACTTTCTGCACTGAAGCACAGACTCGCCGCTAGCACTTCCGGCGCCTCACTTGACACGGCGCTAAACCTAAATTCCACACTTGAGCCTTGGCGGAACCCGGGGAGGTAAAGCACGGATGGGGTAAGCTCGACAGACCCAGGCAGCTTCCTTTCGACTGAAGTTGCACCTTTTCCTACCGGCGACATCTCCGCGCTTGTACTTCGTTCCTCAGTGTGGACAGCCTGACGGGTAGTACTGATACGATGACTTATTCAAACAATACCGTTGCCCTTGATAGGGCGTATTTTGAAACTTTGTTGCGCAAGTGAGTACTTACATCTTCGATCTGGTGCAGCGAGAAATGCAGATGTGCGCAGCGTGGTGGAAGCATATGGCGCAGGACTCCATTCTCTTTCGATGATCAACTGCTAACGCGCCTCTGTAGGGCTCAGTCTGTATGTTCAAGGCATTCAAGCAAACGTTATCATATTGAAGCGTCACTCTAACATAGCGATGCAGTGGCAGGACACTCACAACGATTCCGTGGTTACCATCGCGAAGACTGAGCATGAGGAGTTGGTAAGCTTCAACGCAAATAGTCTATCAAGAGATATGTTCTAACGCGTATTAGCTTATCGCAGCCCGTGGACTTAGTATGTTCTTCTACATGACAATTTTGGAGAGGATCTGCTCAGGCAATACGGATGCAACTAACTCTTCACAGAGAGTCTTTGCACATACTTCAAGGTCCATGGCATGACTGAAGCGCAACTGGAGGTAAGCATGCGACGTTGCTTTATGTTACGTCTGGGTGAGGATAGTTGCTAACTTGAGTACCTAGGTTCTTATCGCTATGAACATGGATGAGGGTTTACCAGTCCGCACTGCCGACCGCAACGATGACGAGACAAGCGAATGGACTGCCGAGCCAAGATCGCAAACTGGAACTGAATCCGAAGCATTCCAAAGCCAGTTCGCGCCAATGGCAACTCCAAAGACCGTCGCAAAGTCCACCTTCATCAACGGCGTCTTCCACTCAAGTCCCGAGCAAGGTCGCCAATCCTCCAAGGTCGGCAAGCAGCAGGCCCAACAGCAAGCTCAGCACCATCATTATGGTTATGATGGCTACAATGATGATTACGGCCACGATGATGCAAATTACGACGATCAGTGCTACGGCAATGGAAGCGGCAACGCCGAATACAACAATAAAAACAACGCCTACGACGCCGACGCCTATACAGAACAGCCCCAAACCCTCAAATTCCTCTCCAACGGCACCCGCACCCTCAACATCTCCAACCTCGACAGGTCCACCACCCACAGCGACATCACCGCCATCATCACCGGCGGACAGCTCCTCGAGATCTTCCTCCGACCCCACGACCGCATCGCCCAGGTCTCATTCGTCTACCCACGGGAAGCTGAGGATTTCATGAACTACGCTAAGCGGAACGATACCTACATCCGTGACAAGAGAGTGAGAGTGTCTTGGCCAGAGAGGCATTTTGTGTTGAAGGCGCATGTTGCAAATAAGATTGAGAGGCAGGGGGCGAGCAGGAATTTGGTGGTGAGAAAGGCGACGAGTAGGCATACCGAGAACAGTATTAGGGAGGATTTGGAACATATTCATAACCTTGTGGTTATTGCCGTCAAGTTTGAGGGGGAGAGTGCGTTCATTGAGACGAATTCAGTTGCGAATGCGATTTTTGCGCAGAATTGTATGATGAGTAGGGCGAAGTATAAGGGCTTCAGGATTGAGTTTGGGGTGGATGAGTGCAACGTGCCAACTCCGGTTAAGCCGGTTCTGGTGCCGAGTCAGGTCAATACCAGGCAGCCCAAGGTCGAGGTTCCAGTGAACAGATTTTCGGTCCTCGATATCGGTGGCAACGAGAGCGGGACAGAGACGGAGCAGGAGAATGGACCGATGCAAGGCGTTGCTAAGAGAAAGGGGAAGGGTGCCAAGGTCTAGACCACTCCTTGCAACGTCAGTTCAAGAGGCCTTCTCTACACTCACGGCCACGACTTTCTTTACATCAGGGTTGACTACATTGTCACATCGGGAGGTCATTCATGGGGTGGCTTTAGGTAGGTGGATTGCGGGAGTTGAGGGGAGTCATCACTAGTTTGCTTACTGCTTTGCTTTCAACACACTTAACGAATCATGGTTCACAACGATACGCAGCGATTGGGACTGGGAGGTATTTGCTAAGGGTACATGCTTACTATGGGTCGACAGCTCTCACCAGGCGCCCTAGCTAATAATCATATGGATTGGCGTATTCACATAGCTCAATTACACACACTTAGTATTAAGTTTAGGTTTCTCCTATGTTTGATGCTTTATCACGGATCCTGGCTTTACATTGAGAGTCTCCAGTCTCCTTCCCAACCTTCAATACCTAACCGGTTGTCCCATTTCTAAAGTTATCAACGCCAGGAAAAGCAGGCGGCTAACCCCTCTTCCGGATCGTCTCCTCCTGGCGCCCTCTAATAGGCTTGCCCAGCTCATTGTCCTCCTCTTCGAATGCTTGGTGCCGATCGTTTTAACAGAGATAGCGGACAGATCACTTATTCTAAGGATAAGGTTGATAATCTCAGTGTATGAAGAAATGAGCTGTGCAGTAGAGATCTCGCCTGCAAAGAGCACCCCACCATTTAGAATATCAGTAGACCCAGATCGCACATTCACGGTATTCCACCTATCCAACAGCGCCAGCTAACTCCTAATAACCCTTCTATGAGGCCGCTCTAGCAACGGCTGCCCAAAGGCGTCACCCGTCTATTCATGTAGCCCTCCTAAGGCCGTCCTTTGGCTTAGATAACAGGTGTGCAGTAAGCTGTCTTGGCACTTGTGGCTTGGTGCTATGATACCACTCCGTCTGCTTTCCGTCAGGCTTACTTGACCCAAGAATACGCTGTCTTCCGCGAAAGGCTGTGCCTCCGACTTTTTCCCACTAGCCAGATGCATTCACATCCAGTCTTGCGACCATATCAGGGGGGAAAATTGGGCAGATCCCGCTGTATGCCGCATCCAAGACCTACCTAAGCTGTGATCTCTAGAGTTGGCTAAATGAGGAATCCCTACTTGGCATTGTGGCAAACTTTCTCGGTGCAGCTTTCAGCCACTTTACGATTTCCCATGGACTCCCACGGCCCTGGGTCGGGCGCAATAGAACAAATATAGCCGAATTTCTCATGTCTATCACAGCTAAATACAATATCACCAAGAGACTTGGCTGTTTTGCCATGGATAACGCCATAAACAACAGCACCATGATCACTGCTCTCCGCCTCAGTATCAACTTAGTTAACATGCAACAGCGCTTGGGATGTGCAGGACAGGTTTTCAACCTAGTCGTCAAGGCTATTCTGTACGTCAAGGGCATCACAGAGCTAAACAGGAACACCATTCACTGCAGCGGCACTGATGCGTTCAAGATCTGGGGCAAGCTTAGTGTCATTCGCAAGATATACCACACTGTCAAGTACATCATGCGCTCTGATCAGCGCCGACGGTAATTCCTCAGCTTCCAATACCAAGCCACGGGTACCCATGCTGAAAATGATCTACTATTTGAGCATACTGAAAAGCTCCTCATTAAAGATGGTGGTGTACGCTGGAACTTGGCCTACCACATGATGGACCGAGCTGTCCAACTTATGGCACCGATTGACAGCATCTAGAGGAAACAGCCACCTGGCGAGATGGGCATACTCAGTTGCAGATGACTATATCGCAACCAGGGACTGGGATGAGATACGTCGCTACCTGAAATTGTTAGGGTATTTTGTAGTAGCAACAGCTTATCTCGAGGGGAATGCTGAGACTGCAGGTACTGTTGGTAACCGCCGTGCAACTTGGGAAGTCTTCCCATGAATGCAGATTATGTCGACGAAGCTAAGACTACACTTGTAAATCTTGAGCTTGACAATGGCAAAGGACGATTCAAAGTCTCGCTCAATTACGGAAAAGAGAAACTTGATGAGTACTGGGACAAGATTATCATTGAATCTTAACACTCTTGAACCAAGGTAGCCAAGACCAGGATGAGAATGTTTGTGCAAGAGTACATCAAGTCGTTAGAGGATAGCGATAGTTCACCAGAGCTTGAGGAATAGGATCATGGTTGTAAAGTTTGACAGGTACAAGCAGTTCCTAGGCGAGGAGGTCCACTAGGTAATACATGGCCAAAAAGAATGCTGAGGGCCAAAAGCAAGACGTGGTTGGTTGACTTAGACTGAATGTGGGCTGTACGACGGCGACATTGAATAACTGAGGCAAAGTTGTAGAGCTGATCTGGCTCCTACAAGTGGTGAGGATGGTCGAGGCCTTGGTTGGCCAACAAGGTAGATTTGAGGATAACTTCTGTCGAAAGGCTATTGGACGTCCGAAGCTGCACAGACAATGTCTTGCACTCAGCATAGGCCGTTGGTAACTGTACTGGAAAGTGTACTATGATTGGGAAGTGTAAGATATGGTATGGTGGTATGTGGAAGAGGATTCTGCAAGGCAGACAGGCTCTCACCAGTGGCTCATGAGAGAACTAGAAGAACTAATGATATGATTGAATGTTATTGCTTACTTATTTGTCCAGAGAGTAGGAACATCCAGCCTACTTATTTTCGACAGTGTTTATATGGTCCTCCTACCATTTTCCCACGCGTGACAAAGACTAAAAAATTCCTTTTTTTTATAAAGATTTCATGCCTTTTCCTTGTTTTAAGTTGATCCTTAATGCTTATCAAACACATACAGAACATCCAAAAAACTTGAAAGAACTGAAAGAATGTGGTGAAAACTGGTCGGGAATTATTTGTTAAATTTGCACAAGTTGTGATATTTTGAGTTTGAAGGCTGTTGGAGTGAAACGAAATATTGATACGACAGTGGCAGACCACGGAAAGTTCCCGAGGCAGTGCTAAAACGCAAAGAGGAAGAGCACAAGCTGGGCTTGACTGATTCAGATGAGGAAGGAGACTCATTTTCAGATGCTCTTGTAGTGGATAGAGAGTACTCCAACCATGACAGCCGCACAAGACAGAGCCGCACCGAGTGGAAACCTGAGTACTGGCACCGTTGGCGTCATTCTCGGGAGGTTGAAAGCCCATCTCGATTCTGGATTGCGCAGTCTCTGGATCCATTACGCAACTTCCCAAATCTTGCTAGACTTGCACTCGACATCTACTCAATTCCAGCGATGAGTGCTGAATGCGAGCGTGTCTTTTCCGAGACAAAACGTGTCATCCAATGATGACAGGAAACAACTAAGTGACGCTACCATCGAGGCAATTCAGAGCCAGGAGAACTGGCTAGATAACGTGGTGGTTCAGTCGGAGCTCACTGCAGTTTTGAAACAACGACAAGAAGACCGTGCCTGAAATAGATAGCTAGTTACTCAAATACATCTTTCTTCCTCTTCCCTACCTATCTTCAACTCGCTAAATGAAAGGTCATAGCAGTGACCTGCCAAGGACCGTGGATAGCCACGGTCCTTGTATACGAAAATATACATCCTGAAATGGGCATTTCTTTAGAGCCGAGAGGGAGGCTGAGGAAGACCAGAAGGCGCAATTGGTCAAAATGTTAAAGCGGCCAGCCTGTATCAACAAGCAAAAAGTCAATCAGTCATCAGTCAATCAGTAGGATGGCCAGATTTCAAGAAGTCAATCAATCGGACGAGGCCTCCATTCGACAGAACCGATCGAACGAACACGCAGGGAGGAGGTGGGCTTCCTTCCAGCAATTTCAGCTCGCCCTAACAGCCACATCCCTCACCCGCCCTACCACCACATTCTCACACAGTGCCATAAACCCCCCCAGCTCTTTTAAGGCCATCCTCGGACTCAGACAACAGGGGTACAATAAGCCTGCAAGGCTGGTGAACCTCACAAATATCTTTTCCTGTATCCCGGAGCGAAATGACGCTGGGCCAAACCATCCTGTGGCCTACATCGTGGACAAAAATTCCGTGGACGCTAAAAGCGTGGCGGAAGATCAGGGTCTGGATCTCGATGGGCAGATCCGGAAATCTTTCGAACCGCTCCAGCGCCCTCTTTCCCTCCGAGTTTCGGCTTTCCTAAAGCTATAGTTGGTTCCAGCGTTCCCCTAAGTAGCCGACTACTCGAGTAGTCATGAGTAGAAGAGTACCCATTACTCTACTCATGCCAGTTTCACTACTCACTACTCGCTAGCTTCACTACTCGAGTAGTGAAGGGTAGTGAGCCGACCCTCTGCTGCTAATTATTCCAGCCAATCGAAGTACTTACTTTGGTCTTATTGGCGCAATTGGCCTCTTTATTTTTTTGGGTGGAGTTGTTCTTCGTCAATCACCATTACTTCAGCTTGTTTCGTCCTTTAAATCTGTATCGCTAATTTGGTAAGGTTAGGAATTTAAGCGCTAAAATCAGCCTCTTTTATATCTATATTTAGACCACTTCTTCTCACTACTCACTACTCAAGTAACTTGCTGCCACTACTCAGAAGCTGACTACTGAAATATTACTCTACTCATGGCAACATTTCCGCCACTTAAGTACTACTTGGGCAACGCTGGTTGGCTCTCCACAACTTCCGAAAACTCGCTGTGCCCCACATCCCTCCCATATTCTCTCAGTATGGACCACCTCATCTCCCTCAGTGCCGATTTGCGGGAAAAGTAGCAGGTGTGGAGTAGGTTGGCGAGACCTCAGGTGTGGGAGGGGGGGCTATGATGCTGAGATCTGTACTATGAGAGAGGGTGGTGCGGAGGAAGTTGCTGCGCTGCGTAAGGAAGAAGGAATTGGAAGAGGGTTTGAGGTAGAGGCTGAGGAATTGAAGTTTGGTGATTTACTCGGAGTGTTAGAGAGAGTGCGGCCTACATGCAGCTGCCTGCGTGTGCGACCATGGAGGCTTGTGCGAGGCCGCTAGACCGCGCATAGCAAGTAGCGCTCCCAAAGCAAAGCAGAGCCAGGGGGGTGGGTCAAATTAGTATCAGGAATGTCGCAGATGAGCTGATAATCTCGATACGCTTATCAAGGAGGCTTTTGGCAAAAATTCGGGATAATACAAGGGACATGATCATTGAATATGATATTGTAGCTATCTTCATATGATAGCTGTCTTATGTCAAGGCTCATTGCCAGCTCGTTAGCTACGGGTACTAACTCTCCCAACCAGAACGCCGGAACACGCCTATCCATAACACATATCGCTCCGCTAAAAGCAAATCATTTTCTTTCCCAAACCGACTGCATCAATCAGCTTAGTTCCTAGCCTTCTTCTTCGGCCTCTCATTATCACTTCCGCCCTCCTCCGAATCACTGCCACTCGACTCGTGGTTCTCGTCGAACTCCTCAGCGACGTCGGATTCGGAGTCGGCGTGGAAGTCCTCGTCGACTGACTCCTCGTCTTCGTCCGCCGACCCGCGGTCTGCGCGTGCAGCCACAACATCGTCATCACTTGACGCCAATTCCTCACCACCCAGCGCAGCAGCCAAGATCGAAGTATCTTCATCCATCTCATTCTTAACCCTCAGCCCCTTGATCTTAAAGAACTCCTCCAAATTCTTCTGCTCCTCCCTGTTGATGTTGGAGAACTGCGAGTCCCCGGCATTCTTCATATGCATCGTAATATCAAAGGTCCTGGATGCGGAGATAGCTCCGCCGACACGCGAGAATGTGATAGAGGAGATGGAGTCGTACGAGATGTAGGTAGCCGGCTTAGGCACGAACATAAATGCCTTCTCCAGGCAATACAAAAAGCCTTCGGCGGCTTTGATCGAGCACTTGATTCCGTATTGGCCGTGGTGGGACGTGAAGTCCTTGGCTGGTTGGTTGACCTTCTTGCCTGTTAGGCCGCGGAAGACTTGCACGACGACTTGGTGGAGTGGTGCTTCGTAGTGGCTCGCAAGCTTTCCTTCGTACTTCTCTTTCAGCGTCTCTTCCGACATGTTCAAGTCGATCGTAACCTCCTCATCCTTTTTAAACTGCATAACCAAGAATGGGTATCTCGTCTGGCCCTGGCGCAAAGGTGGGTCGAGACCAATACAGATCATGAAGTGCAGCTCATCCGGCTTAGGCAGGATCATGAATTTCTTGATCGCGTCGTACTGGATCTTGTAATCGTACGTCTTGCCCCTAAGGCGGAAAGATGCCTCGTACATATCGATATCGAATCTTCCTCTCGGTGTCAAGTGCAGGACATCCAAGAAAGTTGCGAATGTGTCGCCGGCCACCTCCCCGATCTCAGCCTTGTCCATCAAAGTATCGTAAAAGAGTTGTGCGGCGTTCTGCTCATCCCCATTATCGTCCCCGCTCTCCGCATCGCCATTCTCAAGCTTCTCCTTAGACGTCGTGCCGGGGATATAGAAGCGCATCTCAACCAGTTGATCCTTGCCGGCTAACGCCTTCTTGCCTCTGCCAGTGACCTCGTTGCCTGGCTCGGTAGGGAGGGAGAATTCGACTGCGACTTCGTTCTTGCCGGCCAAGTTTGTGTTACTAATTTCGGTGTATGGGATCTCGAAGGCTGGCTTGTTTGCTACATTGAATGCGAGCTCTGCCTTGCTAAATTCCGTCTTTCCCCAGTTCCATCCACGGAGAGCGTGCTCTTTGTTCTCGAGGTTGGTGCTGTACCAGTTCTTGAAGACTTTGGCCAGGCGCTCATGATCCTGTCATCTGTGTTAACCCTGCCCTCACGTCCCACCACCAGCATTTGTGCCCTGTGCTGTGCCCTGGGGCGCTTACATCTGCGTGAAATCCATCGAGCTGAATAACGCCACCCTGGCGCTGCAAAATCTTAACCTCATACCCTTTCGATGCTCTGCTCCACTGTGCGCCGGCGATGTTTGTGGCATCAAGAGTGAATGTCTCGCCGCCGGTAGATGGCTTCCAGCCAAATCCGGTCTCTGCGAATCTGAGCTTGCCGCTGTCTTTCGACAGGTCGAAGAAGATGCCTTCAAAGTTCTCCCTACGACTTCAGTTAGCTTGCGCCCCATCCTATAACTCTGCGATAGCCCTGCGCGTTGAAGTGCGATGAGTAACTGCGAACGCTGCACAAAACGAGGTATGTTGGATATACGTACATGATGGCTATGTGCGACAACAACTGTGTGTGGATGATATCGATACAATGGTGATTGTGGTGATGTGAATGTCAGATAGGTAGCCCGACAGGGATTATGCGGCAAGAAATCGAGTCCCAAAGCTGGCCTGCGCGTAAAGCCGCCGCAGACGCGACGCGATTGTCGCAGGTCACGTGTGATGCCTTATTTAACGCTGCGCCAAATCAATGTACCGTTTCAACAGCCACTCCTGCCAGCTCCCCACACAAATGCGATTTTAGCTTCAAAAAGTTTCCCTCTTTAAACGCCATTTACTCGACAACGGCGCACTCCGACGACTGGGTTAATATATCGAGAGAGGATGGGATTTTCTTGCCTTGCGCTTTTATTTATACAACCTACTTTATGGATAGCTAGCCTATGGCATTCAGGAGAGACGATCTGCGCTAAATCAGATAGAGCATTAGAGCTTGATAGCCCACAACAGATCATCGCTATTGCCAGTGTATGCCTTTTCGCCATGGTACTAACTCACCCTTTCATCGGCAAGCTTTTCCAGATTGGTTCATCACCGCTCCAGAGGCCTCCAAGCTCGCGGTGCTGAGAGGGCTGGAGCAATGTCCCGCTGCAGGATCTCAAGATCTAGCGGCTAGGGCCACCAGCTCCGGAGGCCCAGCTACTCCCCGCTTTACATGTCGTGTGAATGCCGTGGCAAACAGGGCTGCCCATACCGGAGTTTGTTGCATGAGCAATAGCAGTTATGGAAAAACTGGGCAAAACTATGATGTTTCCATAAAACGGTATAAGAAATGACAAAATCCAGCAGATGACAAGGAATGCGCAGGCAGTGCTTTCCATCGCGTACCGTGAAGGTACACATTGCCCAATGACGCCCAATACCGAACTCCAGCGCCCATACGTACTATATATCCCCGCACCGCAAACCTCCTACATCATCATAGTAATTTTACCCTTCCACCCCCCCTTCCACCTCCGCCTCCACCCCCATCCCCTCCACCTCAACCCCAACCCTACCCTTACTCCTACCAACTCCACAGCCAGCAACCCAAACACGGATGAATGGCCGTAAAGACGGAAACCCACCGGGACGTACTGCCTCTTTCCTCCCTTTCCTTCAACGTCCTCCGCCCTCCCCCCTTCCCCAATTACGCAAACAAGAATTGAACGATGCGACGAGCGTAGGAACGCGTGGTCTACATTTTGAATTTGAAAGGGAGGGAGGGGCGGGAGGGTTACGGAATTGTAAGCCATGAGGGAAAGGCGTATGGTGGCCCTGGGGGGTTAAGAGGAATGGTCGGAGGTCCTGTGGCGACTTGCTGTTGTGGGTTATGATGCTATGGAGACTGGGTATGTGGATTGTCTTTGTGAAGAGTCCGCCACATGGGCACGAAGCCGACGGATCGTGGAGAAGCGGTTGAGCACGGAGTTGAAGGATGGGTTGATCCGAGACTGCAGCCGACGGTGACGTTTGCATTACCTGGTCCTCCTTCTTTTCCTCGATTCAATAATGCTTCCTACAATGTGGGCGAAAAGAGGGCAAAGAAGCCGCGTGTAGGATTTGTCCTGTATTGATGCTAACCACAGTCGCCAACTCGTATCATCGTAAACTACACATAAAGGCAAACGCACCCCGTCTCCAAACGCCTGACGATGCATAGGTATCATCTCATCATCATTTTGTAATGCTGAGCCACCCAAAATCTCTCCGTTCCCGCACGTACTGCCATCTCCCACCTTCTTCACTCGATTGTGGGACGTTTTTCGCCATCAAGCACCGCTTCCATATCCCTGATATGCCATGTTCTGCATCCCTCCCTGCATCCTCGGATCGATCTGACCACCCTGCTGCGCATACCCATACTGTCCTCCACCTGGCACCTCCCTCCGCTGAAACTCCCCAAACCACGGATGCCTCAACGCCTCCGCCGCACTAATCCGCAACTCCGGTCTCAATTGCAACATCTTCCCCAGTAAATCCAGTGCATAGTTGTCCATCATCGGCAATATGGCCTTCAAATCCTGCGTCGTGTATACCTGCAGATTCTGTTTATATTCCGAGAACTGACTGATCCCAGGCCAGGAGAGTTCCGACGGTGTTCCCATGATGCGGAAGATGCGGACGAGCTGGTCTTCGTTAGTGGTTCCGGGGAAGAGAGGGCGCCCCGTGTACATCTCTGCCATGATGCAGCCGGCGGACCAGATGTCGATGGATGTGTTATAGGTGCGGGAACCGAGGAGGACGTCCGGGGCGCGGTACCAGAGGGTAACTACCTCATTCGAAAAGGTATTAACCGGGATACCAAACGCTCTCGCCAGTCCAAAGTCCCCCAACTTCAACTGCCCCTTATTATTAATCAGCAGATTCTGCGGCTTCAAATCCCTATGCAAAACTCGATTCGTATGGCAGAAATCAATAGCCTTGAGCAGCTGCCACATGAAGGATTTTATGGTGGCAGGCGGCAACGCACCTCGGTCGCCAGACGTGTCCATGTATTTCTTGAGGTCCTTGTCCATGTATTCGAAGACGAGCATGAGTTTGTTTTCGGTGTGGATTACGTCATGGAGGGAGAGGATATTTTCGTGCTTGAGCTCTTTCATCAGACTGATTTCGCGGATCGCGGTTGAGGGTGTGCCTTCTTCGCTGTCGAGGTGGATTTCTTTCAGTGCGACCAGCTCGCCGGTTTGGCGGTTGCGGCCTTTGAAGACCTGGGTGTGTTAGTGTGTGCTATATCAAGGATGAGAGATAAGTATGAGACGAAGCTGACGACATACAGTTGCATAAGTTCCCTCTCCGAGCTTCTCAAGCTGCTGGAACGAACTTGGATTCCTCTTATCCATGACTGCGGCCTGTTCCTCAGTCGCTAGGTTCTGGATACTAATTGTACTAGGCAGTCTAGCGGGAGGATGTTCGCCCGTTGGAGAAGGAGGGAAGGTGCGGAAAGGGGCGCAGGACGACGGCTTCTTGCGCGAGGTGTAGCGGGAGTCGAAAAGGATGGCTGCGGGTGTGCAGAGCTCCTTGAGTACTCGGAGTGTCGCGTCGGTGGGCGCGATGGAAGCCGTGATTTTGAAGGTTATCCAGCACGGGTAGCTGGAATACGAAGAGTATAGAGAGACGAGTCGAGGTGGTGGTCGCAGGTGTTGTGGTTAAGTTGTTGCGTTAGCTAGGCGCGGCTACCTGGTCGTTATCAAGGCGACGTGGGGCAGCCATTGGGTGGTGGATGGTCTAGCCTCAGATAGGGAAGGCTTGGCGCCTTTCCTAGATGTTTAGTGGACTGCCACCCCTAGCCGAGCGCTAAATGGATGACCTACTTACTTTGGGCTTAGTGTCCTGTCACGTCTTGGCATGTGAGCGCGGGGTCACTTGTTACCTTGATAGACAAGTCAGCAATCCAAACTGATTAACACCAACCCTCACTCATCAAATCTTAGTCAAATAGTCACGAAATACAAAACACCTCATATAAACTCCTATCTTGTCTATCGGCTTCTGATATAACTGCTCTTCCTTGACTGAACCCTGTCCAGCCCCCGACATGCGACCATTACCAGGCGAGGACGCCCGTCCAGGCCGTCCAGGTATCGCCAGCTCCTCAAACCTCACAACGCCACCCGCCCGCGCCGAACCCCCTCAAATGACCTACTTCATGGCAAGCGAGACAACAATGAACAATAACCTTGTCGCCTCTAGCAGCAGCAGCGGTCGACACCACCAAAGCCATATGAAGCATAGTAACTACGGCATCGAAAGCATCTCAACCATAACCTCCCAGCTAGACCACGACAGCGATGACTCCGTAGATAAAGCGCGGAGATCATGGAAACAAGGCCTCATTCGCAAAGAAGCAAGCAACGAAGAGTTATCAAGCGCTTACTCCCATTCAACCAAGTCATCGGTGTACGACAGCCGGAATGTCTCACCCTCTCAACAACGGCGTAGACGCCCATCTCAGACCCAGCCATCACTAACCATAACACCAACCTACCTCGATTCTCCAATTCTCGCCTCGTCGCCTTCCTTTCAGCACTCACGCAACAGCTCCGCCGACTTCCTCACCGATGACTCCGTTCTCCTATCCAGCGCCGATGATGCACCTGCCGCAACGCGGAGCCCACTCCAAGCGCCTGCAGACAGCTCTTCACAACTCGTTATGCCGTGCCTTACACTCCCAAGTCGGCGTCCATTTACAGATAAAGGCAGGGCCATGGGACGGCTGAAGATAACGGTCTGTGGCGACTCAGGGACTGGGAAGACGAGTCTTATAAAATCTATTGTCCAGACTTCGCCTGACATTATTCACGTTGATGAGGTGCCTATGGAATCTTTGCCCTCTCCAACGTTGCGAAAAAGGAAGACGCGAAGGAGTATGAACGACCGGTCACCGGTACCGTCCACGACGAAGTTGGTAGGGGTGTATGCGTCCACAAAGCCCTACCCAACCTGGTACTCATCCTCCTCCTCGTCCTCCCCCTCGTCCTCCTCCTCCTCGTCGTCCATCCTCCTCAACCGCCGCCGGTCCAGCGTTAGCGACACCGTTCTTGATCGTAACGTTTGTTTCGTGGATACGCCGGGTCTAAGCACTGGCGAAGGAGCAATGTCCACCATCCAGCCTGTCATCAGCTACATCGAGACACAGTACACGAAAACTATAAAGGCAGAAATGAGCGACAGCGAACTTGTGGGTCTCCTCAGCGGTGTTGGAGCCTCTCTGGTTGACGTCGTACTATACCTCTTTCACAAGAGAGTCAAACCGGTCGACATCGGTTATCTCCAGCGTCTTTCGACTCTCACCAACATCGTGCCGCTCATCGCTTGTTCAGACTCTTACACCGCATCTGAACTCTCAGACTTCCGTCAGCAAATAATCTCTGAGCTACACCGCGCCGGCATCAAGATAACAAACCTAGATCTCTCCAATCCAGCGTCCCATCCATGCACAGCGTCAACACATCCAGTGCCGCCGTACGCCGTCTCAAGCTGTTTGAGCAGCGACGAAAAAATGGACGCAAGCACGCTCATGGACCCCTCCTACCTCCCACCCCTCGTGTCCAGCGATCTCCCCAAGCTAGTAGAGAAACTCTTTGAGCCGGAAACGATGGCCTACCTCCGGCACACTGCGGCGCTGAGGTGCGTAAAGCGGTTTAAATCCTCGCCATCTTCCTCACACGGCGCCTCGTCAGGGAAGTCGCAGTCAGTGCCGTATGCCCTCTCGCCCGCTGGGCCGAGCTGGGGCCTCACGAGAGGCTTGAATAATCATGCACTAGTACGTATAGCAGACCACACGCAGCTTGAGGAAAACCTAGCCAAAGCACGGCTGAGCAATTGGGCACTAGACCTTCAACGTAGTCAGGCCAACGAACGAAGACGCTTTGAGAAGGGGATGCGTAATGGACAGTTGACGTGGCACGCAGAACAGTTGGTGAATCTTGCTGGAGAAGGGGAGAAAGCGCTTTCGACTGGGCAGAGTGGGGAGTTCTGTGGTGAGCTGGTGCAGCAATTTGGAGTGCAAAGAGGGGTGTACGAGGTAGGGGGAAAGGTGGTGGATAGACAGGATCCCCTCAACATTCTGCACCTCACCGAAGACATAAAGGGAAAAACATGGGCCACTCTCCGCATCGTCAGCTCGGTGGGCGTTATCGGTGCGGTGGTGTTCTGGGTTGCTAGGTTTGCTAGGGATTGGCATTTGCATGAGCAAGGAGTGGTGGGGTGGGAGTGGGGACGGTTGATGGGCGATTGGTAGGAAGCTGGGTGGTGATGCTGCTATGGCGTTGAGGATAGGTCTACCGTGAGGAGCACTGGCGTTGGTGGATAAGAGTATAAGGGACCATCGTGGGCAGCGGCCTGGTTTGAGAGTGGAGATAATAGCCTATGTCAACATAACAATATGGTTGGTCTGGGTGTTGCAGAGATACTGACAAAGTGAATGGAGAGATTGCATTATGAAAATAATCGGCCTATAGATGAAGCAGGGATTCAGGAGGGAATGGAATCAAACTTATTATCGTAGCTCGTACCAGTTGAAATGTGTAGCGAGCATCAAACATTTGCGTGATAGCCGGTTGGCCATGTTATCATCTTCACTGGGCAAACAAACCACTTGGCGCTTTCATGGCCGCTCACAAGAGCAGGTGAATGTTGGTCTTGCCATGGTCAACTACAATGATTCGCAGTCATGACTAGTAGTGAGGCCCATCATGTATGCTATGAGAGTTTCTCATCAGTGGCAAGGTTGTTGCTCGGCTCTTAAAGCTCAGGGTACACGAGATGTTCATTAGAACACTGGCTTTGTTGTGGAAGACATGACAATCTGGAGCTTAGCCCTGAGTAGTGCAGAGAGGGCTCACTGGCAACTGCGGCCCTAACTTGACAACTGATACACTATGAGATTTCTCTTGGTGTTGCCTGAAACTTAGTTAGCGTCTGACGAAAAAAACTTGCAATAAACGTACGCAAAGAATCTAGAAACAAAGACGGGCCAAGGACAAAAGATTTCGGTAGTCGGCACTCAAGATCAACTTTTTAACTAAAGGGTCTCTGCCAGCCTCATCTTTGAGCCAACTGGGGACTCCCACCAGACTCAAAATTGGAGGTCAAGGAATTCTCACACGTCAGATATTCTTGCTGTGCCCTTTCAAAGCTGCTATTTTAGCAACAATCTTTAAATCCCAGGTGGTGAGCTCTTAAAAGTCTGAATCATGGCTATCGACGGTGTTCTTCACTTGCCACTTTCCAAGAGACCGGGTTGAAAGGGGACCAAATCATTAAAGCACAGAGACAAAACCCACCTCTCTACTTGTCTTGTGGCAAAAGAGGTGAATGAGATAAGGCACAGGACACGGTACCCTCACGCTCAGTCCTTACGAGTCCGACTGAGAAAGTTCCTTTCATTTTCTAAGGGCCGCCATCTCCACAACCGATCAAATAGGTTAACTTCTTCCCATCCACAAATTTTATGGTCTGGAGATGGCGGCAGTGCTGCATTTGGTTCACTTACTCAACATGTACCATCTCAATGACCTTTTGCGTCTCCTCGAGGTCTCCTGAAGAGGCCGCAATGACCTTGGCGCGGCTGATGGCTGAAAGTGGCATAGCCGGCATCCTGGTGGTGGGCATGGGATGGTTCAGGTCCACCTGTCGTAGCGTACTGGATATTTACGGCGAGACTTGGTGGAGGGGTTAAAAACAACATCCCTCACCCCCCATCAGGCTTCTGTTTCCTTTGGCCGACTTCTCAAAAGCTAGACTTTTGCCCGCCAATGATGCGCCTTGCTTGTCCGTCCCAGTGAGGGCGGGGAAATATGGGCTGAATAATCATGGAGATGGAACCGTGTCTATTTCAACCACATTGTCGCTCCTGTTATCAGTTAGGATGTGCTCAGAAGGGTACCATTGCCCTTGGGGATGCCAGCAGCTTACTTGCTCCGGCATGGTTATAGGACGTCTCCAGAGCGTGTGGTGCAATGCAAAAATCATACTGCATAAGCTGATAAGAGAAGAGTCAGCTTTAGCGCTGTCAAACGGCAGTCAGGATTCTAACCGTCGTAGCTAAGGGAGAAATATCACCAGTCCATCAGCTTGTCCGAATGGGGATAGCCGAATCGTCAAGTCAGAAGTTTATGCGACCGACCGTACGGTCCTTGACCATCCCAGGTCCTTTTGGCCCATTCTGGCCTATCTGAAGGTTAACAACAAGAGGATTTCTGGGTACCCCCATGAACAGCCATCGCAAACCGTGGCAGAGCTCCGCCGCATTGTATCTGGAGTTATGATCTTCCCAGGTATATAAAAGTACGCCACCTGCCGCTTGACTTGAGATTCGCTGACCTCGCCACAATCCAGGGAGGGCGGCCATTGCTCAGCGGCTATCTGCATGGGCAGGTTGTGCGAATGGGCAAGGAGTATGTCGAGCACGTCTTCTACCTATTCAACGGCCATATCTCTAAGGAGCAATTCACCATCGTCTTCGATTGGGGACCATCCTGCATTCAAATCGAGGGACACAATGATTATGTGTCTTACACTGTCGGCCTTGCTTGCACCACCTGCGAGGAAGTCTGGTGTGAGGCTGGACGGCGGAACCATACCCAGATCCTCTTCCAGCTAATGCAACCAGTCAAGTGTACCAGTGCCGAGAAGGGGGGAACGTCGACAACCTCATCAACAATGCGCCTATCAAGGAGAAGACGAAGGGCCAGGCGCACGGAGAGAACCTCAATGACATGGACACCGACCATGAGGCAGATGCTAAGTGGGTTCCAGCGTCCGACATGGCTCCAGACACAACTGCAGTTCACTTGGGCTTGTGCAAGAGCACCGCCTTTCCACTGTGGAATTTCACAGATGGTAGAACTCCCGCTACATCTGGACTTCCGACGTTACACTGAAAGGGCAGAGGGGCCAGTTATACAGCCTCTCATTGCTTCCCAGAAGTCCTTTAATGGTAGGTCGTAGTAATCTCATTTTCTCACCACCACCTTTCCTAAAGCCGTCAATTGTCAAGGGCAATCTTATAGAGCCTCTGGGATATACAGTGAGCTGTAGTTTTTAAGCTGGGTTGTCGATTCAGCAACGGTTTTACAGTAGCGCTTGTCGACGCCGCTGGTCGTCTTGGACAACGAGATTGAAGGAGCCACGAGGTTCACTAGAGGGGATACCAGCCCCTTCCATAACTTGTCAATGCAGTCAGTGCAACTCATAGACTGCCTGAAAGCTGGAGTGGTAGAGGCTAATCAACGAAGCTTGTACAACTGACGCTTTTTCGCTCTTTGAGCGTTGTTTCTTTAAGTCTTGTCAATCTGGTAATACTGTTTCTAGGACTAATATTTTACACTTCTCTTCTTAAAAACATCCATGCAGCACAACCAAAAACAGGTCCTGCACATTGCCTTGTAAGAACACTCAGTGGAGCACCCGCGCTCCAGCAATATTCAGTGGGCCTCAGTGCTGAGCTCAAAGACGTTCTCCGTCCACTCGTCCGCTCGTCCTCGCAACAACAGCAAGTAACTTGACAGCTTGCAGCGCCTGCCACTCCAACCATTGTGCACTGAAGGACGAAAACAATATACAATCCCCAAACCATTACTTCTTCTCTTTGAGGGCATTGTAAGAGCGAAAGGGTGTTCACCAATGCCAAAAGGTTCTTCCAGTATACCTGGAATCATCTTCCCATCAAACAGGTTAGCATTACCCCAACAAGCTCTACAGAGAAAGAAAATCAATTCTGAAAAGCAACCACCAAGGGGCCTTCTGGCCAACAAAACCAGTTGACATCATTCCTTTATTTTTGACACTGTTAGCTATAGACGGTAGTATATATCGCCAACTGTTCGAATCTTTACACAATGATGCGACGACAGGCAGCAGGACCAACGCTAAACAGAGGATACAACAACATGAGTGTGATGAATCCACCACCAATTTCCCAAGCGTTCGGCGCCGGCCACGACTCCTCTAACGAACTCAACACATTTCTTGCCTCCCCCGAAGCACAGAACATCCTGAACCGTTTCGCCAACGCAGCAACCCAAGCCAATCGCACCCTGCAGGAGTCCTTAGCAGCACTCCCAATAGAGTTCGTGGCGACGTTTCACGACTATTACCAGCAGTCGCTTGGAAACCCAAACCTGGACTTGGAGTGGCAATTGCTGGATGACGACCGAAAGCGGGCAATGGCGTGTAGGAAGGAGTATGACCAAGCCGCGAATATGGTGGAGAAGGTCCGCATTATTCTCAGCATGCCGTATCCAGGAATGGGTGAATTATATGTAGCCATGAGAGCGATCGAAGGTCAGGAACATAACGAGTCGAGGCCGGAAGGACGGGAGTGGAAGGAGAGGGCAGCGTTTGAACAGTTGAAGCTGGAGGCAGCGTCCCTGGGAGACTGGAACGAATACAACAAGGTGTACGGCGAGACGCATGTGTTGCGGGAGCACCCAGATGGGACTCTTAAATACGAAATGGTTGACCCGAATGCGACGGTCTTGACGTGGGGTGCGATGCTAAATATGGGGCGGGATATGTATGATCTGTGGGAACGGAGGAGGCAGGAACAGACCATGCGGAGGGTTGCTAATATGAATGATCCAGAGAGGACAGACGAGGTGGTAGGCCAGATAACAGAGGTGATAAGGGTCCAACTCGACAACGGAACTTGGGGCAGAACTCTCAACGTATTTGGTGATGTACTCGGCGCCAGAACATACCAGGACGAGCCGATCGGCGGGATAGCCATGCCACAATTGATGAATGCAGTAAGAATGGGCCAAGCGATGCCGACGATGAACGAAGTCCACAACAGAGCTCATTCTTTGCAGCAGGTTGCTCCAATGCCAGGACACCTTCAGAATGTTCCGATGTGCCCAATGGGACACGGATTATATAACAATTTGCCAGTCCTCAACCCAGCGCTGTACGTTGGCTACTACCCGTATGTAGATCAGGCGTCGAATCAACATCAGCCGAATGTGCAGACGCAACAGCAGGCTCGGCTACAGTATTATCAACAGTATCAAAATCGGTTACCAATATATGAACAACACCTGCGCCGCCAAATTCAGAGCTATGGCTTCGACGGCACCAGTAATTGGATGCCGGAACTAGACGATAATGAAGTCTTCTTCGCCTTCCTTAAACAAGGCCAAGTCCGCCTCGCATTCGACGACTTCGAGAACTCCATACGCCAGAAGGAGGCGGTCAAGCAGGAGGCTGATGAGTTCGAGCATCGTGTCAAGATGGAACGGGCCGTCAACGGAACTTTGTGGCCTGCGAGAGCAAACCACAACCCATTGATGAAGGACGAAAGGAGCGAGGTGAGACCAATGTAGCTCGATGGAGTCGCCGAGGATTACGAGTTTAAGCATGACGACGGAAAGTGGCGTGGATCGCCATCCCCTCGGCCGTACTTGAGGCTGAAGAATGAGTGGCAACAGTGCCGAAGGAGGGATCAATCGAAGTGAGGTTTTGTTTTATGCGTTTTGCGAGAACACTGCCTTCGTAATTAGCTCTGCTCCAGACACCACGATATCTGAGAGATTACTACGCAAGGAGGCGAAAAGAAGCCAGCAGGACTGTCGCTTCACATATTGCATTTAGCTATTACTGACCTCGAGATACCCACACAAAGTGCCAAACCATCAAACCACTGTCCCAACGCCTCCGAAGTCCAAATTGCCATGACCATCACTTTCCGCAGATTTCCCCAGCTTCGGCTTTGGTACCAACTGGTGAATGAACCCCCCAACAACCACAAGCCCTAGTCCAGCCCAAACACCCCACTGTCCAACCTCCCCCGTTCCTTCACGAAGAGGTATTTCTAGCCTCCATAGGAGTATCTCATTAAGTACCAGTACCACGATCCACATCAGCGGCGTGATAGCCAACAACAAACCTCTTAACTTCATGTAGACATCAAGTACCCTCCCAAAGGTCTTTCCCGTCCTGTTCTCCAATAAGTCGTCAGTGATCGATATCCCCGGATCCGCAAACTCCCTCTTCTTCTTCTTCGATGGACTGATGGAGACAACACAAGCCAGAGCGCCAACCGTTAATCAGATAAAAGTAATCGGTGGCGTAACATCCCATACCCTCTTCCACGCATCCTGTCCAAAGGGCCTAGAGTCCAGCAGGGTGACGTGCTCATAATTCCTCAAAGAATGCCACCCTTTCCACCGTGCATAGCCTTTACAATACTCGAACTCCCTATGGTTCTCCACCTGCTCATCGTGCGGCTTTCCCAGCAGGGTCGCGGATTCGTGGTACACCCTCAAATTCACAAAGGCGCATGCTGTGCCAATGAGGATAAGGATACCCCAAGCCCGCACAATAGGTCTCGCAGCGCTCCTTCTCGCCACATTGCGATTCCAATTCAAAAAGCCCCACCAAGCTTATACTCGCCAAACTCAAAATCCCCCACAGAGGAAGCACATCGAGGTTCTGCGGCTTATCGACACCCGTGCCGAATCCCCGGATGAGGACGCTGTAGATAGCAGCGATTGCGGAAGTGGTGAGGGAGTATGCGAATGCGCCGACAAGGAGGGGTGGGGGGGTTGGGTAGAGGAGGGAGGTGAGGAGGCAGAGGTAGTAGAGGAGGCGGTGGAGGAAGAGGTGGGTTGGGGAGATTGGGAAGGCGCATATGCCACTGGGGACGCCTGAGACTGCCATGGAGATCCGGTGGTTGTGAGTCGAGGTCATGAGTTGTGGTTGTTGTGAATTGGTTGACGGCTGCCGGGGTGGGTGCAAACAAAGAGCAACTGTAGCAGAAGTGGAGGAATATTTACTTGAGGCGCCGAGCACATGTCAAATAGTGCAGGCTGACACCGACAGGGCTGAACTCTGATACTAGTTTACTTGTAATATCTATTCTGTGTTTTCACAGGTGTGAGGTTGTTCTCTTTTCGACGTTGTCGGGTGGTTGCAAAATGTGGCTTGACGAGCTGAACATGGCTGAGTTGCCGAGGTGCTTGGCAATGTTTGTACTCTGTGCACACTGGATGCTCATCGTCTTGTGGACAGATATGCAAGCTCGTGCGAATTCTGTAATACGAGATCCGTTAAGTCGCTGCCTTCTATGTTCATGTTGTGGGAATCGGAATACGTGACTCGCATGGTCCCCATGTCGTCCAATCCCTGATTTCTCTATGGCGGTGCCTGATGCAAAGGCCATGAAACAACCACGCATTTTATCGTACCCCTGATTGGCAACCAATTAATAGATACGGCCAGTGCTAGCTTCGATGGCAAGTGGTAAAAAATTTACGAGTATGTTCGTATTTGGTAAACATGGTCAGACCACTGTCGCATTACCCATTAATCGAACATTACCACTGTCGGCTTGAGAAAAGTTGCTTGCAATTTGCTTCTAATACAGTATCTTATGCCACCCATGCCTACTCCAAACTCCAATGCTTGCCTTTTAGCGCTTTCCACGACCTCTTCCGCCACCACGTCCACCTCTACCCCTGCCACCGCCGCGACCACGGCTGGCACCACCTCCTCTGCTGCTTCCTCCATCTCTATCCTCACTGGATTTTGCACTCCTCTCAACGAAGTCACCTCTTGCTTTTGGAGCCTTCGTTGGCTTCGGTGCCAAAACACCACCACCGTCACGCTCAGCACGTCCCTTCTTCCACACCTTACCTTCAGTTCTGATCTCATGATCATCAAGCTTTTTTCTGTCCTTTCCAGACAGCTTGCCCTTGACACTCTTCTTGAGCACAGACTCAATACCATTAAGCTCCGCCCTTCCAGCCTTCTTAGCCGTCCTCTTATCGGCTTCCGACTCGAACCACGTCCTCCTTGGCCTGCCCTTAATTTCTGCCTCATGAGACATAATATTCTCACCCTTCCTCAACTCCATCTCCACCTGCGCAAGCTGCTTATCCTCCTTCTCCTCCTTCAAAATCTCCTCAATCTCCTCCTTCATCTCATCAACGTTCTTCGCATACTGGTCCGCCTCGGTCGACTCAATGACTCTCGAAGCAATCTTTGCGCCTGCGCCACGAGCAGTCTTAACAGCCTGCTTTACGACCTTGCGGTCTGGCTCGGCAGCGATGGTGCATGCGCGACCGGTGCGGCCGGCACGAGCGGTACGTCCGACTCTGTGGAGGTAGATCTCCAAAGATTGTGGTGCTTCGTAGTTGATGACGGTGTCGACGCCCTTGATATCCAGACCACGGGAGGCGAGATCGGTACAGAGGAGGAATGAGACCTTGCCGTCACGGAAGGCTTCGACGGATGCAATACGCTGGTAATTGATTAGCATAAATTTTAGAATTTAAAAAAGAAATGGAAAATGACATACCTGCTCCTGAGACAAAGAACCGTGAAGCTCTGCTGCCTTTACTCCAGAAAGACCGAAGATGATACGAGCGCGATGCGCCTCCTTCTTTTGACGGAAGAAAACAATAACACGATCGGTATAAACGTTCGAGCAAATGTAGAGGAGGTAACCCATGCGCTTGTCTTCGCGACCTGGACGCAGACGGACGAACTCCTGAGTAAGAGTAGTGACAGTAGAGCGCTGAGAATCAACCATAAGTCTGACAGGCTTGTTAAGACCAAGCTTAATCAGCTTATCGACGGAGGATGTCATAGTAGCAGAGAACAACATGGTCTGTCTGCTCTTTGGAATGGTGGTAAGAATCTCGTTCAACTCATCAGCGAATCCGTCTTCCAACATACGATCAGCCTCATCAAGAACCAAAATCTCAAGGGTATCGACGGTGAAAGATGGAGAGTTGCGCATGTGATCGATGAAACGACCTGGCGTGGCAATAATGACATCTGGGCGAAGACGAAGCTCTGCTTCCTGGGCCTTGAGGGAGAGACCTCCGACTGCCAAACAGAACTTGATATCGGTGAAAGAGGCGAGCTTGGTTGCGACGGCGTGACACTGGATTGCCAACTCACGAGTTGGCATCAGGATGACGACTCTGGAGGTTGGGACCTTCTTTGGTCTGTAGAGGAGACGCTCCAGAATTGGAACGACGAACGCGGCGGTTTTGCCGGAACCGGTGACGGCTCCTCCGACAACGTCCTTTCCGAGCAGTGCGACTGGGATGGCCTTAGCCTGAATTGGTGTTGGCTGGGCGAAACCGACGGCTGCGAGACCACGGTGGATTGGGCGGGAGAGCGACATGTTCTGGAAGGATAGGTTCTCGTCCTTCTTGGCGTTCTTATCGACCTTCTCTTCTGGGGCGAAGAAAGCATCTCTGCGAGCCTGCTCCTCTGGATCCTCATCCTCGTCATCCTCGTCTGATGAGTTGGCGAGATCGAGTGGATGTGGTTGTTCCGATGCTACAGACTCGTCGTCAGAGTCTCCTTCGCCCTCCTGATCACTGTCCGCATCCATCATATCCTCATCCTCATCGCCATCCACCTCATTTGCGCTCTCCTCCTCATCAGAACCAACACCCATTCCAAAGCCATCCTCAGCCATGAACTCGTCCTCCTCGCCGTCAAACTCTGGCGCATCCGAGAACTGCTCAGCCTCGCCCTCCTCATCCTCAGACCCCTTATCCATAACCATCTTCTCCACCGGCGCCTGCCCATTCTTCGCCCTCCTCCTCGCAATAATCTCATCAATATCCGTCGCCCTCTTATTTTCCTTCTTATTGTCCAGCCCCTTCTTCGCGCCCTCAAACCCCCAGCCCTCAAAATCCTCAACACCCTGCTCCTGCGCCTCCATCTGAAACTCAAAGTCGGAATCCATAGCCCCATCATCGTCCTCCCTTGCGCCCCAAATAGCGACACTCTCATCCTCTTCCTCGTCTGCTTCCTCAGTCTTCCCCTTCTTCGCCTTCTTCGGTATCGTCGCCGCAGCATCGCGCTTGCGCTTCTTTATCTTCTCTGGCGCCGGCGCAAGCTCCTCGTCTAAAGCCGGGTTCGTATCATCTTCGTTATCAGAAAGAGTGAGGACGAAGTCGTCCTCTGCTTGTTTTTTCTTCGATGGTGCCATTTTTGTGGATGGCGGGTATAAAATGCGTATGTGTATCGCACAAAGCGCAGACTGAAGTTCCTGGGGTTGAGACTTTTTCTGGCAGAAATTGGGACCCCGGTTGGGCGGTGAGCCCCACTGTCCAATCATGAAAGTCACCTTGCAAGGTCGACGGACAAGGGTCCTCGTAGCTCGCACTCCTCCGACGTAAATCCACAACATTAACGGACGAGGAGCTACAAAAATATTCCTTTTATCTACAAAACAGTTTTTTAGTCGACCTCGTTATGTACATATTTTTTCCTAGATTATCCTGAGATGTAAAACGAGGTTCCAGGCCTGCCAAACCATCCACGGCCCTCCTTCGGTGACCGCTCTCCACCAACGAAAATTAAAAGCAATGCCTCATCTTTGGATGGGGCTTATTTAACACTTGATCAACGCAGGGGTGGAGCCCGCAATCTCTTGATTCGTAGCCAACTGCCTTGTGATTTGGCCAGCCGGCCTGTTGTATATTTTAGCTTCTCTTCCAGGGCTTATATCTATTTTTTGACGGCTTTTTTCATGCCTTGACCGAACGAAGATCCTGCATTGATACTATTTCAATATAGAAGAATGCATGGTTATGTAGCTAGCTTATTGATTGATAGCTAGATTGTTATTGGAGTTTCATAGTTTTATTTTTGTCATGTTGACGCATTGTGCTTTATAATGTAGTCAAGACTTCCAGGTTGGACTTCCATCTCCCAATCATCCCATCTTTGGGATATAATTGTTGAACCATACCTTAAAAAGCAGTCGTTCTGCTATTAAAGAACCCTTCAGGTCAAGCTTCGTGGGTCAGAAATTTATACTGTGAACTTGAGACTTTGAGACGCAAGATTGTCTTCTCCCGAGCTAATCGGCATGCCACTCGTTCATTTCTAGGAGGCCGGCTTACTTCCCTTAGAATCCCGTTCTAGGTGACATCTCTTCTGCGAAAATAATGGCGCTCAAGGAAGAGCTCGATAGGGTGGTGATGTGTAGGAAGAGGGTGGGGAGATGAGAGTGACGGATGAATGCTGAGCTGGCTATGCAAGACATCGTACTTCAGGATTAGGAGCAAAAGCCGGTGAGAATGCAATATTGGATTAGAACGCAGGTTGAAATAAAACATCCACACAGGAGATAGACATAGATCACGCAGATAGGAAGGTAGTAAGATTTAAAATCTTTGATTATGCTTTCTATTTTCATATCCGCATATCATCTTCTCCTTCATCATCACACCCTTAAACCTAAGCCAAATGGTCGTGAGATGCGTAACACGAAAAAACATCAAAGGCTGTAATGCTAAAACCCATTTTCGCTTAACGCCGGTTCCCAAAGCATCTCATCGACAAGTCAAACTCAAGCTATCCTACAAGCGACGCGCTTAGTCGACCTCCTCCATGGAGGACTCAACAGGGGCGGCATCAGCTGGGGTCTCAGAGGTAAGAGCCTCCTCAACAGCTGGCTCCTCATCGACCTGAAGACCGAGAGAAACAAGCTTGTGGATGCGGTCGGCGAATCCAGCTGGCTCCTCAAGGGTGAAACCAGATACAAGGAGGGAGGTCTCGAAGAGGAGCTGAGTGATAGACTTGACCGTCTTGTCGTTCTCGCCCTCAGACTCGATCTTCTTCTTGAGCTCCTTGATGATTGGAGACTTTGGTGCAATCTCAAAGGTCTTCTTGGAGGACATGTAAGAGGACATGGAGGTGTCACGGAGGGCCTGGGCCTTCATGATACGCTCCATGTTGGCGGACCAACCGAACTGGCCAGTGCGGATGGCGCATGGGGAGCCGGTGAGTTGGGAGGAGACAACAACCTTCTCGACCTTGTCGCCGAGGATGTTCTTGAGAGCCTTGGCGGTGGACTCGAACTCCTTCTCGAGAGTCTCGCGCTCCGTCTTCTCCTCCTCGGTCTCCTCAAGCTCGAAGTCCTTGGTGATGTCGACGAGCTTCTTGCCCTCGAACTCCTTGAGCTGAGTCATGGCGTACTCATCAATTGGGTCAACGAGGAAGAGAACCTCGAATCCCTTAGCCTTAAGGGAGTCCAAGAATGGAGACTTCTGGACACCCTTGAGGGACTCGCCGGTGATGTAGTAGATGTTCTTCTGAACCTCTGGCATGCGAGTGACGTAGTCGGTAAGGGAGGTCATGTCATCACCAGACTTGGTGGAGTTGTAGCGGAGGAGCTTGGCGAGAGCGGCGCGGTTCTGAGCATCCTCGTGGACACCGAGCTTGATGTTCTTGCCGAAAGCAGCGTAGAACTTATCGAACTGCTCCTTGTCCTCAGCAATCTCCTGGAAGAGCTCGAGGGTCTTCTTGACAATGTTCTTCTTGATGACCTTCATGATCTTGTTCTGCTGGAGAGTCTCACGGGACAAGTTCAATGGAAGATCCTCAGAGTCGACGACACCCTTGACGAAGGACAACCACTCTGGAATAAGATCGGTGGCGTCATCAGTGATGAAAACGCGGCGAACGTACAACTTGATGTTGTTCTTGGTCTTCTTGGTCTCGAAGAGGTCGAATGGAGCGCGCTTTGGAACGAAGAGGACGGCCTTGAACTCAAGTTGACCCTCAACGGAGAAGTGCTTGACAGCGAGATGGTCCTCCCAGTCGTTGGAGAGGGACTTGTAGAAAGCACCGTACTCCTCGGAGGTGATATCGGATGGGTTGCGAGTCCAGATTGGCTTTTGCTTGTTGAGCTCCTCCTCCTCAATCTTGGTCTCCGTGACCTTCTTGGTCTTTGGCTTCTTCTCCTCCTCATCATCGACCTCCTCGATCTTTGGCTTCTTGTCATCCTCTTCCTCGGTCTTCTCTTCGGCCTCCTCATCTGGGACCTCAGTCTCGGTCTCCTTCTCGACGTGAAGGTAGATTGGGTAGGAGATGAACTCGGAGTGCTTCTTGACAACCTCCTTGATCTTGGCCTCGTTGAGGTAATCCATCTGCTCATCCTTAAGGTGGAGGATGATCTTGGTACCACGGCCAATCTGCTCACCCTCGGTATCCAGGGCGAGGGTGAAAGTCCCACCAGCGGCGGACTCCCAGATGTACTGCTCATCATCGTTGTTCTTGGAGACGACGGTGACGCGGTCGGCAACAAGGTATGCGGAGTAGAAACCAACACCGAACTGTCCAATCATGGAGATATCGGCACCAGCGGTCAACGCCTCCATGAACTGCTTGGTTCCGGAGCGGGCGATCGTACCGAGGTTGTTAACGAGATCCTGCAATTTTTGTTAGAGGGTGCCTGATTGCAATTGGCGCATGGAGCTACTTACGGCCTTGGTCATACCAATACCGGTATCGCGGATGGTAAGGGTCTTGTTGACCTTGTCTGGGATAATGTCGAGTCTCAAGTCCTTGCCGGTATCCAGCTTGCTTGGGTCGGAAAGAGCCTCATATCTGATCTTATCGAGAGCATCGGAACCGTTAGAGATCAACTCTCTGAGGAAGATCTCCTTGTTGGAGTAGACGGTGTTAATGATCAGGCCCAAAAGCTGGGAGATCTCAGCCTGGAACTCAAATGTCTCGGCAGCCATTGTGTCGGATTTGTTGGGATATATGAGCTAAAGCGACGTTAGAACGCTGTATATGAAAACGTCGTATATTATCACGGTGACCACGTCTTTGCGCCACTCTTTAGAAACGTTGCCAGACGTCTTAAAGACAGTTCGTGCAGCGCGGCAAGGCTGAAGTCAAGGTGACAAGCTGAAACCGGTGGAACTTACTGGTAGAGAGTAGTGGTGAAGTAGTATAGACCTTGCTTAAGTGAATAGCAGGTAGTCGTGAAAGGAAATGGGTATCTTGCCGTTTGAGAAAAGTGGTATGAAGAGGAATCTCAAGATGCAGTGGTGGAGTGGGAATTATTAGTAGTTCGAGAATTTGGGTTATGGTAGTCCACAGAATCGCCCGGAAAGGAAGCGACACCAGTAGCGCGAAAGTCGCAGAAACCCATGGAAATGTGAGGCGAGGCTGGAACACTGACAACGAAAACAGCCCACCTGTTAGCACAGCAACCACCGAGGCAGAACCTTAATACAACTCATGTGGAGCCAGTCTCGCTTAAAATAGGCTAACTTATTTCCGTCTTTCCATTAACCTCATCTTGATCTCCAGAGTCAATTCTGGCCATTCTCATGTCATTCCAAGCTTGTGTCTGTTCCGGAGTCTTTCGTGCTAAGCTCTGAACCCCTGTCCGACTCGCCAAGCATTGATTGCCTAGAACATTTCTTCGAAGCTCAAGTCTGGGGCAAGGCTGAACCAATAGCCGCCACCATGAATTTATTAAGCGCGGTTGATAGTTGACATTTTTGACAGATGTGCCTGGCAGGCATTTGTGCTTGATAGGGTTGGCAGGTTTGATGGGAGAATGCCTGGAGTACAGTGGTTGGAACACTTCGGCCTCTTCATGTGTGATCTGGTTAGAGCTTTCGGTTGAAGGTTAATCGAGGCTTAACACACTTTCAAATATCTCAAAGAACTTGATGGAAAATTTAAATTCTTGTTCACATCGCTTCTATTCGGCCGGGTATATCGCTGTAAAATCTAACCGCATCCTCCTAGCCTCTCATCCTAAACATCTCTCCTTATTGGCCGCCATTCTCCTCAATCGCCTCATCCTCCTTCGCATCCACAACCTCAATGACATTCCCCACAGCCCTGTACGCCCTATCCAAGTAATTCAAGCCCCTATCTTCCAGACTCGCCTTATCCTTCCCCGGCGGTGGCTCGACAATGCTCTCCACATTTCCCAACACTAACACATGGTCTCCAACTTCCACTAACCCACCTAGCGTCTCTCCTTCACCCTCTCTTAGTTTACACCTAAGCACCTTCGTAACTCCAGGCGAACTCAGTAATGGCAACGGACATTCTGACCCACAATTCCACACGGCGAACCCCCTCCCCTTATCCAAGCCCTTAAAAACATCCTCACTATTGCCCCTCGTAAAGTGATGCGCGGTCTGCGCACCCTCCTCCGTCGCACTAAGAATGTGTACCAGAAACTGCCGACTCTCCCGTATCGCATCCAGTGTCCGCGACGGCTTTCTTATGTTGAATGTGATAATTGGTGTTGGTGTCAAGGTGAGGGTTGTGAAGGAGGATACTGTCATCCCTCGGAATGCCGAAGTGGCGCTAGAGCCGCCGACGGAGGTTGTTATGGTGACCACGCTGTGTGGCATCTTTCGCATGACATCACGTAAATGGGTTGCGAGTTTGGGCTCGTCATTTGGGGTGGAGCGGCCGACGTGGTGTCGAGTAGAGGCGGTATGGAGGGAGCGGCATTGCGCCGGCAGAACTCGCCTTCGTCTTGCAGTGGTGCTTTGCGTTTGTTTAGAAGAGGCTATAATAGATGGGTTAGTCTCAGGATACAAGCGTCAAGGTTCCCAATGTTTAATCGGCTGGCGAATTGTTGAACGGTCTGTCGTACCTTGGCCATTGACTACCTCGTAAAACCTCGAGTAGAAGCCTCTCGCGGCATTTGCCCCAATCGCAGTTCTTGGTATAGTGCAAAGCATCTCTAGCAGGATAGATACAATCGCTATGCGAGTAAAAAGAAGATCAATGGCTGCTGTAATGGTTGTTGCTGCTTGTACAGTTCATGCTTGGTGTTATCGCAAGGCTGAACCAAGCTGCAGCCGCCGCACAACTAGCTCCTCCGGCCCGCCGAAGCAAAATAATTGTCCGTCCATCTCACCACCACGGCAGCATCACCAGAATTGACTCTGTAGACAACCCCGACCTCGTCTCTTCATCCACCATACCACCCATTCTCGCCATAGCCCAGAATGGCGTCTCTCACCTGCCAAACGCTCAGGCGCACGACCGCGACCCCAGCGCGCAGCGCTTCCACCCAACAAGTCAGACACGCATCCCTCATGCGCCGTCCCCACCGCCCCTACACATTCACCCAGCTCGTCACCCTCTCCGATGGCAGTTCTTTCACGCAACGCACTACCTCTCCGTCACCCTTGCACCGCTCAACCAAAGACAGCAGAAACAACATCCTGTGGCAGCCCTCCATGGCCTCTTTACAGAATGTCGAAGAGGATGAGGCGGGACGCCTGAAGGCTTTTAGAGAGAAGTTCGGACGGGGCTGGGACGCTGAGGAGGTGGAGGGTGATACGGTTACTGAGGGCAACGAGGGAGCCACCCTGGCAGGTGGGGAGGCGGCGGAGGATTCGTTGATGGATCTTATTAGCGGATTCCAAAGCAATGTGACGGAGAAACAGATGAGTGGAAAGATTGCGGTTAAGGAGAAGAAGGACAAGAAGAAATAAGCGATCGATCATTAAACCGAACGACTGGGAATCAGCGACCGGCGTCGAGTCTCAGACCGATATTCAACGCCGATGATTTGGGGCAGAGGATCGGTGGAGGAATGTCTGTACGAATGGGCAAAGGAGTGTATGGTCAGATCATGGGAAGCAGAAGATGGGCCTCGGGCGACTAAAGATAGATGGTCGCTGTGAAGGGGGGATAGAGTGTACGAGAAGCAATCAGACGCGATCATATGGGCATATCAGGCGTTAGGAAGTGGATATTTTGTACACTACTCGAGGAATTTGCTCTAAATCAAAAGCCTCAAAAACTACTATGGTATACTGAAGTGCTCGCGAATCCTGTGTCAATTTATCTATTCATCGTCATCGTTGTGCTGGTTGTTGGCCGACTCCCTCTGCGCCTCCTCAGAGCGTCTCTCATCCACATGCTGAGAGCCCTGGGACGACGGTGCGATAACAGGCGGCTTGTAGTAAGGCTGCTCATGGTCTTCGGCGTCAAGTTGAATTAGGAAAGTCTCCCATAATTCAATAAGCTGCATCTCATTAGCACATATCCTTTCCACCCCTTCTCCCACTCTCTCATCGTAGGACAACTCACCTCCTTCTGCGCCTCCACCGCCCCCTCTAAAAACGTCTCCACCCCACTCTTAAAATCCTCCACCTTCTCCCTCTCAAACCTCTCCAGCTCCCCCTTCAACTGCCTGCCAAGATCCTCAAACAGCAATCTCGCCTGGTGCACCTTCCGCTCCGCATCCGCAACATCAGCCTGCATCTGATTCAATCTATCCTGCTGCGTCTTTCCCTGCCTCAACAACTTATCCTGCGTCTGTCTCCTCTTCTGAAGTTCCGAATCCGCGGAATGCCAACTATGGAATGCTTTTTGGCGACTGTCGAAGGCGAGCTTGATACTTGAGATTAAGCGAACGTACTCGTCTATCGTGATGCCGAGGGTGAGGACATCTTGGAGGGCTTGACGTTCGTAGATATCCTTGATGCGGATCTGGAGATCTGACAATCCCGCCAATGGACCAGAAAGTGATGGGCTGAGCTCAACTGCAGATAGTGAAGACAGAGAGCCAGAGAAGTCGCCTGCTGCTTCGGCGAGGGCTTTGCGTTGATTGACGACTGTGTCCATAGCTTTCAACAAAGCCTTCAACTGGTTCTCAAGAGCGTCCAAGTACACTTTTCGCTCGTGGAACCAGTCATCCTGCTCTACGAACTTGGAACCCCCTCCACCACCTAAGCTGGCAAGGCCGCCGAGAAAGCCTTTACTCTCCCCCAACAACGGCTCTTTGCGTTCCTTGTGCTTGACGTCCATATTGAACGCCTCGGACTCTAAAAAGGTCTTGAGATCGCCGTCGTGCTGCAACACGGGGTGCGCGGCTGTCTTGTTAAGCATCTTCTCAAGAGCCATGCGGCGCGATTCAACGAAATTGTTGTCGAAGCGGCCAACGGCTTGTTTCTCAGGCGGCGGTGGCACGACGATGCCCGGGTTGTTGGCGTGCAGGGTGTTGTAGAGCCAGAGGAAGTCTCTGTAGCGGCGGGTGACGGCGAATTCGGGTTGGCGGTAAGCTTTAGACGTAGTCTACTTTCTCGTCAGCTTTGTTCTTGTCCGTTCCAGCCTTCACAATCAATACCTTCATGATGAGCGGGCTGGGGGAAGGCGGAGGGGTGGCAAACTTACCCTCGTGCGAACCTGATAAACAATATGCGAGCTTGTCAAATCCCCAACCTTATGCGGATCGCCCACCGTAATATCAAAGCGCGGCTTCGCTGCCTGCTCAACACTAACACTCGGCTGCGTCTCCCTGTTGTAACTCCTCTGCTGCGCAGGCTGCACCGGCGGTGGAACTCGTGGGCCTCCAGATGGCTCGGTCTCGTCGTCGTAGTCGGGGTTCATTATATCTCTCGCTCTGGCGGCGGGGTCAGGTTGGCGCTGGTTCAAGGTGAGGGCCTGCTCCTTCTGAGGTGGCACTGGTGGCTGCTCAGGTGGGGAGAGTGGTGGTGTGGCATTGTCACCTAATGGTCCGAGGGGACCGAGAGAGTCGTCGAGCGCTTCGAGCTTGGTGGTGTGGATTGGAATGCGCCGGATGGGGCCGCGCGACCTGCTTGGTGTGGACTTCGCTGGCGCAGCTGAGGATGCGCTCAAGTGGTCATTTTCCGACTGCTTTGGTGTATCTAGTCATGGGATCAGTTTATGCGATTATCCGTAGAGGAAGCCACATACCGGAGGAGCCAGAGTTGTCATCGTTGGTGGGCTGCTTGTGGATTGAGTTGGAGGAGCTGCTTGGGACATCTATATGCTGTTAATTGTTATGTCGCGGCACTAGAATACAGGCATACATACCACCCCATGGTGACGATTCATTTTCTTCGAGATCCATTGTTGTGGTTGAGAGTTATGGTAAATGTGGTGTTCAAAGCAAGCTGTCGGTGGGGAGCTCCGCGGTCATCAAGTCGCGCATACGTACTTGAGGCAGGCCCCGGCTGCCAAGACATGGCTGGGACAGGAACATCACCAACAGATTAACAACGATTCGACGCATTTCAGCCCATAGAACATAAAGCTTATAATATTTTGGCTAGAAGTGATAGAATGTACAGAAGTTAAATTACATACAGACTGCATAATTTCACGGCAACGGCTTCCTCGCACTCCATTTCCGCCAAGGTGTTTATGACCTTGGGAGGTACCACAACCGCGAAATATATTTGCATGAGATAAGATTGAAGATCGACACGTAGTGTGCCAACGCGAATGCATTTACATACTGTACCATTGCTGAGTAGTTTCTCAGGAAAATACCAGGTGTAATGGTTTCGTATCCCTAATCGACACAAGGCCCATCGCCTGCAGTTGAGTCATACTCCGCAACCACAGTGCGAGCCATCCATTTGACGAACGCTCGCCATATAGACGGGGCGCATACATATGTAACGCAAAGTACACCTTCGATACACCCTCTAAACGCTATGCGCCTCCCTCAACGCCTCCATATTCTCCCTATCATTCTCATTAAACGCCCTCTCCTCATTCTCTCCTTGTTTCCCCTCCAAAAAAACTCTCGCCTTCTCCCACAACTCCACCTCCAAATCCCTTCCCACCTTATTACTCCTCGTATTCAACCAGCCAATGTCCAACGCCTCACTCCTCTCCTTACTCGTCGTGGAACTCGGAATCGCCACGTCTCTTGGTATGATCTTTGCCTTCTGCAGAGCCTTCGCTTGGGCCTTTGATGCGGTATCAATTTCGTGGAGTTTCTGAAAATAGAGGTCTGCGGCGTGTTGGTAGGCAAGTTGGCGGAGGGAAGGGGATTGGGTTTGGATGGAGGTTAGAGTTTTGACGGCATCACCGGCGGATTTTATGAGTTGGGTTAATTTCTGGGAGAGGGTTAGCATGGGGCTGGATGGGAAATCGGTGATGGAGGATGGAGGATGGAGTATGAAGGACGGAGGATAGGGACGGAAACTGACTTTGTCGATGTCGTTTAGTTGTTTGATTTGATCTGCTTTGCTGAACTGTGGCATGTCGCCGCTTGGGAGGGCGGTTGTGGCCATGGTGATCTAATGTGGTGATGGATTGCTGTGATGGTATTGTATGAAAATAACAGGTTGGTATGAATATGAGGAAATGGAGTGGCTGGAGTAAATGTGGAAGTTGCTATGAGTGAATGCCCCTCTTTGTCGCTCAGAAGGCAGCAGAACGCCAGCAACTGAGGCTCAACGGGTACGTGCATTAGCTGCGCTTAGCGGCAATTTAGCGCGTTCTCCCCGATTGAGCGGGCGAGGCATCCAAAACCATCATACAAAGAAACATCAATCATTATTCATCAAAAAACCATCGTGACTACATTTTTCTATTGCGGGGAATAATCGGAAAAGCAGCCGCAGACCACAATCAATCAACTTGCATTGTGGGTTAATCAGATAAGCAACGAAACTCGAACGGCGCGGTCACGCGTTCTCTTAGATACTGCAACGCGGTGCACCAAGCGCAAGAACGATGTCTGGCCACCCAAATGCCAGCTCTGGCCTTTCCAGCGGAATGCCAATGACACCAAATCAGCAACAACAATCGGCGCCTGTACAAAACATGTCGCAACAAAACTTGAATCAGATTGTAAGAATACTTTCCCTGTCATCTGCTTTTTGGTTTGAGTGGTTGCTTTGTTTCCTTAGCTTTTTTCAAGGAGTAGTTTCACGGGTACGGTTTGAAGAGCAGCTTAGATGTTGTAACTTCTTTGAGATTTGTTGTTCTGTTGTCACGAAACGATGGACTGGAGATCGTACAGAAAACCGCTGCAGATGCCGCCACCACGGCCACCGCTGACTCCAAGGATTACTCCTACTCCTACTCATACCCCTGCTCCTAGTCTCGTTCATAAAGGGGAGCCAACTTCAATGGTGAGTTTGAGGCAGTGTTACAAGTTCACGGCTGGAAGTTCCCCATTGTGGCGGCACTTGGCGTTCTTTTGTTCAACGAGCTTGTAACTGTGCCACATAAGACCTAATTACCTCATTCATAGCGAGCTCTTTACAGCACCAGTTCATTGTCACGCTCATGAACAGAAAAGAACAAGCTATGCAGGTGCCGGTATTGTTCTCATCAATATATCTTATCCTATCCTCTCACTCACTCTGCCAATAAGAGGCTGTACTTCGCACAGCTGAAGCCAGTATGCGGTCGTCTCTGCGGTCGTACTGCTTTTCAAGTGAATAGCTTATTCGTCTTTGCCGATGCCAGCGACAATGGTCGAGTAACAAGACTGTTCCCAGCGGAAAGTACCTGCGAGACGCCACAAAGGATCTCGGAGAACTCGATGGGGTCAGGGCGTCAGACAGAACAAAGACGAAATGCCTATTCTTCGCGGGCCATGCCTCGAAAGGACAGCTATTCTTTTGATTCGTCAACAAGGACATCCAACTCCACCTTCTCGAGAGAAACCATCACGCCTCCCCGCAATCACGAAAGGAAAGAACAGTTCAGCAGCGGCAACTAATACTATGACTGACAATTATTCCTGGCAGGTCATCGAGTATTTGATGAAGAAGGGCTATGCACGCACAGAACAAGTACTCCGACAAGAGTCAGCACAAGTCGATAAGGATGGCAGACCAATGATAGAGCGCAATGAGTACGGTAACGAGAAGTACATCAAGGCATTTGAACTGCTGTCTGGATGGATCGATTCGAACCTCGACATTTACAAGGCAAGCTTTCCACCATTTGGAGCAAGACACGATTGCTAACATCAGATAGTTCGAGCTCAGCCGCCTGTTATGGCCAGTATATGTCTACTCATATTTAGAGCTGATCACGGACATGTTCCAGCAAGATGGACAAGCCTTTCTCGACAAATTCGAGTGGAGATTCAAAGACCACCACAAGGACGAGATAGTACAATTAAGATTGGTGACGCTCAAGACGCACGTCTTCGAGAACCCAACAGCAAAGCTCTATCGCGAGAACAAGTACCGCATCCCGCTCAACGCCCATATCCACTACAACCTCGTCGCTTTCTTGGAGAGCAACCTCGATAAGGGCGGAAAGATCATTACAGGCATATTACAAACGTATACCAAGATCATTGAGACCTCACGTGGACCGGTCGACCAGTACAGTTTCCAGGCGATTGTGAACAGGTCACGTGGCATCGGAGCAGAGGACAGCACGAACATCGAGGAAGGAATCACCGGAGGCTTCACCGGTGTCAGCAACCACGATCTCGCGAACAACGACACCGAAGTCAAACTTGGACCATTAGTCTCCGAACAGGATATGGTAGATGACGTCCGCGCTGAATTAGCAGTTGAAGACGCACGACATCCCAGCAAAGCCGGTGATCCATCTCTGGTTGAGCTGTTCGACGTGAAGATCAAAGAGGAGGAGCGCTCGGATACTATTGGAAGATACGAGATCCCGCTTCCGCCGTCGAAGGCAAGAGATATTGTCATGGAGGTCCAGAAGATGAAGGAGCATAGAGATCGCTTTAAGATTGATAGTCGTACGAACGGCGTTGGACCGGGAGTGTCTACGCTGATGTATACGCTTCACAACACCTTTGACACGTAAGCACGTCCCTCGCCATAACCTAGTTTTTCATTACTAAACGCGGTATAGAATCACATGCATAGAATTTTCAGACGACAACGACCTCCTCGCAGTCGGTACCGAAGAATCCTACATCCGCATCTGGCAAATGCACGGCAAGCCCCTCAAATCCTCCCTCGACGGCCCATCCGACCCACCAGCCTCTAACTCCCGTCGCCTCATCGGTCATGCCTCATCCGTCTACTCCCTCTCCTTCTCCCCCTCCATCGAAGGGCCTGCAAACTCCAGATCCAGTCCCTCCACCGCCCCAGCTCTCCTCCTGTCCTCTTCGTCTGACAAGACTATCCGCCTCTGGTCCCTCGAAGCCTACACCTGTCTCGTCGTCTACAAAGGCCACGAAGGGCCAGTGTGGAACGTCAAGTGGGGTCCATTTGGCCATTACTTTGCGACGGCGGGATGGGACAAGACAGTCCGTGTCTGGACCCAAGACCACATTTCTTACGTCCGCATGATGGTCGGCCATGACTCGTCCGTAAACCAGATTGCTTGGCACCCCAACAATGCTTATGTCTTCTCCTCATCCGATCAGGTCGACAAGACGGTGCGTATGTGGTCCGTAGCCACGGGTCAATGCGTGCGTGTCTTCAACGGCCACACCGACACCGTTACGGCGCTGGAGTGCAGCCCGAATGGCAAGATCCTTGCCTCTGCGGACATTGGGGGTAGTATTATATTGTGGGATTTGGCGAAGGGCGGCCAGATTAAGAGGTGTAGAGGTCATGGAAAGGGGGGTATCTGGTCCTTGTCCTTTTCCGTTGAATCAACTGTCCTGACCTCAGGCGCCGCGGACGGTACCGTCCGTGTTTGGGATGTCGAAGTTCCTACAGACCCATACAAGAACGCCGACGGCGAAGTCATCGCCACCGGTGGTCAAGCTGATGCCAACAGAATCGCCGGCGCTGCTAATGGTGCCTCGGGCTCCGTGAGTGGGCCTAGCGGTGCAGGAGGAAGTGGTACTGCGACTGGAGGCACTAAGAAGAAGGGCAAGGATATGGTGATTACCCCTGACCAGATTAGCGCGTTCCCGACGAAGAAGACGCCGGTTTATAAGGTTAAGTTTACGAGGACGAATATGATGCTTGCGGCGGGTTGTTATTTGCCATGAGAAGGTACCACTAGGAGGGTGTTCTTGGCTCAGGAGTTATCATCAGAAATCAGGAGATAGTTTCATCTTGGCACAAGATGCAAAAAGGAGATAGCTTCGCTGAGAATACAGTACCGTAATTGAAATCGTTGTTTGAAGGGGGTAGGCTCTGTAGGGATTTGTCTTTCTGTTCTTGGCATGGAGGTGGTGGGTTTATTGCTGAGCTGATGCGGGCTTTTATTTTGTGCGAGGATGTCGATGAAAGTTTGAGAGAAGAGAAATGTGGCTTGTAACGATGGCAGCGTCGTAGCTAGGCGGCCATGATGCTGACGAAGTCGTTGTCGAGATGGACATCTGAACGTGGCAGTGAGATACCTAAACGGTTGACAGCAGGTCCCGTCCACCAGAACTTTTGGGGCAGAAACGAACAAGGCATTGCGAACAGAAGCAAACCGGCGGTCAATTGAGGTAAAGATGTAAGAGTAGGAAAGACAAAGTTCTCGATGCACCTTAGTCACATAAGACAAGGCATTTCATACACAAGCTTTCAATTATTGCCACAGCTAGTGCATATTCCCCATTTTCGTAGCGTCCTCATAAAAGAGCGATTCAAATCCAATCCGTACGTAAACCTTCTGGTCTTCTTCCTCCGAATTGAATTCGTAAACTACCGCCTAGGCTTCTCTCCGCGGCCGCGCCGTGGCATTAAGCGGAGAGAGCCATCGCTTTCTTCCCGACAACAGCCTGCACAGGGTCCGGAAACACGTTGGCGCAGAACGGCGCCTTGCTCCCACTTTCCAGCGCACCATAAGTCCAAGTACCTAAACACTTATCGACCCCGCCATCGTCGTAATACTTGCAGATCTGGGTACCAGTAGCAGAAGCACAGCTCCTAACCTCCTTGGCACCTTTGCCGGGTGTTGTGTAGGTGCAGGTCAAGCCATTGCAGTCTCCCTCCGAATCCGAGTTTTCGGGAGTTGTGGCAATGGAGGTTGACTCGGTAGTGCACTCAGAGTACTCTTCTGGACAGTACACTCAGAGCCTGTAGTGCCTCGTCAGGCAATCGTGGACACTGCCGTCCTTGGCTAGGCGCCCGATCGAGGCTAAGCCGTAAGGCTTCTGGTCGACGCAGCACCAGTTACATGCTTATTCTCTGCCTCCGCAAGGACGGCCCTGGGACCAATGGGAGCCGGTGCGCCAATCGGGCACTCATTGCTGGAACAGTAGTCATTCAACTCCTTATCCGCAGCGGCACAATCCTGGATACTGCTATCCGAGAGCAACAGACAGTATTCGGGGCAGCCCCCTTCTTCTGGCAGCAAGGCGCACCGAGAACAGCATCGTGAGGAGTCCTGTTGAGGACGCCCGTATCGGCCTCTGGAACAGAATCCTCCTCGGCGACGGGAGCAAGGGGCGCAACGTCAAAGCAAAAAGGAGCTAGAACCGTCCTTGAGCTCGCCGCAGAACCGGGTGCCGAAACAGTTGTCTAGACCACCGTCGGAGTAGAGGCGGCAAGTCTGGTCGCCAGTTGCGGAGTAGCAGCTGCGGGTGTGGATGGCCGAGGGGCCTGGCGCTGGGCAGGTGCAGGTCAGGCCCGCGCAGTCTCTGGGTTGTGCGAGAGGTGTGATTGGAAGAGAAGGTGTTCTTTGATGGCTGAGGTGGTTACTTGCGCATCGGCAGTTGCTTTGCCTTGCACGCCGAGGGCTAGAACGCCCGCAAACAGAGCAGACGTCAACTTTATCGTGATGGGTAACCTCTATCTCAGCGTTGGTGTGGATGGTGTGGTGACACAAATGCAACCAGTCTTTGAGATGAGGACTATTTGCAATTATTCAACGTATGGAAGCCTATATACACATCCCGAGCAACTGGTTAGCTGTACCGCCGACATGATCAGTGGCGGCTATAGAGTCCCCTCTTCCTTCTTCAGGACTCGTTCTCGTTGCCTCAGAAAGCCAAGGTATCTCATATGACGACGGATCAAGGAAACTGGAGCAGCAAACTCCTATTTCAAGGACAAGCTTTGAGCCAAAAATCCATAGATTTTTTTCTACAGGCTTGGCTTCCCAACAAACAGGATCTTAGCGCGGCGTCTTCATCTCTCGCAAGGAGCAATGGAACCTCATATGAAAGCGACCAAGGAGTTTTGAGCAGCCGCATCGTAATTCATGGAGCCCCACCCGCCATTTAGAAGTACACTGGCGTATTTGTGGATATTACAGTTAGTGATTAAAGCTTATCTGAAGATGCGGCCGCGCCGGACTCCCTCGTTGGCATACATCATCTCTCGTGACCTCGGCCTTTTGACTAGAAGCATTGCAGCAGCTCCTTATTTCATGGATTATCTAGCATCTTTGAGCTCAAAAAGCTTACAATTATAGATCGTACCCCGGTGAGCTTAGCTCACAAACAGCCGATGACGGACCAAGGGATCTCGAGCAGCCGCCTGTTAATTCATGGACAAGCTTTGAGCTTGAAAAGCCATATCACGGATCTTCATCTTCCGCGCGTACGGAGTAGGCTTTCAACACACATGATCTGAGCGAGCCACGATCCGCCAGAAATGGTAGCACGAGCCTCCCACAACCCTGCAAATGTCTGCGCGCAGCATCTCTCTATTTCTCGTACATATCCCATCTTTTGCCTACATACCGGCCCCTGCATCTCGAGTCTGGTAAAAATCGTAGCATGTCAGCTTTCTTTGAACGTTGCAGCTCAGTTGTGAAAGGTGTCGTGGTCCGCCCTTGCGATTTCCTAATCGGGGTGTCAATAACTACCAGGGACACGCTCACGTTTCCTCGTTAAATTTACTAGCCACTCGGTGAGTGCGGACGAGCGATTGGTTTGAGGTCTTTCCTGGTGCGCCGCCTTTTAACTTCCTGGGTTTTGGGGTTGGGTGCAATGCATGAGAGAAGTTCATGTTTCATGATCGCGCTTGTCAGTGCTACACCATCGCATCTCAGACGCCACGAGCGGTGTCACTTCCTATCGGACTGAATCTTATCGAAACGGGTTGGGGAGGGATTCCGATTGATTTGTACAAGTAGGCTAACATGTTACTCAGTTCAAGCTCTTCAACTCTCGACCGACGTCGTCGGGGATCTCCTGGACCTCCGTGACTGCCGCAACACTTGGCCTTCGGTGACTTGTTATCCAATATATTCCTGCCCAGCAGGTGCAGGTCCCATTGGATATCAGACTAGTAAGAGAGCTGCTATCCCTGAACCTGGCGTCTTTGGTTTCTTGAAGCCAAAGCCAAAGACGACATCTACCAAGAAGGCTAGCACTTCAACAACTCAGAAGGCAACATATATCAAGACTGCGTCGATTCCGCAACCAGCCCCAACTACTCCGTCTACTGTCATCTACGGACCAGTACCGATATCAAGTCAGACATGCTCAGGAAGCGACGTAGAGTGTACTTACGGTCCTCCAGGCCCAGGAGCTGTGCAGCTTGGTACCTTCTGCTCTCTTCGGATTGGTAAGGTCTACAAATACTACTCCCACGGCGGCATTGACTGTTTCTTTCCCCGCTATAACTGTAACGCTTTGCAAAACAGCAACCCGATTGATTGATTGATTGATTGATTGATTACGCCCGGAAGCAAGCTATGCTTAGAGAGCCCTAGTCTATGATTACATAATCCCTCCGCGC
>RCNJ01000063.1_pt1 | contig 100413 bp, 83 predicted proteins | sample 2041171 | NCBI WGS metagenome assembly RCNJ01 (sample SAMN09708213, study PRJNA481090) | feces metagenome | biome: feces | host: Pygoscelis adeliae | place: Antarctica: Rookery Lake | collected 2010-03-01 | reverse complement strand
TAGCCGGAAGCTGCCGTTTGAACTCTTTGTTCATGTAGTTCATATACTCAGACCTTCGTAGTTAGACTTTTAAATAACTCTATCAGATATAAACCATTCGCATATTTCAACAAAAGTCATAGAGTCAATGGCTCCGTGTGACGTGTTGGGAAGCAGGGCAAAAGAACCGAGCTACCTTCAACTAAGGGGCGGGGTCTAACTTCAGAACTGGCAATATGGTTTAGGAGTACAATTGCACGAGGCTCAATAGAGACACCTCAGGGTACTGGGGTCTACAAGCCTGCACAAAAAATGCAACAGGCGCACTAGAAGCGTGACAACGGACTGGGGTTTTTCAACAGTGTGGACAGAGGCAGCTTGATAATGTGGAATGGACCGGAAACCCCGCACATGCGGATAGTGTGCGGCCGATATGAGTAGTGGATGGCAACGCGAGTCATGGACAGTGTAATGTGACGTGACTTGAAGTGCCTGTGTAGTGGCATGGTGCGAAAGACACAGCCTTGAGGGACATGAAGGCGCCAGCCTGTGACAGAACTGTGTCTGAATGTCTGTCAGTTGTCAGGCAGCCATGTGGTTGCCTGAAGACGTGTTCTGACAACAGAACGAGACGTTATAAGTAAGGTAAAGACACCTAGACTCAACACTATAATCAGCCAACCAACGGTGCCGATAACAAACCGTCATGAAGCTGCACGAACCACAGAATGTCATCCCGTATTTCTCACATAAAAGGAAACCTGACAATTATATTTTGTTGAAGGGTGAAGCCTGTTGACAGGAGAGGCGGCTGTCACGGGTGCCAGAAAGCTGGCACTGTGTTGGAGTCGGCCTGGCGCTGTCACGTGACAAGGAAGGGACGAGGCGTTCAGGGCCAACCGGGTCGGCCTGGGGCCATCACGTGCCAGGGAAGGACCGAGGCGTTCAGGGCCAACCGGGTACCCCAGACTCGGCGGTGAAGCAGGTGGGGCAAGACCAGTATATAGACTGACCCTCCCCCCATAGTAGGAGGGTCAAAGTTTAGCTTTTTGAATAGAAGGGTGCCCCACTGAGTCTAGTCCTGGTCGTAGTTCTCTGTCTACAACAACCTTTACAGTAGGGGCACGTTGAACGGAAGCAAGTCAGACGACAGTCCCGCGTTTTCAGACAAGACATACTGAAGACAAACGCCTTTGAAAGCGGTGACCACGCCGCCGCATTCAAATGGCACCTCTGGCGATGTGCGCCCATAAAATAGAGAGAGGCCACAAGACTAGATAGACAAGCAAGTAAGACTCTTGACATTTTGTTCAACCTACTCTGTTGCCTACCATGTGCCCAGCTTGCCGCACAAGCAACGTAATTGCAACAGTATTGGTTAGATAATTGATTCTATTGATATATACCGTGCTATATACTGTGATATTACAATGCCCTCTTCCTCCTGCACCTACCGGTAATACTGGGATTTGTGCTGCGGCGCCAAACCAATTATCAGCAAGCAACTCCAACAATTGTTTTAGTCTGCGCAACCAGTCTTTCTCGTACGAAGCCGGACTCTTGTACCAACAAGTCATTTCATTTATGAAGCCCGACATGGAAGCAAATTCACCGATGCTGCTGCAGAGATTCTACATCGACGACTTAAAAGTTCGATCAACGAGACAGCGCCAACAAAGGCGACGAAATGAGACGGACCGAAATGGGGTCCCTACTCGTCAAATTTGACTTTTTAGTGTTCAGTAGCATCGCATGCTCAAGACGTCGCAGACGTTCAATCACAGAAGTTGTTGATCCCGAATAGGTCAAGTAGCTGTTGCGTCTGCGCTAAGAATAGAAATTGTCAGAAGCGCACAGTGACGATCTTGGCGCTATCAGACGCTCCCGTACCTCGGCACCGCGCTTGTACTCCATATAAACCCACCTCGATAACGAGATACCACCGAGATGACAGACCCTAAGTGAATATTTTCTTGCAAGGTCTCAGGTTTGTATCTTTTTGTATCTTTTTGTCATTTGCGTCCTCTTATCACCTCTAAATCACCATTATAAACCCACCCAACACCGTCGAAATGCCATACCCAAAAACATCGGAAAGTTTGGCAGCTGTCAGCAAGGCGCAGATGTCGTCGGATCCAATCACTTTCCCAGACCAAGCACACTTCCTCGCCCACCCATGGTCACGCGCCCTGCTTACCTCTCCGACTGCCGTCATTCTTCCGGAATCTCCTCGTCGCGAAGTCAGGGCCTCCACTGAGGACCAGCTTTTCGCAGATGTCTTGTCACAACGAGACACCCTGAACGCGATGATGAGCTATCACAACTACCAACCTCATGTCTCCCGCACCAGCACCAAGCAGGAGAGATTCCTCCCTATTGTCTCCACGCTTTTGGATCTTGGCTATCGCCTCAACGGCTTCCCAGGTGTCCTGCACGGCGGCATTGTTGTCACCTTGATCGATGAGTCCATGGGTATCTACCTCTCCAGAAACTGTGAGAGAGGAGCCTTCTCACCTACAGGAAAGCCGGAGATGTGCGAGGGCTGGAGTGGAGAGACGTTTACGGCCGATCTCAGGGTGCAGTTCAAGAGACCGGTGAAAACACCGCAGGTTGTGAGAGTGGATGTGTCCTTGAAAAAGGTGGAGGGCGGGAGGAAGTACTTCGTGGAGGCGAAGCTGGTGGGTAGTGCGTTAGGCGAGGATGTGGTGCTTGCTACGGGCGAGGCGCTTTGGATTGCTACGAAGTCTAGCAAGTTGTAGATGGGGCTTAAAGAGATTGGAATGTTATGATGTTGTCAAAGACAGGGGTTGAATAGAGATTTGTAATATTTTTTGGACTACAGAGTATAAAGGTTACCAATTAGAGATAGGCCTACAAACATTGTGCAAGGGATGAGACCTCCAGCAACGAAGTTTCCAAGAGAAACTCAGCCCACAGCTATCAAGCGTCGCCAGTTGGAATCGCTGGTGTTCGTGACATCAATGGGAAAGCCCAAGACTCTGAGGAGACAGGAGCGCAAACGTTTGGAGCTTCATCTTCCACGAACAGATTGAGAGGAGATATGTCTTGATGGATGGAAAATTTCAAGGCAGTCATTTCCCAAGTATGGACTTGTCGCCATACTGCTTGAGAAGCGGCAAGTACCATGAATCACAGGTATTGTGTTTTTTGGCGCCTTTGGATTCGAAGCTTCAAGGAGAATCGCTTGACAAGACCACGAGTCCAGTCCAGAAGTATGAATACCACATTGAAAGACCCAATATGATCCGTTGCAAATTGCAATCAACCCATCTCGCTCTAGGTATGATCAGAGCCACACATACTGCTCTGCCTATGCATCCAAGATCGAATGGGGGGACTATAGTACATATTATACTCTGTATGAGTAAACCATCAAAGAGATAATATGGACTTGCATCGTGGTGCTGGCAAGTTGCAACGATATTGCCGGCAACGTCGGCAATGGCGATAGGGGCGTTGATGGAGGCAGCGTTGATGGCAGCGATCGTGATGATGATAACAGTAATGATGATGACAATACCGACCTGCGAGGTGGGGCTGTACAAGAGGCAAGCGATTACTGGGGTGGTGGTGCCGAGGGTGATGCTGAAGTTGTCTTTGACAATAACGATACTCCCAACATTAATGAGAGATAAACGCACAATAAGGGGAGGAAATATGCCAATACCAAGAGAACCCACAGCCAAAGGAGGCTGATAGAGAGGCATCATATTGTCAAGTACGATAATCAAATGCATGGGTTGCAATGTTTTTTATTCCGCCACATAGCTACCTTCCACCTTGAAACCAGCTTCCAAAATCATATCGACCAGATACTCTATAAATTCGAGCGGAAGAGCAAGTTACGCGAAAAGAAACTTCCTCAACTAGTACATCACACCATAAAGACGTAAGATGTATACCTATACATGCCTTACTGTGTGACACCAATCTCATACCCGATAAGCACCTCAGTATTACTTCCCTCCCACCCCCTGTTCCCAGCAGTAGACAACATATATCGACAAGTAGGATCAAGATGCAACGCACTAATCACACCCGCTCTCGGTGGACCCGGCACAATCAAGAAAGGTGTCTTGGAGTGTCTCGATCCTTCTTCGTGCTTTAAATCCCAGAGGCGGAGAATATCATGGCTCGCGCTACATCTCACATTAGCTTCCATCCCACCTACCTAAAATTGCCTATCCCCAACGGAACTGTAGTAAGAGAGGGGCAGGAAAGAGGCTCACCAAATCAAATGCCGCCCATTCGGCATACTCCTAACGGCACTCACAGCACCACTGCCATTCGGAAACCTGAAAGTCCTCTCTGGCGCTTTCAGGCCCTTATGCAGACTAAACTCTTCTACTGTACCGTTCCTCCTTCCAGCGTAGATGAAGTTTCCGTCCGGACTCCAACATACGCTCATACACCATGGCGGCACGCCGGGTCTGTTGGGGACTCGTGCGACAGGCTGCTCCATCCTCCGATCCCAGACACGCAGCGTGCCATCGATGGCGGCGGCGAGGAAGGTGGAGTCGGATGTTGCTTCTGCATCTTGGGTGCTACGCTCATTTATGTTAGAGGCTTCAATATCTTCGGCGTGTGGCAACTCATTAGCAGTAGGTGGCGGAGACGGAGACTTGGGCTTGTCTTGTGTAGCGGGCTCAGGCTGCGTCGCTTCCCCCATAGTAGTGTCGCCGCCTTCTTGCTGTGCGGCAGCAGTATCGGCTTCAGCCTGTTCGCGTAGCTCTTGCTGGTCCATGCCTGAGGCTATGGCACGACTGAACTCATCATCGTCGTCTGCGCCGAAGTTGCCTCCTGATGGCGCATTTTCGCCGTCCGCGTCGCCGAACAAAGAATCCGTGTCGCCGAAGAGAGAGTCTCTAGATGAACCTACAGCGTCTTCCATGCCTTCGCTCGAGCGCGGAACATCGTTTATGTTTGCCGCACCGTCGCCATTAATCCCCACACCATTAGGCAAACCATTCAGTTTGGGCTTATCCGCATTATTACTCGCAAGCGTGCTCCCATTCACATCCTCACTCTCACCGCTCTCCTCTGGTACAGGCAAACTGCTTGCAGGCCTAATCTCAATCGCCGAAATCTGGCCGCCACTGCCCAAGTATCCACGTTTTTGCTGTCCCGTGGTCAGGTCCCAATCATAAATATTCTTATCCCAACTCCCCGACAAGACCGATTTCTCATCCGCAGCAAGCGTCAAAACTGAGACAGCTGATGTATGTCCTCTCAGAGTTGTTATACGTTTGCCTTCATCGTGGCGCACGGATTGCAGATTTATGCCTCCACTTTCCAAACCGCTTAGCAACCAGATGGCTTCGGAGTTTACGGCTAGAGAGTAGACAGGCGAAAGGACTGGGTCGTCTCCAGGCTTGGCGTTGGCGGCGGGTGGCTCGTCGTTCTCCCAGTAGCTCATTAGCACGCCGGCTTTGGTGACTGTGTCCACGAAGGGGTGCCGTTGTGCGACTGTGAGGAGTGTTTTGCCGTTTACGGTTGCTGTGCCGTCGTATTTTCGTACGTAGCCGTCGCTGCCGCCTGTGAACCAGTAGCGCATGTCTGGTGTGGCTGCTATGGCATTTATGGACGTAGCTTGTGGTGCTGCCATGGTAGGTACGATATCGTAGAGTGCCGCGGTCAAAGCCTCCGGACGAATCGAAGGGTGAAGTTTCGGAAGCGGTGGTATTGATGGATCTTTATCCATTGTGCCTTGCCTGTTATCTGTGTTGCTGGCGTTTTGTTCTGAAGCCAAAGAGGGTTGATTTTGTTCCAAAGAGATGTCTTGGTCGTCCTCCTCGTTGTCGTTGTCATCCTCGTCATCCTCATCTAATACGTCTTCGTCTGGGTCGGCTTCATTTTGAGCGTCGTCGGCGTCTTCGATAAGCTCATCTTGATCTTCGTCGGAGCTTGCATCTATGGATGTCAGCGAGCTGTCCTCGACGAGTTGGTAATACTGGGCTGACCTCGATCATCGTCCTCGTCCGTATATGCCATGGGTATTAGCTCTCTTTCGCTGACACTGTGCTAGCGTTAAGCTGGTGCCCGATAATACACAACGACTGACAATACCAAGGATGAAAGTTTAGTATTCGTGCTCCGGCTGGCGTTCACGGGAGCTTGCTAACGTCGACCTTGCTTAATTTGGCTCCCGCTGAATTGAATGTTATTTCTATAGAAGCGAGTGTGGTGCACCGCGCCCTCGCTTGCCTCTATACTTTATGAAGAGATGTGAATGGATTAGCTGTTAGCGAATACAGGTAAGTAAGTGAATATTGTCGACTCGAGACACACATGGGTCGCACTCGCGACCGCGATTATGGAGTTCTGCCGGGCTGCTTGGCTTACCGCCCCCTCAACCCTTGCAAGCACTTCTGAATGCCGTTAGCCTGAAACGTCAGCACCCGGCGCTAAATAACACTATCGCGATACAGCAGCATCGACGCGACCAATACTTCAAAATACTTTTGATAAACTGCCGCACACCATCCACTCTTCGAACGAGACATGGTCATGGTTATACTTACCTTGGGAGGACTGCGGCTGCGAGGTGGGAACGGACCAGGTTAAATCCCTTAGTCACCGAAAGGAGGTGATGCTGAGCATGATTCGGCAGAGAACATGAAGACTTCTGATACGCGCTCGCTCCGTAAAGTTAGGCGTTAATTTATAAGGGTTTTATTCTTTTCGGCGCGGTTATGGATCGGTACTTCTTCTCCTTTTCGATGGGAGGGGGTTTTTTTTCTTCATCGACATGTTCTGTGGACAGACACAACCTCAAGCGCACTCGGGCCTTTTTAATACAAAACTACGCTACGTCCAAAGGAACGCTTCCTCCATGCCAGAGGGGCCATGTTTATTTTCCATTTTGTAAAGCCTTGATTTGGGTGAGACTCAATGCCATTCATTATTAGGCGCATTATTCCATCTTTAAACGTTGTATGTCTTGATCGGGGCCCGTTATGTTGACAACATCGTCGGTCAGAATCATTGTGGACGCTTCGTAGATGCACATTTTTCAATACGGGCTGTTACAACTCATCCTTCCTCAGAGATTCCGCAACCTCGTTTGGCCGCCGTGGAGAATGCTACTTCGGTCCGATGTGTTGGACGACTGAGAAGGAAGATAACAGTGAGTCTTTACCGCGGCGTCAAGCGCTTACATAGCGGCACAATCGGTTTTGACGTCCACTGCTACTCATCTTCCGTTATACTGAACCATCTTGTCGCTTCCACTCGCCAATGCAGCCAACGTGGAAGCGATGTGCATCATCATGCATTTCAGTTCCTGGTAGATTGGGTCAAACTCATACCTGAAGATCCCCCCAGCCTCGTAAGTATACTGAGGAAGTTTGTGCCATATTTTATATCGACTGAACCATGATTGTCAAGCGGCATAGTGTGTACTGCTAGCAAATTTTCACCGACTACTGGCACAGCAATCAGATTTATTGACCAGAGAGCAGAACACAGATGTCGCCTATTAGTAGCTATCCCAGGAGAAACAGCAATAGCGGCACCATTGTCTCATGTCAGATAGCATCTGGCATGAGCTCATGGTGGGATACGCTAATGCAGTCATTTGTCGAATAGTACTCCAGCTACCTTGTAAAAACCTCTATGTGGATGTGCAATTTCAATGCCAACGGATTCTAATCGCTGAGCGGAGGACTCAGGACTCTTATGTTTCTCTCCATGTGGTGAGCAAGCTCACGCTATCGTATCTTCCCTGCGTGTGCTTTGTGTGTACTAAGTGCATACCATAGCCACATCGCGTTCTTTTGTCTCTAGCTGCCGTCTCTGACTCCGTCAAACCTGATGGTTTGTGGTCGTACGCTGCCCAATTCAAGTATTCCAGGTACCCACTCTAGCAAGCGCTACCTTCCTGTCTTCCTTACAACAGATCACTATTCCCTTTCACTTTTCTGTACAACATAGAAGAGCTCTCAAGCAAAAGGAGGGAGCATACTAACCGCTGAGCAGTACAATGAATGTGTTAGGCCCAAATCCACCGGTCGCTCAGGGGGTGCCACAGGGATCAATGCAGGAAAGCAGTTCTTTGCAGACCAATCAGTGCCTATAGCATTCGTGCCTTGAGTTAGAAATACCATAAGATGACCAACTAATTATTTTAGAGCTTTTGCCTCGGACACAACAGCCGTGACTCTGAGAATCCAGAAGCCCTCAAGATCATTCAAAAACATGTCAGAAAAGAATGGCGCCAACAACATGGTAAAGACCAGGAAGAATGGCAGGAGCTGTCAGAGATCCCTCTCGGACAAGAGATCATGAAGCCTGAAGGAGCCCTTCCGGATAACCAGATAACCCGACCATGGAAGAGCAAATCTCACTACCTTGGCACACTATCAGCTCTTGCGGGCTGATGCAACATACCCGCTGAAAACTTCTTGCGAAGATTTTCGTGCTCGTCCAAATTTTGACGCCGATCAACAGACGTCTATATACACTCACGTATGTTATCCGCCAATCCCCTGCTTACAACTGAACGCTAATACTTTGGCCCTAAGGTCTACATAGTGGGGCATGTTTTTTCACGCATCGGTGCTGCAGCCAGAATAGAGTTCTCGACAGAGCGCGCCGGGAAGAGAATAAGATGGACTCAATCTAAACGACTGCAACAAGGGACGATAGTAGCTCTGAGCCCCGCTTCCGACAACTTCAAGAGTATTTGCAGAATTGCCGTGGTAGCAGCGCGGCCGCTCGCTGGAGTTGAGCAAGACTCTCCCCAGGTCTATCTCTTCTGGTCAAGTTCAAACGAGGCCGAGTTCGATCCAACGACAAGATGGGTTATGCTGGAAGCTAAGCAAGGATATTTCGAGGCTAGTAGGCATATGCTCGTTGCACTACAACAGCCTATGCATGAGAGGCTAGTTTACACAAGTCCCCAAGCATCTGAAGCTAACATGTCTCTAGATTTTCGCTTTCCTCCCATCTCGTAGCATTAAAGCGGGCCATTGACGCCCCAGATTTCCTCAAACGGCAGCCATTGATGAATTTGACTGCTCTTCAGGCCACCACTGTTGCCGGCAAAGGCTCCCAGAGCCATTTCGAGAACATCAATGTTTTGGGCAATTGGCCGACGTTTGATGAGAGCCAACTTCATAGACCGCAAATGGAGGCTGTTAGGCGCATCTTGACTAAGCGGGTGGCGATAGTTCAGGGGCCTCCAGGAACTGGTAAGTCCCCACAATCCCCAGCTTCAGGCACCCACCGGAGAAGTGCGATATTATGAAAACCTTACTAAAGTATGTGAAGGTTAAACTTTCGTCTCAGTGTCAGCAATCAAGGTGATGCTCAGCAACTGGCAGGGGGGGGATCCACCAATCATCATCTCTGCCCAAACCAACCATGCTCTTGACCAGACCATGACCATGATATACAATGTGGGCTCGAGTATCCTTCCACTTGGAGGTCGAGCAGCGGAGGACAACAAGGATATGCAAAACATCACACTCTTCAATCTACGCTCACCAATTGGGCGAATTCGAGCTCAAACAGCGAAAGGTTTGCCAGAGACAGAAGTATCTGGAGAGTAGGATGATCGATTGTATCACCGATATGAACTCCCAGGGACCAAATGAGCCTGCGACGTTCTTGGGAATGGGTCTATTAACTAATGAGCAATTTCGTAGTCTCGCCGACCGAGACAAGACAGCCGGCAACCAAGCTGATAATCCACTACACTCATGGCTTGCAGTATTACAAGAAACCGAGCCATGCCGCACTTCGCCTATTGCGAACCGTTTTGATGCGGACGAAGACTTCGAGTTCGAATCTCTCAATGAACACGAAATGGAGGCCAAACGAGCTAGGGACGAAGACGACATAGAAGCCTTAAAGGGTAACTATCATGGCTATCGTCGCCAGTTTGTGGCCAAAACAAGCCGAAGGATTTCCGTGGACATCAAAGCTCTCTTGCAACGGACGCTAAATCTATGGGACATTCCACATAGCCATCGTGGAGCTGTTTACCAGTACTTGAAGGACGAGGCATGTAAGGAGCAACTGAAACTTTTCAGGCAGCACCTTCTGCTATATGAGCATGACGTTGAGGCACTCAAGATCATCAAATGGCAGAGCGCAGTAAAGCTTGTTAAGATCAAGAATATCAAATTGATCGGCTGCACCACGACTGGCCTCTCCAAATACAGAGCCTTCCTCGCCGCGGTCCAGCCAAAGACCTTACTCATTGAGGAGGCATCGGAAACACTTGAAGGAACCGTTCTTGCTGGCATGTTTGACAGCATTGAGCATCTCGTCTTGGTAGGAGGCCATAAGCAGCTCCGAGCTCGTTGCAATCTTGACTTTCTCGAGGTCAACTATTTCCTTGGTATCTCACTATTTGAGCGTCTCACCAACAACCGCCTAGAGTACATCAGTACGTACCACCCGAAATTGATGCTGACAGTGTATTGTAATGCTAATCTAATGTAGTCCTCAATGCTCAACGGCGCATGGTACCTATGCTGCGTCAACTCCTCAGCCCCGAGTATGAAGGTCTCTCTGACCACCCATCAGTCCACAGGTTCCAACCAGTTCCTGGTATGGGAAGCCGCGTCTCGCACATCTTCACGCATGTCTGGGAAGAAAGCATGGATGCGACGATGAGCAGGTTCAATCTCGAGGAGGCTGAAATGGTAGCCGCCTTCGTCGATTACTTGTACAAGAACGGCACTCCGCTATCAAGTGTCACCGTCCTCACCTTCTATAATGGCCAGCGTAAACGCATTCTCCGCGCCACGAGGGCGCATGAGTCGCTCAAAAATGAGTCTCTGAGGGTGGTGACCGTAGACTCGTACCAAGGTGAGGAGAACGATGTTATCATTTTATCCCTGGTCCGCAGTAACCAGAATGGCAACATCGGTTTCCTGAAGGGCAAGAACCGTACGGTCGTAGCCTTATCAAGGGCGAAGAGAGGGCTTTACATCTTTGGCAACTTTGGCCGGCTCCTTGAGCAACGTGGTTTCGAAAGCTTTGATCTGTGGAAGTCGACCTTGGACACCCTCAACCGCCGGGGTGATGTTGTCGTCGATAAAGAGACCATGAATGGATTGCTTCCAATCGTCTGTCGGAATCATGGAACAGAACTTTTCACCAAATCTGCCGAGGATTTTCCGCTCAGCGCAGGCTGCAAAGAGCCTTGCTGGAAGAAGCTTACTCGTGAGCATCTTTGCAATCTGACTTGTCATCCGTAAGCTTCTCGGGCTCCGTATTGGGTTGAGTCCTTGTGCTAACTGTCTCGGTAGTTTCTCTCACCGGGATTTACACTGTCGCCGAGTTTGCACTCGAACAGTTCCGCGCTGTCGACATCACCACCCTTGCGTCATGAAATGCTTACAACGCTGTCAATGCACATGTCCAGAAGCCGAGCTCCTCGATACTTTTGATGCGGGGCCAGGTTCTTATACCAAAGAGGGTTCTAAGTTGCGCCAGACAGAACGCCTCGTACAACTTCTCGATCTGGATAGTGGTCCAGAAAGACGGGAGCCCGCTCAGATAGGGGATGGCCCTGATCTCGCCGGCGGATTTGGATCCGTTGGCTTTGCGCAACAAGCGAACCCAATTCACATCCTTCAACCAGCGGTGCCAACCAGAGTACTGGACCCGAGCCCACCTGTAAAGCTTGCAAAGCACCGAAGTCTGCAGGCCCCGATAGCTGCCCAAGCCGTCTTCCCTAGTGTAGCACAGGAGTACTTAGCGCAGGTCGAGCGGGCGGCCAATGACTGGCGGCGGACCAGCCACTCAAAGCCTATAGTTGTTGCCCATCCAATACTAGCACCATCACCATTCTTTCCCCAGGGCGGCGGCTTTACTCAGCATCGGCTTACCAATGCTCAGGCCCCGCCTACTAAACTGGTTGTCGCATCCCTTGCGCCAGAAGGGTATTACCGTGGCCACGTTCTGTGTCGTCCAGTGAGGCCACCAACAATCCTATCAACACCAGTGTGTCCGGCTTCTGGTGGGCAGCAACAACAGCCAGTTGTGTCTCCTCGTGCCAACGGCGGTAGGCAAGTGCTGTATGACACTTCTCTATGGACTTCGCCTAGTAGGCCTATACCTAGCATGAAGGTTGGTCACCCCTCATCTACTGCACACGAGATTCAAGCTAATTGTGACCGTCTCTTTATAAAGAGGGCTACGAGGCTCTACTTCTCGTACTTCCCGCAACTTTGCTCAGAGAAGGACTACGAGAGTTACTTCCAGCCATACGGTCCTGTCTTTGCTATCAATGCTTGGACAGTAGCAGGTCACACCACGGGCTTAGGAACGGTTGTGATGGGTAAGGAGGAAGCCGAACTTGCCATGAGGGCATTAGATGGAGCCTTGAGAGGTGCCTACAAGCTTCGTGTCAAGCAGTATAATCCGGAACTGAGTCCAGGACGCCTTTCAATTGACTCCGCATTTCAGCAGCGCGCGTCATTTAGGTGTCCGTCACTACCTCGTCAACTACATCTGCCTCCGCAACAAAATGCTTCTGCCGTGCGTGATGCGAGTACCTCGACCTCGCCGATGAAGGCAGCGCATGCTGAGGCAAGCCCTGGCACATTTTCGACAGGAAGCATAAAAGGTACACAAACGCCTCATAACGAATTCCAGCCTGGGCAACCAGTTTTTGGATGATCTCATGAATTTCAGCACCGAAGCCACGAGGAACACTCAAATCAACGAAGACTCAGCAGCCCAGACCATAAACCGGCTCGGACCGCCGGAACCAACCACACCAGTGCACCAGACATTCGTCGATGGAACAGGTGACAGCAGTTCCAACCTCCTCAGTTTCTCACCGAGCACGCCGCGCAGCAAACGTGGTTTTCATCCTTTGGACGTCTCGCCGAGTGTGAGGCGACACTTTGGAGCCAGACGATAACAGACAACGCGAGGCTACGCCGTTAATGACCTTGGAGAAGGAAACAGAGCCGTCTTTACTGAACTAGCTGTGAGGCGGGCGATGAGAGGGGAATGAAATGGCGATTGAGGATGTCTTTATTTATTTCGAGCCCAAAAGTGAGCCCCGAGTTGCTACGGCCTGAGTTGCTACGGCCTGAGAATGCTCGCTCCGGGAACAGAACACCATCATACCTAAGGCTGCGGCGAAATGCAAAATGTGGAAAATTGGAGGCCTTGCAAAGTAGACGACTTGAAAACTACAACTATGTATTGTTTTGGGCAGCGCACGAGCGAGCGGCCGTCCCCTGACGTCGTGAAACATGTTGCAGGAGACCACTGGCATCTGAGCTAAGAACACGAAGGTCAGCACGGGTGTGTTTGAAACTTTCAATTAAAGCTATAAACTAAAGTTTGATTCTACTTCGCCTCCAATGTTCTAGAGCTAGAAACCAGGACCCTTTGTGAATGCTTTGGAACTAGTGTTGCCCAAAGTAGTACTGGGTAGTGGTTTTGACAAGACGAGCAGAGTAGTAGGCGATTAGCGGTTGCTCGAGTATTACTCGAGTATTTAAAGAGCAGCAAAAAGTAGTGGGTTCGACCCACGTGGTCGACTTAATGGTTTACCATTTAGGAAAGTTTTAAGAGCTGTGCCAGTAAACTTATAAGCAGCGATCAGGATACAACTCTGGGACTCTTCCAATTGTCAAAGTGAGTTGGACGAGCTTAGAACGCCTGCATTTTACATGATCCAGGCAAAAACTAACTTCTTATCATTGACTGTTTTTGGAAATGCACTAATTTTATCTAATCTTGGCACTACTTGCAATAGCTCAATGGTCATGACTAGGGTAGTACCCGAGTATTTGGAGAGTGGCACGCTACTCGTCGGCAACAATTTTTGGAGCGAAATCGCTGGAATACCTTTAATTATATTAGCTGTATTTTCAATATTCTTTGTTTATATAACTAAAGATTTATCTCAGCCCCAGAGTAAACAAGAAAGTGTCTTGTCCCGTCGTAAATTGTTGTAGTTGTGCGTCTCGAGTCGTGCACCAAGTCAGAATGCTTCAGTCGATTTGCGAAAGCCTGAGAGCCTGTCATACATTGCCGACTACCTCGAGGCCAATTGGAAGCTGTGCTTTTTTGAAAACATGTAACATATGTGAGAATAAATTGCCATGCTTCACTTATCGAATTCTTAATATACCGCATTAGCAGAGATATCGAGACCTCAGCCAAATTGCGTCTGACTTGTTCGTAGCGCACTGTTGGCGCTGCGGGCAGTGGGGTATGGCGCTGTGACAACCCCTACAGGTGCGTCGTTGGCTTGGCACATGCCACCTTGGTGGGTGTACAGGCCATTCATTACATCACTCGACTTAAGATCAACGGGCTAACCAGCTTTGCCAATTCTTCGTTGTTTATTCGTCACTGGGTATTAAAGCTCCTCGCTTCATCTTCGAATGCATCATCAACTGCGTTTTCGACCTTTGATCTTGATCTACTTTATAACTCCCTATGACAACATTCAAGATTTGATCTGAAGTGAAGCTTGACTAAGAAGGTATGTGATATTTCTATAAAGGAAGACTTAGCGAGCAGCAGAGCACATGAAACCATAATCAAAGAAACTGGAACTGACGTCAGTTCTCGATTGCAGTTCTTTTTCTAAGCACAAGAGAACCTCAATACAAAGCAAACAACCGGGCCCATAACTTCACCACAAACATCACAATGTCCGCAATCAAGAAGCTCCTCCTCGGCAGGGTCGGCCAGAACAGGTACGTTCCCACCCCTCAGCCTCATCATAAAGAGATCACTAACTTTGCCAAGCCACCCAGTCCACCCAGCCACCGTCCACCTCCCACTCGCCTTCCTCCTCGCAGCCTGCGCCCTCGACGTATCCCAACACACCTTCCTCGCCATCCCCGCCCTCGCCACTCCAATCCTCAAGATCATCACCGGCGATGCGCAGTCTCCACTCATCCCGCTGGTCCGCTCCATGTCGCAGCTTTCCTACCTCTCCACTATCGCCTTTATCGTCACCTCCGTGCCAGCAGTGAGCACCGGTGTCATGGAGCTGTTGGCACTGATCCAGGCCAGGGGACTTGACGACAGGGCTGTGAAGATTGGGTTGATCCATGCCGGGTTGAATGATGTTGCGTTGGTGGGGATGATTTATAACTGGTTTACCCGCCGTAAGCGTGAGGCTGTTTTGAGCACGACTGATAACGTTTTGATTTCCGCTAGCTTGTTGCTTGGTGGTTCGTATTCTGCTTAGTAAGTCCCGTTTTCCCTCACCCTCCCTCCTTCCCCGTATTCATACCTTAGATTGAGTACGCGACTAACAAAAACAGCCTCGGAGGCTCCCTCATCTACTCCCACGGCGTCGGCGTTCAACGCATGGGAGCAGGCGCTAAGGAGCGTCGCGCAAAGGGCGAATCCCTCCCAGCTCCAGAAGCTCCAGGTATCCATTCAAAAGGTGGATTGAAGGGTGAGGCAAGGGCTGTTGAGGAGAGCACTCGTGATACTAGAGACAAGGCACACGCCAAGGCTCAGGATGTGACTCAGTATGCGCAGCAGCAGACTGGGGAGGTGAGACAGCGGGCTGGTGAGGCTACCGGCCGTGTCCAGGAGAGGGTTGGTCAGGCGGGACAGCATGTTGAGCAGCGCGAGGGTGATGCGAGACAGTATGCCCAGCAGGCCGAGCAGCAGGCTCAGGCTCAGTATGCTACTCAGGAGAGACAGGATGCTCACTACGGTAGCCAGCAGGGTTTCCGTAAGGAGTTGTAAGCTTGAGATGTCATAGAGAGTGCGATGGCGTGATAGTATGGATGATTTGATTGCGAACGGAATTTGGTTTGCTTTACCTGCGATGGTGTTACCCTGCAATAAGGCAGCGAAAGGAGTTTTGAGCTTTACGGAGCGTAGCTAGTGTGTTTACAGAACAATACAACCATCAACCTATGGAACCATCCTCCTATCTTTTCTTCCTGCTTTTCGAGTGGAAACACGCAGCATTGTATATCGTGATTGGTGGCAATGACGCACCCAATTAGGATTGATAATCATGCCGCGGACGAAGTATTGATCTCGTATCTGCATTGTCGCGGCTTACCAACTTCGTCACCTTTGATGCGCTTCACAATTGGCATCTGCAACCTTGATGGATAACTGTCGTGGCCCTTCTTATATCATCTTCTCTGATTGGTTGGCTGTCAGTACGTAGCTCGCTATCATCACTTACCAATGGCGCTGCTTCCGCAATTGATGAATAATGCGGGGAAGCTCACCTCGTCAGATTATTAAACACGCGAATTGAGGGAAAGGAAAGAAGGCTCGCCGCTCGGGATTTGCTTAGGACCTGACTGGTTTAGCAAGCAATCACTTAGGCAGGAGCGAGCAGCGAAGCGGAGGTATAAGTGTCAGGTTGGTCCTCGTCATTGACATCCCTCCTTCACCTTTCACTGTCAATCAACAACTTGACATCCCAATCCCGTTCTCACATCACTGTACACACAACAACGTAAACCCAGAAATTTGTCAACCAATTCATCGTACCTACAACACACCAAACAGGCGCTCACTCGTAACAATGACAGACAAGAAAATAATAACCATCGTCGGTGCAACGGGCCAACAAGGCGGTGGTGTTGTTGAGGAGATTTTGAGTAACAAGGAAGCGAATAAGCTGTTCAAGGTTCGCGCGGTTACGAGGGATAAGAAGAAGCCCAGTGCAAAGAAGTTGGAGGAGAGGGGGTGTGAGGTCGTTCAGGTATGCGTGCCATTTCATTGAAGCATTTATTTAAGATCGCTTTGCTCTTGGACTCACTCTGTTTGCGACGCTCGTTGCTCTGGACTCTCTATGGTCGTTGAGCTCATTGCACTGACTTCGGGGGAGAGAGCGGAGGGGGGACAGGAGAAGACAAAGGAACTGACAACTTCAGGCTGATCTTGGTGATAAGGCGTCTCTTGAGGCTGCCTTCAAGGGTTCCTACGGCGTCTTCGGCGTAACAGACTTCTGGAACACCATGTCGGCCGACACCGAGATCCAGCAAGGCAAGAATATTGCCGACGCCGCCAAATCCGCCGGCGTCCGGCACATCGTCTTCTCATCTGTACTTAATGTCTCACGGGCGTCCAACAACAAGATGACCGGAGTCAGCCACTTCGACTCCAAGGCCAAGATCGCAGAATACATCACCTCCCTCTCCATCCCAGCCTCCTTCTTCATGCCCGGCTTCTACATGACCAATCTCCCCCGCCAATGCAAGAACAAAGACGGCGTCATCGTCTGGGCGCTCCCTGTGTCCGAGAAAGCACAATTCCCGATGTTTGACACCAAGAACGATACGGGAAAGTACGTAACGGCGATCTTCCTCAAGGGGTTAAATGATAATAGTGTGTTTGGGAAGGAGTTCCCGGCTGCCACGAGATACATGACGCCGGTGGAGATCATGGATGAGGTTGCGAGCGTTAAGGGAGTAAAGGCTAGCTTTTTGGAGGTGGGGTATAATGATTGGGTAGGTGTGTTGAAGGGGATGGGTATGCCGGCTCATGGGGCGGAGGATTTGGGGCAGAATATGTTGTTGTGTGATACGAGCAAGGGAGGCGTTGGGTATTATGGAGGTGCGGATGTCGTACAGCCACAGAAGGAGCTGGGGGTCAAGCCAACGGAGTGGAGGGAGTGGTTGGAGGCTAATGAGTGGGATGGTCATTAATCATAGATTATATTTCAGCATGACGAGGAGATGCTGACGGGTAGGGCTGTCGGGATCTCCGAGGCTAGGCGGCAGCTTGCCGAAGGAACTCGGGCGTAAGCATCAATGAGATTAGGGCAACTTTACCATCTTGGTAAGCTACCTTAGTATTTTTTACTCAATTAAGCAATTTTGAATCAGAAGGAAACATCTCCAAGTGTGACAGCATTTGCCAAGAATAAGAACATGGATACTTGAATAACTATGTCCGTCATCCTCGGCAAATGATACGGAGACGGCCCCGTTTGATACGCCGCAGCTCCCAAAGGCCGTGAGTTGGGGGAAAATTGGGTTGAGGCCCCATCAATTTCGACAAAACACCTGGCCGAGACAAAAGCAGCGGTCAAATGCCCTGTCTAAGAGTACGCCGCTACACGGGTCAACTGCAGCAGCGGTTACGCATCATCTTTGATTCCATCGCCCCAAACACACCAACGTCAACCGGGGTTTTCAGCACAACAACGTTTAAAAGGAATGGTAGTTTTGCAGGCAAGGTTGCTTGCTGTGGGCTGGCCTTTCATTTGGACTATCAAAAATTGTTTTGACCTGCGTTAAACGTTTGCAATGTTCATTCGAGAATCGCGTTTAAGTCGGCGCTGGCGAGGCGTTTGACATTCGCCGATTTGTATGGCAGGGCTGCCAGTGTATCAAATGGGGCCGTCTCCATATCATTTGCCGTCATCCTCGGTCTACCCCAGATTACCCCGGATTACCCCGCATAGCGGCAGTGTCTCCCCACCTTTAAACTGTATTCTGACCACCACAACCATTCGGATTCGGGTTCCTAAGATGGCTCAGGCCTCGTCGGGGACACGATCATCGTATGTTGACACGAGCTGCACTGCAGGCAGCGAGCTAAGTATGGCTGCCGAGCTCGGGATTGGTAGGTATAAGGGAAGCCTTCTCCTTTGTTTTTGTCATCAGTTCATCCTCCCAATTGACATTGTTTGCCTCCTGAAGACTCATTTCTTCCTGTAAACAAACCTGAAGAATACCAACTACTTTTAACCACAATTATGGCGCCAGCAGCGACAACTCCTCAGAAGTCAAACATCGACGCAGATTTCCTGGATATCCCAGCATTTCCAAATGATGTCCCCACGGCACCGCTACTCCGCCTTTGCCTCTCAGCCCTCCGCTCCGATCCAGAAGAGGCAGAAGCACTCTTCAAGGCATCCAAGGACCTCGGCTTCTTTTACCTGGATATGAGAGGTGACGAGTTGGGCGAGCATCTCCTAGCCGAGAGCGATAAACTCTTTGGCGTAGGCAAAGAACTCTTCGCAGAGGGAGCAGAGAAACTCATGAACTACGACTACAGCAAGGGCGAGAAGAACGAGGATGGTACTTGGAAAGAGGGGAGGGCCCCGACTTATATGGGGTACAAGCACGTTGGTAAAGGCGTAACAGACGCCCAAGGGAATCGTGACAGGAACGAGTTCTATAACGTAAGTTTCCCCACTCCCAGAATGTATTGTATGAGGACGGTTTCCGAAATTTGGGAAGGATGCTCACAGTTGATGACACGGAAGATAAGTTGGTTCTATGTCTCCAACTGTGAGCTCCCATCCTTGGAGTCGGGGACAGTCCGCATTCAGAAATCTTCTTCGGTTTCACAAGTGCGAGTCGACATAGATATAAGAGTTACTGACCGATCTAGACCCCCAAGGATGACTTGCTTGACCTGTCGCCAAACCCGTACACTCACCCTCAGCCACTCGAGAAGAACAAGGCCACCATGGCATTTTATGCACGCCATGCCCACGAGGTCCTTACATTCCTCCTAACACACTTGAACGATAAGTTGGGGCTGCCGCCGAATACCTTGGAGCCGTATCACGCCCTCGACCTCCCATCCGGCGACCACATCCGCGTCGTCCACTCCCCGGTGCAGGCGTCATCCGATCTGAGGACGGCGCTGGGAGCACATACGGATTTCGGCTCCCTCACTCTGCTCTTTAACCGGTTAGGTGGGCTGCAGGTTCTGCTGCCACCCAATATCCGCGCCGAGAACACACTCGAAGATGGGGGAGGAGAGGAGAGGAAGACAGGCACTTGGGCCTATGTAAGGCCGTTGCCAGGGCATGCCGTGATAAACATGGGGGACGCCCTCGTAAAATTCACAGGTGGGGTGCTGCGATCTAATATCCATCGGGTGGCGAGTCCGCCCGGCAAGCAGAGCCAGACTGAAAGGTACTCGCTTGTTTATTTTATGCGCCCTGGGGACAACGTCAAGCTTCACAGGCTCGAGGGAGGAGTTATTCCAAAGATGACTGCCGAGGAGAAAGCAGTTGAGGAAGACGTTACGGCGCTGCAGTGGATCAATGATAAAGCGACCGCGGGGATGCGTAAAGGGGAAGAGCGAGACAAGGCGAGGATCACGAATAAGGCTGAGTTTGAGCTGCCAGCGGAGTGAGGGGCTTTAGATTTTGACGCCATTTCGCACATAGTACTCCTAATGACAAATGACCGCATTCTTGTATGCTTGTTGACAACGAGCCAAACCATCTTAAAGCTTCTACTGATTGAGTCCCCGTGTGAAAGCTGAGGCGGTTAGCTGTTTTCCTGATTGATTGGGCGATCTAGATAGAACCGGTGGCCTTAATAAGCGGCCAAGAGGCTGAAGTCGGCTGAATATGTCAACGCGGTGTGCCGCTACTCAGTAGGTAGACGTGGTTTCGCAGGCGCAGACATCTTTACTGTCCTGTGCTATCACCAAACTGGCAAGATTATTGCCTCGAACCGATAAAACCGCAACTTTCCGATTCATAGTGGACACGACAAGGAAGCGGCGTCAGACCAAAGCTGTCAGGCAACGTCAACCTCGTTGTTGTTTACCCTTGATACCAATGCAGTTGTCAGGTGCTGCGGTGGCTGAGAACTGGAAGTTTCGAGAGCTTCCTAGCCATAGCTCAAGGCATGAGCGTCAACTCTACCGCCTGGTTATCAGAACACCCAGGCCCGATAACACCCTCGTTCTCTCTCACCCGACCAGCCACCGAGCCTCCAGACCTCAATGTGATGCATTTTTATTGTAATACGCAGTGTGAGGACATCGGCATGGAAGACGTGAAGAGGATCAAGGATGTGGCAGCTAGGAGACAATTTGACGACAGTACTATGGAGCGGGGGGTATTGGAGGATTTTAGGGCTTGGGTACAGGGGTGTGGCGTTGCTGGCGTTGGGAGTAAGAATGATGGTAGAAGCGGCGGTGCCGGTAATGGTGATAGTGATAGTAATAGTCCGGAGATGGTAGTGTTTTACAAAGACCTGACAACAGCAGTAAGTGTTGAGTGTGAGCAAGTCCTGTCAGAGGTGGGACCCTTTTACAGGCTTTATTGGCCGGGGTATTATGGGATATATGACTTCGAGAGCGTGGATGAGGAGCCCTTCGCCATCAAATCGGTTGGCGCTGGTGTGTGCAAAGAGGAAGACGAATGTTTTGATCCCGTGGCACCATCGGACAAGAACAATCCGTCAAGGGATATCGTGAGCGTTCTCAAACCAAGAGTAGTGGGACTGTGACCGGACCCAAGGTATTGACGCACGGAGCCTGGACTGCTTCAACATCTAGTAATTTTGGGAGACACTAAAAAGAATGGTAGGAGCATGAGCAGAGGTGACGCCGAAAAGAAAAGTCGAAGGTTTCAGACTTGGTGGAAGGTATAATTGCAACACGGATCATGATCATACAGAGCTCTACATGTCGAGGGCGACGACCTAACCACTGCCCTACTGGGCAGCGAGACCAAAAGCGCTCAGAGCTCTAGTGTGATATGCGGTCCTCTCAGCATCCGCGGTAACACCAACACACTGCATATACGCTTCGAATCCGGCCTCGCTACCCGTTTTGACAGCGTCCCTTGCATCACCACAATAGGTGAGATAGAACCAAAGCGCACTGCCCCAGGAGTATTTGTCCTCAAGCACCAACTCCAAAACCTTATCTAGAACATCCTCTCCCAACCCATTCGCAATCTCCAGCGTCGCCTCTCCCTGAACGCCGGCAATCTCCTTCACCTTGGCCTGAAGTTCTGGGATGCTAAGAGCGTACAAAACATTGTAGCCGCCCATTTGCATATTCCTCGTTCCCTGTCCCGGTCTCCCCGGAAAGTGGTTCCGGTTATACTTGAACTCTGCCGTCTCAAACGCCATCAGCGCAAGTATCGCGGACATTTCGTAAGGGTTGTAGATCTTGTAATCGTTGAAGGCTTGAATCAGGAATGGTGCTGCCTGATCCGCGGTCGCGCATTCGCCTTCGGCGGGTGGGTTCGAGCAGGAGGAAGAAGTTGGTGCGATCTTGAGGAGTTGAGAGGCGGCTTGGTCGCCTGCGTTGCGGCGCGTGATGACGCTGGAGAGGGGGGAGCGCTGGGTTGGGAGGGCGATAGAGAGGGATGCGAGGAGACCTAGGCCGGCTAGGACTGTGGATGTAAAGCGCATGGTGATGGTATTGAGGTGTTTAGATTTGGTGGGTGTGAGGGTTGTGATGTAGTGACTGTGTTTAGGACTCGACGTTGATTGCGGCTTACCAGAAGCGCGTAGAAGAGTATAAAGAGAAACTGTGGGTGTTTCAAAGACACTTACAGAAGTGGAGAGGTCTTTGAAAGGAAGCGGGCAACAAGGACTACTTATTCTACGCCGGGCTAGCAATGGGGGAGCTCGTGAATGCGCGATTATAACGGAGCGATGCTGAAAGGAGTCACAAGCCCATAATGAGGGGTCGTATGGATCCTAGCTTGCGAATACGACTACGAGATTTAAACGGGCGACATAGCTGACCATAAAACGCCGGGTCTGGCTCCTTCATATGCGATGGCTGGGGTTCGAGAAGTGCGCAGTTCTGGCGCGGTTTCATATTGTTGTGGGGCTTGGCATTCTTGGCGTTCTATTGGTTGGATTTGAAACGCTACTGTAAGGATTTCAAACACGCGCGAAACTGAGCTTGAGAGGAGACAACGGTAAAAAGTGCGCTGAGAAAGACATAAACGAGCACAAAGCATTATCAATATTTTGGACTCTTAGGTTATGATCTCGCGATGACCTTTGTTTTGTCGGAGAAAGGTTGCTAGACAGTAAAGGAACCTCGGTGGGGTGGCTGATCCGGCTGCCGCCTGAGCCAGCTCAGAGCCATTTGCCACCCCACCACCTACTTTCGCGAAGCTTCAAGGCTTCGTAAACCTTTATATGAACTCACGAGGCCGCTCGGAATGCAGAATGTACCGGTGATAGAAATAAGATCTTCATGAAAACAAACGGGACAATATACCAAAATATTAAGCGGTTTCTTCTCTTCGCCTCGTACGAACAAGTAGTATTATGTCACCCCTTTGAGCCGACAGTATAAGGGCACGACATAAAAAGGAGAGCTTCGTCAATGAGTTAATTAGTTAGAAGGTAAATTGAAAGACGACGTAGGTAGGTTAGGGCACCCAGTTGTCTACTGAAGTATAGTGATCATTCCAAATCATCTTCAATTTCAGCTGCTGGCAGCTCCGGAATTTTCAAGTACTATCACGATGTTTTGTTCAAGCTTCCGCACATATCACCATGCCGGAATATCCATGTGTTGGCCACGGAACTGCATGTGAAACAAAGCTGGACGACACTCCCTTGGTCAAATTCGAGCGCCACAATTTTTCTCAATTGTGCTCACACCATTGGCTCAAACAGTGGACGGCCCAAAACCAGGCGACCTTCGAAAAACCGCTTAACCAAGACGAAAATGCAAAGCACTTACTTGAACAGAAATAGTTTGGCAACTTGCTCAGCACCGCCTTGACAGCTCATGAATGCTTCTATTACGAGAGGGCTGCAACCAAAGAAACCCCTATGCCATCAGTGGTCATCGCCTACACGAATCGATGTAATTCATTTTTGTGGAAGGCGAATGATTCGGGAAACTCCTATGGCGACCTTGAAACTTTCTGATTCTTGTGTAAGGTGTACCACAGAGACAAACCTCCCATTCTCGTGGAAGGTGAGACTATGACAGAGCACGAGAGGCTACACTTGGAAGATGTTCTTTGGCAGTGCATAGGTGTCAACATCGAGGCTCTAGATGGAAAGATTGACAAGAAGGTCCTCGCTGAATGGGACGCGGAGAATGCGGAAGAGGATCGCATTAACAAAAGAGAGGAAGCAATCCATTTGGCACAAGAATTACGCAGGAAGGCTCACGAGAAGTGCGAAAGTGAGGTTAAGGCAGCCGATGCGGCGGAAGAGGGAAAGAGGGCTGAGAAACGGAAGAGCGGGCATGAGGAGTGGGGCCTGGAGGTGAAGCCTAAGTTGTGAGGAGGAAGGCTGCGGATCAGACTAGGCCGCGACCAACCGAGGAAGAGAAGTTAAATATGCTTATGATTTACTTATCTAGCTGACAATTGTACCTTTATGCATCACCTTTCACTTTCAGGGCTGTCTATGATGATTTTTGCCTCTCGTCGAATGCAAGTGAACAAGTATCGTGCCGTATCCCGTGTTGTATCCCGTGCTGTAATTTTCCCAGCCAAGGACAATCATACACACAGCGGGAGCATACCAAATCAAGCCTCATCATTCTTCTCCTTCTTCGCCGGTTCAACAGTCTGCATCAAAGCCGTCTCCCTTCCCCACTCATTATAATCCTTCACATACTCGCTCACATTCTCTGGCAACTCCGCCTTCCCACCACCCACAGAAACCGGCTCCCCCATCTGGGTCCACATAGGCACAACCCCAGTCCACGTCTTCCCCGTCACCTCCTGGCTCTCCAAATCCGCCTTATCATCGTGCGGCTCCCCCTGTCTAACTTTCACACTCGCACTCTCAATCTTCACCCTCAGAATCTGCGTAGAACTCATCTCCGCACGCGTAGGCGGCAGCCTCGTCTGTTTCCAGCGGCCAGGAACAACTGAATTGGTCACTTTCTCCATGGCGAAGAGTTTTTCTTCGATATCGGTGACCGGGAGGGCGTGCCCGAAGAGGATGGCGGAGCGGTAGTTATATGAGTGGCTGTTCGGGGTGAGGGAGAGGACGAGGCCGTATACGAAGGCTGCTGACATGGTGATTGGGAGGCCTTTGAATGCCATGTCCGGTTGGGAAGCTGAGGAAGCTGAGGCGGCTTTGACGGGTGCCTGCATAAGGCGACTGGAGATGTAGCCGTGTAGGTAAAGGTCTAACGGCTCGTCAAGGCCAGCGGAGGGACGTTCGAAGGAGGCCATGGTGCCAATCATTGGGAGGACGGCTGGGAATGGTGAATCGGGGTTGTTGAAGGCGACATGGAGGATGTGGGAGGTATTTACTATGGCGTGGACTGCTTCGAGATCGTAGGTCCCTGTCACTGCGTGAGAGAGTGGTTGACTGAGGAAGGAAGAAACATACCTCGGTCTTTGTAACGGTCGATGGTGTTGCCTTTATCCTTTGGGTAGGAGATGGCTTGTTTAGGTGCCATGATGATATATTGGTGAGTTTAAAGTGTTTAGAGTTCACAGCTGGACGAATGCCCTTTTTATAAGGAGTTCGTGTTGCTCAATCTACAAGGGCGTGTTTTAACGATGTCTTGTGGCGACAGAGTGAACATCACAAGAACTATGGTAGGACATGAAAATTGGCAGTTGAAGCTCAAAGGGTGAGTAATGTATAGAATATTTATGACTCTTCTGGCGCTAATGGCGTCTAAGTGACGTGGAAATTTCCGATGTCGTGACGCCAAGCTCTGACGGGAACGTGCATGCTTGGCTCGATCGCTTCAGGGCGTTGTTCCCTAAGCGCTTATGTTTGCTTTATCCGAAGAGCGTTGAGCTTTCGAAGCGAATACAACGACGTTGTGGCTTTATAAGTCCCGCGAGACTCGGTACTTAAGCTGTCAACCCTAGGATGTCGTTGTTAAGCTTCCCCACAAACCGGGATGAATGCGGGGTAGTGCGGGGTGTATATCCAAACTCTCCTCGCTACAGGCTACATTACTCCTCCTCGGCCCTGAATTGAAAGCTGGGTATCAATATCGTAAGATCTTGTTCAAATGTATCTTTCATCTCAAGAAGACTCCCATCCATCTCAAAATATGTCGTCAACAGATATGGCGGGCCTCCCCCCTCTCCCGCTCCCAGAGGGCATCACCTCGGACTACATGGAAACCTCGGACCTAACCTACCACATCCTCGAAGCCGGTCGTCCATCAAAAGATGAAAAGAAACCTCCCGTCCTCCTCCTCCACGGCTTCCCGGAGCTCGCGTTTTCGTGGCGCCACGTAATGGTGCAAATAGCCAAAGCAGGTTACCACGTAGTAGCCTACGACCAGCGTGGCTATGGGAGGACAACCGGCTGGGATAACCGACCCTATGATATGGTCGACTTGAACACCTTCCGCATCTCTGCGGTTGTTGCTGATGCTCTAAGATTGGTGACTGCCTTGGGGTATAAGGAGGTGGAATGTGTGATTGGCCATGATTTTGGAGCTGCGGTCGCGAGTGCTTGTGCGTTGACGAGACCAGATGTATTTAAGAGGTGCGTATTGCATCACTACTGAGGTGAACTTTGGATCGGCATTAATGAAAGAGTTGACCATGAGTAGCGTCATTACAATGTCCCATGTCTTCGGCGGCGCACCCTCTTTCCCCTTCAATACCCGCGACAACCCGCACCCATCACCAACAGGTCCGGAAATGGCAGAAGTCTTCGCCAATCTGGCCTCACTCCCCGAGCCACGAAAGCACTACCAGGCGTATTTCGCAGGTCCAACGGCGAACAAGGACATAATGTCTGCACCTCGTGGTCTGCAGACATTCATGAACCAATACTTCCTCGTTAAATCCGGCACCAACTTCCCATGTCTCTCCGTCAATAACGCCCCTCATGTCCTAAATGGATCGAGTGCGAAAGAGATGGCGAAGATGCCGTATTATTACATTATGCCCCTGCACAGTACCATGCCAGAGGCTTTGAACCAAATGGTAGTCAAAAAAGGCGACCTCGAGAAACTGCATTCCTGGATGAAGGCCGAAGATCTTGAGGTTTATCTCCAGGAGTTCGAGAGGAATGGATTCCAAGGCGGGTTGAACTACTACCGCGTCGGCATGTCACCCATTTACCAGAACGAAATGGCCGTTTTCGCAGGAAAGAAGATCGAGGTTCCGTGTTTGTTCATTGCTGGGGACAAGGATTGGGGGGCACACCAAAGCCCTGGTGCGCTTGGGAGGATGGGAGAGCATGCGACGAAGTATAGCGGTGCGATCTTTGTGCCTGGTGCTGGACATTGGGTTATGCAGGAGGAGCCTGAGCAGACTGTGGAGGCTATCGTCGATTTCCTGAAGAGGCACAAGGAGGATTAGTGGCTTCTCAATGACAGTGGACCTGAAAACATTCTGGTGGTTTTGAGATCTGCAACTGGATAGTTTGCTGTCCATGAGAGCCTGCAGACGCTGGCTTGTCTTTCTTGGTGGCCTCCTGGTTCTTGCACTATCATAACGTTGAGGATGTTTTTAAGATGATTAAGAAGGCTGTCATCCGTGGTGTCAATGTCAATCGATTTGTAAGGCGATATTCTGACAAACAAATATTCAACAATCCAGCCGCCACTTATGCTAAATTGACATCCCGAGGTCGCATCAATAACTTAACTCAAAACCGGGCTTAGTCTGCAATTGATGAAGTTAATGAGCAAGTCCTGGGCTTTTGATGTTTTCTTGAGGGGGACTGTGGTCGATGTCAGGATAACAACGTTCCACAGAGTACTCAGTCATCAATTTCGCCTTGTCGAGTAAGGTAGAGTAGTATTCGAGTAGCGAGTAGTCACTTAAATCATGTGACGTTTTAATAAGTTTAGTGCCTCTGAGGCGAATATATAACAGCGACGGTCACAGCAACCTGGCGATAAATGCTGACAGCTGTTAAATACTTGACCATTGAGTAAACTCCGCTTCAAGAGACTATCTTCACATTTCTCGCACGTGGTAAAACATCTTATGGAAGTGTTTTTGGAAATACACTAGTATTATCACGTCTTGGCATTACTCGAGTAGTACTCGAGTATGGTAGCCAGTAGTCGAACCAATGTAGGTAAAGTGATACTCGAGTAGCGCGTTACTCACGCGGAACACTACATGGTAGGATTCGAGATCCGAAATCCGACGACGCCATTTTTCATAGAAATTTATCACTCTTTCTCTTTCCCAAAAACCTCGGAATAATTCAGTCGCTCGAGCAACCATTTTTTTAATTTTCAAAAGAGATCCTTGTTGAATAATTAAATACATGTTTCTATATATAATGCTAAGCACTTGTTCAGCACCAATCGGGGATATGGTTTAAAGGTATAACGTGTTGAGGATGATGGACGTCCTAGGCCCTTCTAGGAATGGAAGAACAAAGGGCCTGCGGTTGGTTGCCCAGCAATGCGTCTGGGCTAGCTAGACGCTTCCATTGTTTATGCGACCTCCATAAGAAGGATGCTTTTCCTCCTAGATAATAAGTGGCCGAAAAATGAATTGAGTTACGATAACATCAGTTCAAACATAACGTTCCTTTCGCATTTCGAGCTTAGGGAAGGTCCGGCGTTCGATTCGACGTTTCTTCATACAGAGATAACTTGAGCAAACTAGAGGGCTTTCATTTTTTGAATCATAATCAATCTTTTGGTGTTTTGTATTTATGGAGTGGTTTGCGGACGGTTTGGGCAAAATGGCGGTTGGACAGTGGTTTGGGACGGGCCGACGGTTGGCCAACCGTTGGATACCACAAGCCAATCGCAATCTGCAGCTCACCATCACAACGCCAGCTCAGAAGCCACCGTCATATTGACCACTGTCGACGATGTCAATTGAGAACACATAGCTACCCAAGATGATTTGCTGTCTTCGAGAGCTCGGGAGTTCACTTGGGTGGGGAACAAGTATTCCCAACTCGACACGCTCCGCAACAACCCATCAGTCCCGCATATAAGAAATCACGCAAGCCACATACTATATGAGGCACACGAGATAAATCAAGGTCAAGGCGAAGGCAAATGAGAGGCGTCTCCACCGGGAAAAACGAGTCGGAACCCCACGGGGACGACACTCGGTAAGCTTCAGCTTTCTCTTCCTGCCATCAGTACCTCAAGTGTGAATCCAGCAGTAGCAAAGTAGGGCGCTAGCAGTTCCAATGTGGAAATGGTAATGCTTGTTATGTACAGACTTGTTGATGGCAGTCGTACGTTTCTTGCCTGTGTTTCCGTAAGATTGGCCCACTGAGCCCACGCAACAGGGACACAACGGAACCAATGTATCTCCGTCGAAAACAGGACATCAATCCCAAGTGTGTACCCACTCACATCCAACTCATGCTCTTGAGGTGTTGGTTAATTTGCGCCTGAGGGAAGCACAGGAAGCCATAATTGTGAGGCCTTCTTATACCTGTTTGCAGATCGAGTCCTCGCCAGGAAACTTGCCTACCACCTTCGGCACCGTCGACTCAAAAATCCAAGCGTTTAACACCTTCGTGAGATCTGCATACATATGTCAAGTTAGGCTAAAACCCAACGACCGAGAAGACAAATTGTACCGCTCGCAAAGATGGTATGGAGCTTCGAACGGAGTTAACTGCAACGGGTGGACCAAATGCCAGATGGTGATGGCAGCTGCCTGATATCTGGATGGTGATAACGACCCTGGGAAGTATTCGTAGCTGCTCACATTGACAGAATCCTTTTGGGGAACGGTGCTCATACTTTGCTGCTTGACATCAGCATCACAATCCGGGATACTTCGGATGAGCAGTTTACACCGACCACGAGTACCAGATTGAGCTTAAGAGTCCAGATATGATGAGCCCAAACAGTGAGACTATCTCATAACGTGCGTTTTGAGTGCGAATTCTGCTATAATCGACATGAAAGAGGGCGCAGTGTGTTGGTCCTTATATCCCCCCTCTCGCTGGGAATTGGTCGCATTTGACACTAACTGTGCCACCCATGACTACTTCAAGCGTACAGCCTCGATCGCCAACACGCCTAGAGCCAAAACATATAAACACCCCATTCAGTAGCCTGTAAGTTAACCAATCTCCAAATAGAAATTAAGCTGGACATTCAATCCATGCGGAACGAAGAGGGGTTGATGACACTTCCTTCAAAATGTGCCTAGCGAAGGATATGTCAAGAGACGATCCATTGTGAGTTCGCCTAAAACTGGCCACAAATCTTCGCCGGCTCATGATGTGGTTCCGTGTCTTAAAATATCCATGCATATGGAAGTCTCCTAGCTTCAAAAACCTACACTTTAAGTACACTTCCCCTACGTGGTATTGGACTTCTCGCGCAACGAGTTACGGCGATGAACTTCACCTGTTCTCATTAAAGTAGCGCAAGCACCTCGGTCACAGCAAATAGGCAGATAGAGGCTGGCTGTTCATGCTGTACATCTTAATTACTACGTAGTATCTCTTATTAAGCTGATGGCAAAAGACCACGCCAAACGCCAAACTATGCTTGCTATACGCTTCCAATCCCCTTAATGCATCAAATGATTTCCCTGCTTCACTTCCCATTGTCCCCTCTCCTCGCCACCTCTCCGCCTCAACCCCTTCCCCTGCCATCATTTCATCGGAGTCTCCTCACAGGAAGCCCTTGGAAAAACTCGTCTGCCTCGAGATAGATCCCTTCCTCTTCGGAATCACAATCCCTCCCTCCGCATCATATCCGCCATACTCCGACCCATCATAATCAACTGGTGCTCCCCATCCACTTCTGTTGCTCTGACTGACGGTCAACCCCGTATTATCACTCCCCCCAACCCTAGGCCACTGCCCACTCCTCCTCCCTGGCCCCTCCTTCTGTACCCGCAAGCTCTTCCAAGCGCCCAACTCCCTCTCAAGTCTAAGCGCTTTTTCTCTTTCTTCTCGAAGTTCGCGCTCAACTCTACGCTTAGCCATCTCAGAGTCTCCTTGCTCGGCCTGCAATTCATCTATCGCCTTTAACAGCTTCTCGACCTTGTCACGGCCTCTCTCAATGTCTGCCTGTAACTGCTGATTCGCTCTCCCCCGTCGCTCAATCTGAGCATTGAGGGATGCGACCGTGCGGTCAATATTGCGTGTTTCGCGGGAGGATTTGGATTGTGCTTGTTCGCGCTCTTCTAATTGAGCCTCGAGCTGTGTAATCGTTAGTCAAGGGCTCTGGATATGGTGGTGCGAACTGACGAAAATGAAATGGTGATGATGATGAGTGATATGGAGTGATATGAAGTGGTATGAAGTGATATGAAGTGGCGAAAGTGCCGCGACTAGTGATGACTATGGCTGGATGATGGACGGGAACTCCCAAAAAACGGTGGATGTGGCTCCATCAAATCCATCATCCTGCGTCTCCCACCCGGAGCTGGAGATGGTGAAGCGTGCCGGGAATAAAGCTGTAAGAAAGGGGCTTCTACCTCTTGAACCCTCCCATGCAAAAACCTCACATCCTGGCTTGCACTGCTATACGACTTCGTCTCCAAGTCAACACATCTCACTTGAAGTTCCTTGAGACTCTTCTCAAGTCCCGCCTTCTCCTTATGAAGCGCAACCACGGCCTCGCGTTCCGCCACGATATCTTTCTGCATCTCACTCGCCAGCGCCTCAGCGCGCCTCATCTTCTCAACTGCAGCGGCAGCAATATCTTCATGCTGTGCAAGCTTCGTCTTCAGCTCAAGCACCTCCTTAGCACTTGGACCATCGCCACGAGCCAAGCCTTCGTGGGCATTCTGCGCCTCCTCTAATCTGGCTTCGAGGCCCCTCTTCTCGCGTTGTAAAGCATCACGTTCACCAGCCGCATCGTCGACGGAGGTACGGAGCGCCCGGACCTGGGAGAGGAGGGATACGATCTTGCCCTGTGCCTCGTTGTGTGCGTCTACCGCTTCGTCGCGGGAGGATGAGAGACCTGCCAGGGTAGACTCAAGTCTGGCCTTCTCTTTGGACCATGTTGAGGAGTTTAGGACTTCATCATCCCACTTACTCCTCAGGTCCTCCAGCTCTTCCCTCAGTCTGGTGTTCTCAGCCTGCTTGAATAACTTTTCTTCGCGAGCGATGTCTAATTCGTTTGTCAAAGTGGCGAATTCCGCCTGATACTTCTTCCTCGTCTGCTCCATACTCATCTCCTTATCTTCGACCTCCCTCTCCCGCTGACTCCTATAATCCTCCAATTCATGCTGCAGTCTCTTCCTGCGTTCCTTCTCCGCCGTCAAATCACCCTCCATATCCTCCAGCCTCTCCTCATAAGACTGGTTCTGCCTCTGCAAATCCTCAGTCGTGCCCTCCATCTCTTGACGCTCAGACATAATGGTAGCGCACGTGTCTTCAGCTTCGCGCGCCTGTGCCTTCGCAAAATCCGCGGCGCGAGAGGCTTTTAGCACGGCGATCTCGGCTTGTTCGAGCTTGTTGAAGTACTCATCCGCCCTGGTCTTATACAGTGACAACCCGGATGATACCTCCGCAAGTTTGGAAGACTCAGCGTCGAAGCGGATTTGAAGGTCTGCGAACTCTTGCAACAGTTGATTTCTCGACGAGACATCCTGGTCCCGGGCACGAGCCATCTCCTCCAAATCACTCTTCGCATCTCTCAACTCAACCTCGAGCGTTGCGCGCTTATGCCTCATCTCATCCAGCTTCTCTTTCTGACCCTGCATCTCCGAGATCACATCATCATTCATATGCACCAGACTCTTCCTAGCATCCTCCTGACTAGAAATCAACTCGTACAGCTCCTCAGCCGATCTAGTTTGGACATCCCTCAAACTCAATTGACCAAGGTGCACAGACCTCTCCAAGTGAGAGACCTTGCGCGCAGAGTCATCCAACATATCGTGAAGGCGGTTATTCGCCTTCTCGAGTTTGCGCACCCGATGAATAGACGGCGAGTCCTCAGGCCACATCTCCTGCACCGGCGTGCCATTGCGGGATAACTGCGCTTGGAGGTGGCGGTTCTGCATCCTCTCCATCTGGAGCTGGTTCTGCATTTCCTCTAGTTCAGCCTTGAGATCCATTCTATTATTGAAAGACAACAAATCGGCCGTCTTGTCCGTACGTGCTGAGCCCAAGTTGTCCTCTGATGAAAGATCGCGGGATCCGAACTCCTTGATTGGCGTGGTGACGTTGGAACGGCCGTTTGTCTTGGCGCGCAACACAGCTGGAGACTGGAAGCCCTTGTTGGGTGAGATCTCCTCGAGAGAGGCACGAGGACGCTCCATTGTCGCGAGTTCGCTCTCGTACTTCTCTCTCAGACCAGCGAGTGCAGATTCGGCGTTCGAGCGGCCGGCAGTCTGGACACGCAGATCCTGTTGCAATTCCTGAACCCTCCTGACAAGGTCGAATTTCTCAATCGCTGAGGGCTCTGTTGATCCATCAGTTTGAGCTGGCGGGTCAAAGTCGACATCTGGCTCTACAACCTTCAGCAAATGGAGGCGTTGTGCACGGAGGTCTTCCAACTCCCTGTCACGGACGTCCAAAGTGGATTGCAAAGTCTTAACCTGTGCTTGAGACTGAATCCTGACATTCTCCTCCGTCTCCAGCCTCCTCTTCGCCTCGGCCAACTGCGTCGTAATATTGCTCGTATTCGCCTCCGCAGTTCTCGAAGCCTTGTGTTCACGCTCGACTTCGTGGTTGAGATCCTCAACAGTCAACTGAAGCTTCTCATTCCTCTTCTCCAGACTCGTGACAAGGACCTGCACCTCACCAATCTGTTTCTGTAACTTCGCATTCTGTTCTTCAATCCTAGCTTTTTCGCGCTGCAAAACCATGGCTTTAGCCCTTTGAGACTCCGAGGCTTGCGATCCAGCCCTAGCGAGCTCAAGACCTTTCTGCTGAATCTTATTAAGAAGCGCCCTGTTGTCGTTTTCGGATGCCATCAGACGGGACTTAACAGTGTTGAGTTCCGACTCAAGGCGCTCCTTCTGCTGATCGACTTGCAGCCCAAAGTTGCCAGATTCGAGGATCATGGTGTTGAGTTCTTCGACTTGCTGGTTGAGTTTTGTACACTCGTCCTCGTACCACTTCAAGCGGGATTCCTTGCCCTCAATATCCCTCAGCAGACTGGCCTCCCTATCCTTAGCAGCCCTCGACGCTGCGCGCTCACCCGCAAGCTCAGCAGCTATACGGGCCTCCTCGGCCTTGATCATCTTCTCCCTGAGCTCTCTGACTTGATTTCGTGCTTCGTCCCTCTCCTCTTCAGTTTTTGTTTTGCTCTCAAAAGCGCGACGAAGAGTGTCCTGCTGCACATAAAGCTCCTTCTCAATCGTAATCTTGGCGTCATTAAGAGTAGTATACTCCTCCTTCAGCTTCTCGAACTTGTGCTCCCCAATAAGCAACACATCGTCGCGGGATTGGCGTTCGCGGCTGAGGTCCGACTCGACCTCAAATAGCTGATCCTTGAGGTCCTGAATTTGGTTTTCGAGATTCTTGCGCGCTTCTCCGGCTTCAGCGTCCTCAGTAAGCCTCGCCTCAAGCAAAGCTTTCGTGTCCGCAGCCTCTCTCTCCAGCTGTACTTTTTGGCTCTTCATAGCCACCATCTCAGCCAAAACTTCACGGACCCTGGCGGAGAGTGACTCCTTGTCTGCGGAGAGCTCTTGGCGCTCCTTATCAAACTTCGCCACGTCCTCAGAGAACTTCTTATTATCGGACCTCAGGACAGCTAATTCGGACTCCTTCTTGCGAACCAATTCTTCGTAGGAGGTCGATGTTTTGGTGAGTTCAGCCAACTGTTCCTGAACTTTCTTGTTGTCCATGCTGAGCTCGGATTCGCGGGCCTTGGAAGCCTGCAACTCCTTCTTCGAGTGTACCAGCTTTACCTCGGCATCTTGATCCACACCAAGGAGTTTCGTCTCCAAGCCCTCGGCTTTGTCAGTCTGGATAGTGAGTTGGCTTTGAAGCATGGAGACTTCCTTGGAGAGAATTTTCTCCTGCTCGGATCTGTCGGCCTTCTCCTTAGCCATATCCTCGAGCTGCTTGTTTAACTCAGAGATGTGGTCAGTGAGGGAACGCTTCTCGGCCTCAAGGCGTTCGATGATAGCGCCAGCCTCAGCCAACTGTGCCCGAAGAGCCTCAACTTCATCGTTAGACTTCTTCTTTGCCTCCAACAAAGAGTCCAAGTCGTCCTCAAGCTTCTCCTGATCCTCGATAGCACCAGCAAGTTTCTCAGATAACTCGACCTCTCTGAGCTGTAGCCTCTTGAAAATTTCCTCCTTATCGAGTGCGAGGGCGCGTTCGCTCTCCAAAGTCTGTTGTATGCGTGCGACTTCCGTCGCAGCATTCCTCCTCTCCTCCTCAACCTTCCTCCTCTCCTCCTCCTCCGCCTTAACCTTCGCACTAAGCGTCGCAATCTGCTCATCCCTCTTCTTAACCTCGCTAGACGTCCTCGTAGCACCAAGAAGCGGCTTCATATTCGTAAGAAGTTGCCACCACGGATTATCACACAGATCTACATAAACATGCAGATTCCTCTGAATGATCCTGGTAGCCTCAGTTCTGTAAAGCCTCTTATGGGCAATGCGGCGTTGGGTGAAGCCTCGGGCAGCGGACTGGAACTTCGCAATGATCTCTGCAATCAAGGTATCGCGCTTTTCTTCCAGCTCAGCGAGGACACCGGCACGGAAGAACACCTTCGTGATACCAACGCGGAAGAGTGATTTATCGAGCGCGAGCTTGTCGAGCATGGTGATAGCTGCTTTCTGCCCCTCGAGATAGCCCTTCGGCATGCCATTGCAAAGCACCTCGTAGCGGGAGCGGAACTCGGCAAAAGGCAGTCTGTTAGGGAAGCCGGTACGGGCAATACGGATACCTTCTAATACACCGTTGCAGCGGAGTTGGTCGAGGACGAGGGGCGCGGAAAGCTGTTTTGGCCTCTTCTTGTGGTTGGGTATGATACAGCGGACGAAGTGTGGGTGGGTAGAGTGCAGCTGTGCCATGAGGTTGCTAAGCTGCTCTTTATGCCTTTGCGCCACGGTGCGGAAGAGCCCCTTCTTGACTCTGCTTCTGATCGCTCCAGTGTCGTCCTCATCCTGGGCTACGCAGTCCAAGAACAAGTTTCTGACATGCGCATCAGTGGAGGCGGCAAGGAGACGGGTAATGTTGTCATTCAATGGATCCTTGTTCTTCTCCAACCAGCCTTCAGTCGAATATTCCACTTCAGCAGCGTAGTGAGTAAGGAGAAAACCTTGGCGGAGACGCGAGGCACGGTACTTAGGCGTCTTCTTATCCCACAAACCATGCAGCTTCTCAGTAAACGACTTATCCGTAGCCTTCGGCATAACAGAGTCTTCATCCAAACACGAGAAAATACCAATTGGGTTCGATAACTCAATCAAATCAATAGTCGGCTGAAGATCATGCCCAAAGTCGATAAACTTCCACTCAATCTTCTCCCTCGCATACTCTTCCTGCTCCAGGACAAACATGTGGTGGTTAAAAAACTGCTGCAACTTCTCGTTCGTGTAGTTGATGCACAACTGCTCAAAAGAGTTATCCTCAAATATCTCAAAACCCGCAATATCAAGCACACCAATGAAGTGGCTATCATCGAGTCCCATGCCGTTACGATCAAGCTGTTTATTGATCTTTCCTACCAAGTCGCCAAAACCGCGCTCGTATATACCCTTTGCCAGAGCATCGATAGAGAGCCGGACTTGTTCAGGCGTTTGCACCTTCTCGACCCATTCCCTTCCTGCCTTGACTCTTGGGTGAAGCAGGCCGGAAAGGAAAGGCTCGGTGTCGATGCCGAGGAGTTTGCAGAATTTCTCTGCCTCAGCTCTAGCTTCAGGGGCCAAGCGTGCTTGGTCGGCTCCGCGGCTTTGGTTCATGACCTGGATGTTTCCGAGATGCAAGACTGCTGCCACGGTTCTAAGCACGGAGTCCTGGTTTGCAGGAGAGAAGCCCATAACGTTAAAAGCTTCAATGAGCAAGTCCCACTCGTCCTTGTCAGAGACACCCGAGATAGTTGGATTTCCGTCCTTCGTATATGCGAAGTCCTCGACATCGAGGCCGTCCATGAGGTATCTCTGCTTCATCGCCTTGTCGGCACCCTTTAAAAGTTGGTAGAATATGTGGTAGTTTCTCTCCTGGGCACTTAAACGGACAACTCTGGATTTCTCAAGGAGATACCAGTCGATAAATGCTCCTGCAATTGTTCCAGTTCTCGTAAACTCGATACGGATGAACTTCCCGAAACGTGAAGAGTTGTTGTTGCGAACGGTTTGGGCGTTTCCAAACGCTTCGAGGATAGGGTTGGCTCTGAGAATTTGCGCTGATAGATTCGATTGTTGCTGGATCTTGTTCTTGACAGGGCTTTCAGAAAAAGCTACTGCAGCCAGATATTGGATAACCTTCTTCGTGTTCTCCGTCTTTCCTGCGCCGGACTCTCCCGTTACCAGGATGGACTGATTCTCGCCCTCGTCCACCAAGTTCCTGAAAGCTTCATCGGCCATGGCGAAGATATGGGGTTTGGTATCCTCTCTGCTGCGGCCTTTGTACATGTTGATGTACTCGTTGTTATATATCGGCAATGGACAGTATGGATTTATGGCGACTAAGAAGAGGCCGGAGTAGGTATAGATAAGATCGGCTTGGTAGCGCATGTGCAGGTTGTGTACGACAGATGCCTCGTTGAGGTGTGTGAGCTCAGCCATGTCGTCGGCTTTGTCAAACTTGGCTGGGTTGACCTTATCCACGCTGTCGGCGTCTACCTCTCGTTGCTGCATAGTCTATATTAGCTTGGTGTTCTCGAGTACGTATAGTATGCTGAGTGGAGCCTTACGCTTCCATCGTCGCATTGAACCAGCAGCATGCCGCCCTCAAGCTCTTCGACTATCCATCCCTTCACAAACGCCGAGGCGGCATCATTGACCCAAACATATCTCTTGCCTGAGAAGTCGTTCTCGCCCTCAATGCTGTTCACCGCCTCGGATTCTCGTCTCTGAACTTCCTCGGATTTTATGAAAGACGGCGCAAAAGTGTTCGACCTAGAAACAGGAGCTTTGGTATCTAATTTGTGGCGGGTATGAGATGTGCCATTGGTAATGTTCGGAGGTTGCATGGAGCTATAAGACTGGTTGCGAGCATGAGCTGCCATGTTGGTCGAGGTTTGCGAAGGAGGTATTATCATGGATTGAGGCCTTGAGCGGTCATGGTTGGGAGTCGTTGGTGGTGGTGGTTGGGACGTCGGCCTCAAGAAAGGACTTGATCGCACAGAGCCGTTCGGCGCCATGAGGATTAAGTTGGAAGCTTGCGCTTCAGATGTCTCGGATGGTGGTTTGGAGTAAGTTGCCGTACTAGCGTGCATTCATGAAGGAGCCATAAAAGCAAAGCAAATTAAACGAAGTTAAAAGCGCAATGGGTATATGGCCACAAGCAAAGTCGTGAAATTAAGTCGTAGTACGAACAAGACGTTTGTGCTGTCCATGCTGGTAACGTCGAGGCTGGGTCCCGCTGTCAAGTGTGGTGTTGACGGGTGCCAACCCTCTCATTCGTCAGAGCTCATGGGAAAGTAAACAAGCCCCAGAAACGCGGTTCTTTGGGGTCCGCTGCCTATATCACGTGATTGAATCCTTGTCCAGCATCGGAAACTGGGCCTGGAAATCGGCGCTAAACCGCGCGCGGCTGGACCTCAGCGCCGCGATCATTAAAACACCACGACTTTCGCTCACCATCCACCGCGCACAAAGTTCCTATCACATTCATACCGCATTCGCAGTGAACACCAGTTACTAAACTATAGCAAAGACATGCAGACGGCCGTCACAGCAATCACCCAAAAAGCTGCTCTAACTGTCCCAATATCAAGAAGCGCTTCAGGTCTTCTCTTTGTTGCGCGGCACTGTACACACCCACAGACGGAGGAAGCTATAGTTTGATAGAACCTGCACAAGTATATGCGCATACGGTACACTATCCTGACCACGACGACGACCACGAGTAGGCGCAATTCTGTGCGCGCACAACCAGACTTTGATGATGGCATACCAAAATAACCCTCCGTATGGCCAACAGCCCATGCAGAATAACCAGAACGGCTTCCAGCCATATGGTGTGAACCAAGAGAACCATCCATACAACGGGAACTATCAAAACAACTTCAACAACACCCAGGCATTCAGTCACAATGCGGCCTATAATGGCTCATTCCAGAATCCAAATGGATTCCCACCTTTCAGCGCTGCGGCAGTCGCCAGCGGCGTCCCTCCTCTTCCGATCTTCCCATCATCCTTTGGGGAAGCGACTTCCAACGGAGGTTTCGCCAATCCATTCTCAAGCTGGCAAACATCGCCAGTTACAAACGCACCTCAGCCCCAAAACTCCTTTGTCGCTTATGATCCGTCTGCCAATTCGATCTTCCAGCCGAGGCCAGCCTCGATCCCACAACCACAGCAGCCAGCAGCACCTTGGCCGTCGAAGTACCCTGCTCCAGCTGTTCCACCTCCTGGACAAATTAGAATGTTCGCCCCTGCGCCGCCGTCTGCACCATCAGGACCGCGTGCTATGAAGCAATCAATCGAGGAAGAAGAGCTGAGTGAGGGCGAATACAGAGAGACGCCGACCAAGCCACAACCCAAACCAAGGGATCGCAATCCGAGAAGCAGAGAAGCTGAACTCTGGAATCAAACGCACAACAGCCAGAGAAATGCCAGTGGCTTCCAGGATAGACGCGGACCAGCACTGGAACCTCGCAGACAGAACAGCCAAAGGGAGGGCATTTCAATGCAAGGTGAGTCAAATTAGATCATAGAGCGCCGGCATTCACTAACTTCACCAGACCCTAGCTACCGCTCAGCAGACGCCCACACTTGTTCCCCCAGACAGGTCAATGGCCGTCCAAATATCAGCCGTCAAAGCTCGTACACCCAGGCACAAGGAAGAAGGCCATCCACACCGGGAGCCGATGGCAGGCCAAAGGTCGACAAGAGGAGTAATGGAAGCAAAGGCACACCACGCAATGGCAACCAACGTCAACAATCGCGTCATTCTTTTAGTCAAGACGAGGCTGCAAGCCGAATTGAGGACGAGCATCCAATGGTGCAAGAGGCCAGAAAGCAGGCTCAGAACGCAGTTCTCAACTTGCACCCGTTGAAAGTGCGTTTCGACGACTACATTGAAGAAGAAATCGATGCAACGATTGTCAAGAAGGTGTTTGCCGATGTGGGCATTACTCCGACTGTCGGTGGAGCTAGAAAGGCAGAGGATAGGACAAACAAGCAATCTCCGCAAGCATCGAAGCCAACTCTACCAACAAAGCCTGTTACTCCAGCCAAGCCAACTCCCTCACAAGCAGCTCTCCCAGCCAAGCCACCACCAGCTGCTCCAATTCAAGCTACCGTTACTATTGCGGAGAAGACCAAGGAGAACACTGGTGCTCCGGGCAACCGCAAGCCATCTGTCCCAACCACTACTACTGCAGGTGACAAGCCTGAGGAGCGCAGGGATAAAATTGCAAGACTACTCGAGGCGAGGAAGACCGGAACGTCGACTGGTGCTGGAACTGCCGCTACCAGCACTGCTCCAGCCCCTGCTACTACGGCCGATAACAAGGCGGAAGAACGCAAAGACCGCATTGCTCGTATGCTTGCGGAGAAGAACCAGAAATTGGCCAAGCCTCCAGCAGCTTCTGTTGCTCGTGTCGCTCCGATCGCTCCAGTAGAGGCCCCTGTGGCCCCAGTGTCAGCTGCTTCAACCCCGACGGCTCCAGCTGCAGCGGCTCCAGCCCATATCACCACCATACCAATCAAGGCACCTATGGTTCCTGCAGAGGTTGCCATCGCCGATGCACCAGAGATTCCAGCTGCGCCAGCAGAGGTTGACAAGTCTGCACTCTTAAAACAGAAGCTCGAAGCATTACAGAAGGCAAGGAAAGAGCAGGCCGCGAAATCTCAACCTGAGGCAAAGCAATCCACTCCATCTGCGCCTCACCCAAATTATAACTCGAACTCGCCCTTCAACGCTCTTCCACCACGTCCTGCCGTCACCGTCGCTCCATTCGGACAATCCGAGCCAGCTCCTCAGTTTCCACAATACCCACAAGCGGATGCATCGAACATGGAGCTCAACTCCTTCTTTAATCCGCAATTTGGGGGATTTGGTAGCATGCCTGGGATGTCAATGCCGCCAATGCCACCGATGTCTTCCATGCCGCCTATCCCAGGGCTTTTCCTTGCAGCTCAGACATCAACGGCGCAATCTCAATCTCCGTACCAGGTACCGGCTCAGACATCTCAGCCTCCTACACAGCCACCTATTCCTCCAGTGCAAACATCCTCAACTGTCATCAATGCTCGCAAGCGTCCGTTGGCCTCAGACTTCGATTTCAGCTTACCAGCACAGCCTGCCTACAAGAAGCCATTTGGACACACACGCAACGATGAATGCATTATTGATGTCAGCGACGAGTCTTCATCTGATGACAGTGATAACGATGAGGATGCCATGGATGTTGACGATAAACCAAAGCAAAGCTTTGGTCCCAGCCTGAGCACCGCCGGTCCACTAAAGGCCAGCCCACAGATCTCCAGATCGTATACTGTACCAACTTCAGTCGTGAACACGCCACCTGTTTCTCACCAGCCTGCACGTCCTGAGGACCTCAGAAAGAAGGAGTCTGAGATCGAGATATTGAAGAGAAGGATTGCGGAGATGGAGCAGAAGAAGAACGCCAGTAACGCAGCGACATCACGAGTCTCTACGCCCAAGTCACTAGGGACTGCCCAGACTTCGTCCAGAGAGTCGTCGTCTGCTGGCGATCGCGTCGAGACATCCATGGCAATTGAGCAGCTCATGGATGAGGCGAGCCGCAGGATTAAGTTGCACCAGGCAAAGATGGCTGTCGTTCAACTCCTCGATGAACAGCACTCCCAGGCCCTCAAAGCATCCGAGGAGGAGCAGAGACGTCAGCGCCAAGCACAACTCGCTGCCGATCTGCCAGCTGTTGACGCTGAGGTCGAGGAGAAGCGGAAAAAGCTTGTCGCTCTCCGCGCCGAGATGCAGAAGATTGAGGACGATGTGCAGAGGAAGCTCGACGACAAGCGCCGTCTTGCTGAAGAGATGGAGAAGCTGAACATTGAGGCTGATACTCAGCTTCAGGCGAAGAAGAAGCAGCTTCAACGACTCAACCAGGAAGTCGCTAACAGCGAACAAGGTATGTCACATTGTCCACCATGCAGCAGCAGTTCGCAAAAGCTGTCGCCTGCAGACACTCCCGTGTCTAGTATTGAATCATTTGCTCATTCGTTAGTCGCTCCAGTTACTGTCTCTGAAAGTGCAGACACAGGTTCTGTTGCCACTCCCGCACAGGTCCCAGCGGACGCCATTGCGCTGGCAAGTAAGGAAGAGGCTGCTTCTATCCCACAATCCGATGGCGGAAGAGATGCCGAGGGTACTTCGCCATCCGAGGTCGCGGCCCTACAACATGCTGAAGTTTCTGTTCTTGATTCTGTCAATGTTCCATCCGATGTCCTCAGTGTCGAGCAGTTCCTTGAGCCGGAATCCCTGATGGCTGATGAACAATATTCTCAGAATGTTACTTCAACCTCGCCAGCTCAGGACGAGGGTGAGGTCAGCTCTAGCGAGGACGAGGAGGATCAGGCTATGGTTGAGTCTTCTGTCGAGCGTAACTCCGAGTCTGTTGATCGTGCCATGTCTACCAAGGACGACTCTTCCAGCTCGGAAGATGAGGACGAGAACATGTCTGACGCTCAGTCGGAATCATCGGCAACCATGGACATCGATCGTCGCTCTAGTATCGTCGAGCAGCCAGTTGATGATACTTCTTCGGAGGACTCTTCTAGCAGTTCTGACGAGTCCAATGACAGCGATGCTGATTCAGATGCCGAGGGTACCAATGAGGACACTGATACGATGGAAGCACAGCAACATGAGATTGCAGCTGAGTCTGATGAGGACGATTACGAGCCTCCAGAGGCGTCTCCACCTGACACCACAGATATTACCGACCTCAATGTTTCAGCACAAGCTGTCGAGGCCTCAACCACTCCAGATGTCGTCGACGTTCCGCAGGCTCCGGCACCTCGGCCAGCACCAACCTTTACGCCTAATGCAGTTGAGCCAGCTCAAGCGTCCACCGCTGTCGTACAGGCAACACCAACCGAAGTAGCCTTACCAGCCATCCGTACATCTCCCTCCTTGCTGACCCCTGCATAGGCAATCACTGCCAACGGGACCACCGCAACCTCAGCTGCTCCTAAGCGGGGTGTTCCAAAGTTCTTCACTCCTTACCAATCCCCGTTGAGGCAATTTCACGCTTTCCGCTTCCACCCTCAGTTCACCAAGGAAGTCCCAGGTGGCTACAAGTCGCTGACTTTTAGCAACAATATTAACCCAAAGGCAGAGTTCTGCCGCTACGAGCTTGCCGGCGGAATCTGCAATGATCGCTCCTGCGACATGCAGCACTTCCGCGATATCAGTGTCAATGGTGCGTGAAACCGCATCGTCTGCACGGCCCCTGCCCTGTTTTGTTTTCATGAATACGAGGATGGAAGAAAAGGACAGTGGAGGAAGGATGGACAAGCTGACATATCTCTACTGACAAATAGACTCGCAAATCCTGGAAGTCCTCGGTAATCCGCTGGGGTTGAAAGAGGAGGATAAGCTGCGGTATATTAAGGGGTTGCAGAGAGTTCTGCAAGACTTGAGGAAGGCGAACGTGCGCGATTTTGAAGCGATTGCGGAAAGGATTGTGGAGTTTAGGCAGACGCTTCATGAGGATAAGAGTCGGATCTTGCCTCTTGATGGTTAGACAACTGCTATCTTCGACACGACAATCGGATCGGCGGCAATCGCGAAACCGATCCTTGCAGCTCTTTCTCGCCATTACGAAGACTTTGCCTATCGAGTCTAACACCATGTCCGTGAGCTTCACGACTACTACCGACCCTCACATTCGCCACATCCAACACCCTTTCCCTTGCCCTTGACTCTTGAATTGTCCCTGTTCTGTCCCTGCCCCATTCTTCTGCTTCCTTGATCTTGAAGATACTCTCTTGCCTCGACTCACTCGAAGAAATCGATATCTGCCATTATGGGCATTAATCGCTATATTACACGATCATCGACAATCGACTAGCTGTCTTCATGGCACGCCACCGACCACTGGATAAGGGGGGAGGATAAGAAAGATAGATGGATTCATAGCTCAAGAACGTTGTGGGAAGAGCATATAGAGAACATGGCGTTACGGATACATCGGGCTTTCTGACCCTGGAAAGAGGTGGCATTTTCGGAGTTTAAGGATACATTACATTTTGCTATTCAATCAGCATTTGCTTTGCGAGTCGTTTAGCTATTGCCATCATTTGGGCGGCGCATGGCTCCATCGTAGCTCCTATATAAGAATGTCTGCAATACATGGATTTATTGATTTGAACAACTATCCTTTACCATCCAAGTGACTTGTCTTGTAGGTTTGTGAATGTCTACCACTTCAATTGCTGCTCCTGCTCGCCAATATCAGATCGATTTCTCTGGGGAGCTTCGTCTCGGAAGACACCGGCTCGATAACTCGATGCCTATATTCTCTTAGTGTTGAGCAGAACCGGTAGACAGTCACTCCGTGGATATCATCATTGAAATCGTGCTCGCGAGCCTTACAGAATGGTCATGCGGAAAGGCATCTTCAAGTCTTCATCGTGTTGAGAAATGAGAATCGTCATCGATGATGTGCATTGTGAACTTAAGCACGCCAAAGCATGGGTGTTACGGTGTGGATTTTAGAGTGTAGCATTGTCCTTATCACTGTCCATGTGACACTTAAGTTTTTTCAAATTATTAAAATCATTCTAATTGGATGAACAACTCGCTTGGAGGAGTCCTCAGCGATGTTAAAGACAGAGATCCGAGGATGCCGGATGGAACCTGTTTCCAAGGAAATGTCCACTTATCCAGCCGCCGGTTCACTACCCAGAATAAAGTGTTGTGTCCAAGTGCCGATACCCAAGCTCGAATGTATAGATTGCGGATCGAGTGCTCGGTTATTCTGACAAACGTGCGAAAGTGTGAAAATGAAAGCCATTGACGTAAGTGACCGTTAACAGGTTGCAAAAGAAGCTTAGCGGAGTCTTCTCTTCGTCTTCTCAGAGGCCCTATATATCGTTAGCTTCCTTACCCATTGATAATGATGACCTCAAATTTACATATCAGCCCATTCATCGCTTGGGAATCCCTCGACCTGTCTCTCAAACTGTCCGAAATCCCTCTTTGCGAGGCATGAGAAGCTTGGACGGGTTGGAAGTCTCGGAAGTTGAACATTGTACCAAGATGGCTCGACATCCATGAACTTTGGCTCAAACACCTTCAGCTTAGCATTGCTAATTGGAAAGCCCTCGTTATCCACATTGCCGGTGGCGAAGTCATCCCTACGTCTCAGCTCCTGATCACAATCGATGAAGATCATCTTCAACTTCGGATCAAACCAATCACACCCCCTATTAACCACCTCCTGCAGCATTGTAAGAGAGCCCCAAACTCCATCATCCATATATCCGGGGGCCTCAACACCCCTAACATCGAGTCCGACCTCAGCCATCCTGGCCGCCTTAGAACCGTGGTGGCCGAGTTCGAAGATAGATTTCCAAGTCGATCTTCTTAGCCTTGAATTGCTTGACAATCGCGGCGAGGCGGTTGAAGAATGGGATGGCAGATGTAAGTGGTCTGTTGGCGCCAATGGTAACCGTGAGCTTCTTAACTTTATACGGCAAAACGAAAATCACGTCCTCGACCTCTGCATTAGCAGCTGGGCCAGGAGTTTGGATAGCAACAAGCTCGTGGGTATTCTGGGAAATAATGGGAGCAGCGAGCCAGTCGAGGTTGACGTGCTCGATGTCGATAGAAAGAATCTCGAGTTACTCAAGCTTGTTCAGATCACGAAGAATATGTGTTCCGTGGCCGGGGAGAGCGGTCCTCGAGTGCTTGCCGGCTGTGTTGAAGACGTGCAGGCGTTTGACATCCAGTGCGAGGCTGCCGATGGTGGAAGCGAGTTGGGCTGCAGTTCTGCCACAGCCGCCCAGGACGAGTGCCTTAAGGAAAACGCACTTGATGAACAGCTTTGCAACGGAAATTTGAGTGGCCCCGACGTCGGCCAAGGGGTCGGTGATGATCAGCTGTGTGACAGTGAAAGCTGGTTCGGTGAGGCCTGTGGAGGCCACGGCGCCGAAATCAACGCCGGTGAGAACAACCTTGGTGATTGAGGATGCGGCGAGATAGTTTAGGTTGACGCTGCTGCCTTCGCTGCTGACTAATTTCCCATACGCATCGGCGTTGTGCTGGCGTCCCCTTGACCTCGTCTCTTGGATAACGACTTCCTTCAAGTTCGCGAAGGCGCCGTAGATCACAATATTTCCAATCGGGAAGGTAACAGGAGAGACGATCGCATCACCGATTTTCCTTATCCTCGATCCGGTGTTCAGAAGGTCGAGACCGATACCTCCCGAGCCTCCAGGGAATGCACCGTCGATGCCATCTTCATGGTTGTCGCTCTCAATGATCTTGATACTCTCGATGGTGTTGGAGCAGAGTGCGACGATTAGGTTACGTGCTGAGGAGGAATCGCCGGATGCCAACTCGGTGTGCCAAGCTGCTTGCTTGGCTGCAATGAGTGGGCTGGAGGTGATAAATGTGTTTGTGTCCCATGGGCCGTCTTGGGCGTCGATCCATGGGAGGCTCTGGACGGCGGTTGTGATTAACTGCATCTCGGTAGTAGAGAAGACCGCGCTTGTGCCTGCGTTTGGAGCCTCGGGGACGGAGACTGCGGTTTGGCTACAACCCGACTTGGTGCTGTGCAGCTCCAGCTCGTTGACAGAAAGACAGGACTCCTCATCGCTAACCGCCGTTGGAGGTGCGACGACGACAGGCACTTGCGCCTTGATCTTGACACTGACAGAACCCAGGGTAATGGACTTAATCAATCCCAGCGCCGTCTTATCAACCGTGGTGCGCTTGCAGTCCTTTACGGCTTTAACACCCTTCCCGCTGAGGAACTGGGTGCTCATCAAGGTACGAAGGATTTGGCGGGCGTTGCCTCCAAAGCCGTCGTCACCGACAGAGATCTGGATATTCTGGTACAAGAGTGGGATGACTCTGGACTTCCAATCGTTATTGACTTGAGCGGCGACGGACAGAGATGCCGGGCCCATGTGGCTGATGAGCTTGTAAAGAATTTTGTTTGGAAGGCGGTGACCCGCTGGGATCATAGACTGGATAACTTGTTCAGCTGAAGCGAAGACATCAGTGCCAGCGGCGTGGTTGGTGATGACAGTACCTTGTTCATTGACACCGACATCCACGACGCCATACTCAGCAATTTGCTCTTGGATGGCCTCGTTGAAGGAAGCGTTGCCGAGAGGGGCCATAATTGGTTTTTGTAGCGTGTAATGCTTGGTTGTTGATTATTCGTGTGGGGAGATTGATAGCTATATAGCTAGTAGTTTGTTGCGTTGGAACGCGAACGAAGCTTGCGAGTGCGAATGAAATTTACACCGCGGGATCTTGGCGTGTTGTGAATCCAGGAAGTGTATGAGCAGTCGATCTAGAGCTGGATGTTGACGTACCTCGAATGACTCGGAGTTCCTTGTAAAATCAGAAAGCAAGACTAAGCACAAAGACAGTATGTAATGTAAGTTGTATAAAGGACCGAGACTCGACTCCAAGTAATGTTGCGGATAACAAAGGAGTCCCGTCAAGCCGCGTGTCGGGTCCTACACAACGCAAACAACCCGCACAAGTCGCTTAGCTTGTCACCCTACTGTTGTTCAAAAGAAACTCCGCAATCTTAACAATCACTTTCACTATCTCTATCCCCCGGTGGCTTCCAAATTATACAACTTCCACCATCACTGGTGGCCACAGTGCCCGTCACCCCCCTTCCATGACGTTCGACACTTCTCAACTGACACGACTACACACGACTGACAACCCCAACTACTGAACGCCAGGGAAAAGAAGCACGGAAATTACACCAATTTCACCGATGACCGACAGCCAAGAATTTTGAGCCCTCAGGTGTCCACACTTGCTGTAAAAATTGGAAATTGCGCAGCGAGACAACGAAGACAAGGACTTACTATGGCAACCCCGGCTCCTGTGCCATTCCATCGTAGGTCGATGATAATTGGAGGTTGTGATACGCGGACAGTGTGTGTGAAAGAGGTTGGTTGTATCGGAGTGCTCAGTCACAATCTGTGCCGCCGCTGAGAAGGTCGTAACGAAGAACATAAGCGGCATCAGGCCATCCGATAAGATTTGAGGCAATCGTAATTCGCTGCCAGACTGCCATACCGAGATCCTAAAGGCCAATGCAGATTCTCGATATTATAAGGTTGCACATCTATCACGGTGATCATCAATCCTTGTCACGATGTATACCATGGGCGGTGAGGTTACAGCAGAACTAGGTCAGGCCGTGTACTCACGATAGTTTGTCCTCATACCTGCTACAATGACTCAACGACTCCTCTCCGATGCCGATCATGACTGTAGGCCAAAGCCTAATATTCAAGCTCGCTTACATTAGCTACTAAAACTAACTAACTATGGTATAACCTCCTGCCTTCAGTCTATCCAATTCACACCTCCTTTCCTGTCCTTAAATTCTTCAGAAAATCCATCTGGCCGCAGCTCGTGCCTTTCCCTTAAGGCCCTCCGCAGCGTCTCTATCCATCTCCCCGGGCTCAGGTATATAAACATCCGTAACCAAATCCATCTCCTCCGCCTTCACAAAGCTTGTCTTATGCCAGAACTTCCAAATCACCGCCATGCCGATAAGCACGGGGATCTCAATATAATAACTCACAAAATCCACCCCCGAAAACACAGGGCTGAAGCAGGACCATCCCTGCACCAGCACCAAGAAGGAACAGCCCAGTACCACAAACCACGGTCCCCACGGCTGTGTCCAGTTCCTAAACGGCAACTCCCCCTCCTTCCCCTGCGCCTTCAATCCCGCCCTGAACCTGATGGAAGCGATACCGATAGCGATCCAACTCAACTGATTACTCACCCCCACCAAATTCTGCAGCCATGACCACAACTTACCCGCGCCGATGAAGGAGGCGCCGAAACAAACTAGCGAAATGGCCGAGGTAACAAGCACCGCGATCCACGGCACTTTATTCCTGTTCAACTTCCCTAAGAACTGTGGCGCGTGGTGGTTAACTGATAGGGTGTACATGAGGCGCGTGCCAGCGAAGAGGGCGTGGTTGCCGGCGCTGAGGACGGATGTCATTATCATAGCGTTTATGAATGAACCTGCGACTCTGGAGCCTACCTGTTGGAAGACGAGCGTGAATGGGGATGTGGCGGTAGATTTATCCATAAGCCCTGGCGTATCGTAACGGACGTTCAACCCGATTAGCAAGATTGAGATGATGTAGAAGAGGAGGATGCGCCAGAATACATTCTTGATGACTCGGGGGATATTCTTGTGGGGTGATGCGGTTTCTCCTGCGGTAATCGCAATAGATTCGGTTCCCCCGTACGCGAAGGATGCTGTGACGAAAACTGAAGCAAAGCCGCCGATGCCGCCTACGAAGGGTGCGTCGCCGATAGTCCAATATTTGCCGCCAATATATTCACCGGCTGTGTTGCCGCCGGCATTGACGGCGATGCCGAGGAAAATGAAGATGATTATCGTGACGACTTTTAGGAGTGAGAGCCAGTATTCGATCTGTTATGTGTTAAACAGCTCCCTCATGTGATTAGTAAGGGTGACTTACCTCGCCGTATGCGCGCACGGTGATGATGTTAAACCCCACGACAGCGGCCCAGAAAATCAACGACACGCCCCAGCCAGGCATACTCGTCTCCCAATACGCCAACACGATCTGTACCGCCACCAGATCCGCAGCCATGGAAACAGCATCATTAAACCAGTAATTCCACGTCAACGCAAAGCCGAAAGAATCATCTACGAATCGCCCAGCGAAAGTGCAGAAGCTCCCCGCAACAGGGATAAACGCCGCCATCTCCCCCAGCGCCAACATAGTCAGAAACACCAAAGCGCCAACGATGGTGTAGCAGATTAACATCGAGGCTGGGCCGCCAGTCGCTAGGGACTTCCCCGTCCCCAGAAAGAGGCCCGTGCCAATTGTGCCGCCGATGGCTATCATTTGCACTTGCCGGGCTGAGAGCTTGCGCGCGAGTTTGTCTGCGACTTTAACTTCGTGCAGGCCGGCGCCTGTGCCGGCGGGGTAGAGGGTTGGGGATACATCTTTGTCAATGTCTGCGCCGTCTTTTTCTAAGTCGAGAGAGTTCTTTTCTATGCTTTCTGTTGAGGCAGTAGCTGCTGGTATCGATTCGGCATTAATCGAGTCGATGTTTGATGGCGTCGAGTCGTGTCGACGGAAGATGGCAGGTCGACGCATCACGTGGATGTTGAGACGAGTGAAGGTTGAAGGCAGTGATCCTGTCGCCGACGAAGTGGCTTGCCTCCTGTCAAATAAGGCTGATCGCGTCGATGATGCAATTAAGTGGATATGTATTTATGTCTTCGGTATGCCGCTCTAGATCTCGTCGTTGAGGACTTTGACTAGAAATATGTGCGACGATGAGGTGGCGGTTGATATATACTGTCCTACCTTGTATGACAACTGAGAAAGACGAAAGTGAACCGAGATCAGAAGTTGCAGATGTTATGATATGAAGGAAGGAAACGAGCAGTTCTTCTCACCTTCCGCCTTCATGCTCACCAAGCACGCCCGTCACGCCTCCTCCATAACACTTGTACCATTTCTGCGGAATGCTGCGATATGTTTGGCTGAAAGAAGGACGAGGAGGAAAGCCCTACCAGTAGCTTGGATGGCGTGCTTGTTGTACCAGCGTCGTACCCGTCAAAGATGGACGAAGTCGTGCCTGATATGGTCTAGCCATCGATGCTGTCATGGCAGGGTTAGGAATGCTTCGAGCCAACCACGCCCTCCTCTCAGGCCGACCAGTTAGACGTCACCAACGGCCACTACGCCGAACCTTGAACTGGGGCGACGGAAGCTTAGAAGCTCTTATAAATTTCTAGTTTCGCAACAGAAGCTTGGGCCCAAGAAGCTTACAAATCACATCTCTCTCCACACCGGCGGGGTCAAAGTGAAGATATCTCGATAATCAGATCCACAAACTGGAGCTTTCCGACATCTTTGAAGCGGCAAATATCGCCGAGGCCGCTGCCAAGACGCGGCAATCGCGCCTTGGATCGGCACTTGGTTCGAGTTGGCAAAATCGTGGCAATGCTTATTTCACCAAACATGGATGCCATGGCGTTTGTGGTTCCCGAGAGTAGTTTATTTTGGCTAACCAAAGGGAAGTCTTTTGTAGAAGGTGGTGCTGTTGGATATGTTATTGGTGACCTTGGCTGAAGAACTATGCGGAGTGTAAGTTTGGAGTGGTAAGTTCGAGCTCGGCCAGGCCTAGCGAGGTTTGGAGAGATGCAAACGGCGAAAGTTGAGGTGTGATCTGAAGGTCTCGAACAAAGAGTGGTAGTAAGAATGGTAGGAAACCCTCACCTTAAGCATACAGATGTGCTGCGCCCAAATTGCTTTCCTTCTTCGTTTAGTGATGGAATGCTGGACTTCCAACCGAAGTCGTTCGAACACGGCGCTTTCAGTCCCAAGCTCCTGCGCTAACTCTTGTCGCGTTTGACGCAAAGAGCAAACGAAATCTTCGATCACGTGATCTGGCAGATGGAATATCACGTGTATGGATGCCAAGCCACGAGGTGTACCACTTAGGTAACGACCACACTTAACGCCAGACTCCACTTCTCGAGTCAAAAACTTGTGACTTTTGAAGTAGGCGCGTGATGTATGCTTCCTAGAACGAGACCCATATTGCATCTTCTCTTGGTTAGATTGTTTCGCTAGACCATTTTGCCAGATTTGGTTGTTAGAGCGCCAAACGGAGGACACCAATCAATTAGACAGCCGACGACTACGGCTTCGAGGGATATCAAAGCTTAGACATCACGTTATATGGCCATATCAGTTCTCTATATCCTTCCCTGTTATAACCTCTTTGCTGAGTCATGACATCCTTCCCGCCCAACCAAATCCGGCGCGTGGCGATTATAGGTGGAGGGCCAGCCGGAACCGCTGCAGCGAAGTGACTATACTCCTCCTCCTCCCATACTCTTAACTAACCAATTGTCAGATACCTCCTCGCCGAAAACTGCTTTACCAAAATCACTCTCTATGAACAACGTACCCACCCAGGCGGAATATGGAACGCAACACCCGATCTTGTCCCACCAATCGCTGATCCTCTTGCCCCGGTTCCTACGTGCCCAATCCCGAGTTACATCAACCACAATCCCTACTACACCAGTCCAGCTCCAGCCTCTCAAGCACTCCCCGGTCCACTTGTCCCAAATGAGCCTCAGCCACCCACCACGGAACCAGCGTTCTGGAAAAGCCCACGAGATGGGATGAAAGGGGAATGGCGACTCATCTCGCCAATCTACAATCAGCTCACCACCAATATCCCGAAGCAGTTGATGCAATTCGCTAACTTCCCATTTCATGATGGCGATGCGCTTTTCCCGAGACACGGGTGCGTGAATGAGTATCTTCAGGAATACGCTATGCCGCTGTTGGATAAAATAAATGAGAAGGCTGATGATAGAACTGGGGTTATGAGATTCGCTACTCGCGTTGAAACCGTGGTGCCATGTTGGGAGCTAACTGATGGCCCTCTGGCAGGGAACGTGGTAGAGCTTGTGCGTGAGAAGCACGACGTGACTGAGTTTGAGAGGAAGATGCGCCTCCAAGAGCAGAGGAGAGTCACAGATGCAGGATCCAGCGGCGAAGGCAAAAAGAGGGTGTGGAAGGTAACCTCCTCACACGTGGCGAACTTCCTTCCTGTTGAGATTGACCCGAAAGCGGTGACAGAGATCTATGATGCTGTCATCATCGCGAACGGACACTACAGCCAGTGCAACGTCCCTGTAATTCCGGGTTTGAAGTGCTGGGGTCTAAGGAAAGATGCTGCGGGCGATGTTCACGAAGAGTACCCCTCCCGCATCATCCATGCCAAGTCGTGGCGCCATCCGCCCAGGCAGAAGTGGAAGATCCTCATCATCGGCGCCGGGATCTCAGGATGCGATATCGCATGGCTAATCGCCACCAGCGCAGCAGGAAGCAAAGTATTACTCTCGTCAAGGAAGACTGGGACCGGCGCCGTGCCACCAGTGGAACACGAGAATATCGAGCTCGTCCACGAGGTAGAAGTATTCATCGATCCTTTGAGGGCGGGAAAGGAAAGGACAGTGAAGTTCGCAGATGGGAGAGTCGAGAGCGAGATCGACCTCGTCATCTTTGCAACCGGATACAGCTACACATTCCCTTTCCTCTCCGAAGAAGACTTCCCAGATTTAGTGATGAAGCACGAAAATCGTGTCCAAGGGCTCTGGCAACACATGATCCACCACGACGAGCCGACACTCAGCTTTCTAGGCATCCCGAGCAGGATTGTGCCCTTCCCATTCGCCGAAGCACAGTCCGCCGTCGTTGCGCGTTTCTTAGCGGGTCGCTTGGAACTCCCAGGCTACGAAGAGAGGATTGATTGGGAGAACAAACGCATCCTGAAAAAGCTGCATGAGGGCATGGTGCGCGATTGCCGTAAAGAGCCAGTTTTTAGTGAAGATAAATTGCGGCGGATGATGTGCGATCACGACAATGCCTGCAACGCAATTGGTGACTCCCAAGAGGTGGCGGATTCTGGGGACCCGGCAATTGCAGCTGAGACATGGTACAGCAGGTTCGAAAGTAGAGCTGATGTGGAGTACAAAGACGTGCCCTCGGTCCTGAGGAGGAATGTGGCCGGCGCGCTGGGAAGCAGTACCAATGGAGGGATGAGCGACGACTTCCATGTGCTTGGCTACCCGAAAGACGCAGAGTATATCAACACCATGAGCACGCTCGCCACCAACGCCGACACCGCCTACGAACTTCAGACTGGGGAGAATATTGGAAAGACTCCGCCGTTTTGGGATAAGAGGATGTGTTGGATACGGAAGTACACGCCGGTGCTGCAGAAGAGGGTTGGGCACTTGCCGTTGGAGGAGGCGGCGCAGTTTCATGATGTTGAGGATGTGTTGAGCTCGTATGAGGAGTATAAGGCTGGGAACGCGTGGTATGGGAGGGAGGAGGGGGAGGATGAGGATATGGGGGTGCAGAACTAGTTTGAGCCTGTGTCTGATGAGGTGTTTGAACGTGCTGTGAGAGGGCGGTTGGGTTTCGAAGTTAAACGCAAGGAGTAGTTTGACACGCCATTGAGCGATGAGGATGATGGCTCTCGCTATCGAAGCCCAAATTGGTGGGTTTGGTGCCTGGGGAATGTCGGAGAATCCACTCGTCTTCTCAGCTGCTGTCGCGCCCTCAGCTGGACTTTCGTCAATTTAACTCGTATGTCATTCATTATCAACGGCCACCCCATCTGCTTTCTGTCTCATCAGAGCTGCGAAGGCACATACTTGTCAACACATCGCGCAACCGAGAGTTTAGCAACTCAGGTTGATGGACAGAGCCTGGAAGCATTCAGATTCCGGGCTCTCATCTGCCGCTCCTGCTCAGACGGAGCTTAGGCATCGATTGCCCAGTTGTCATCATCACGCTTCTTGGTTTGTATTCCCGATGCGGAGTGTCAACGATAGACTATGAATGGTGTATATTCAACAACCCCTTACACAGGACAGCTGCGCAGCGCAGCGTCGGACAGAGAGGAAATTATATCCTGAGCCCTAAATCCGATGAATGTATTCGTTACGATCTCAGATGCGTGGGACATGTATTTGTGGATGTATTCACGTCTCCGTACCATCGTACTCAGCCTCACGACTCTCAAACCCGACGATTCTCGACCGCGTGCAGGCAATAGCTAGAAGGGATGGATGTGGAAGACTGGGATTGCAAGGATTCTTGGTTTGGGAAGGACTACTGTTTGTGGTGATCAGAGGTAGCATCAGATGCGGTGGTTCGCGGGCTCGAGAGGGCTTGGTGCGGCTGTTAGCGGAGTATTGCGATATGCGCACCGTGCGCCTCGATTGGTAACAACCCAAGAGCTTTGTCTTGCCGAGAATTGCGTGTAGGAGGAGTCTGATATTGCAGACTTGCAGTCGAGAAGTTTCGCGGACGTGTGCTGTTTGATTTGTTCGAGGATGTTTGCGGATATACCAGATGTAGGGGGTAGCTCGATGCTAGTGCTGATTGCTGAACTAGCTATGATGGTTCATGAGTAATGATGTAATAAGTGGTTGTTTGTCTTGTGCTTGCATGGTTGAGAGTGTGATACTGGTTTAGCTGATTATGTCTTGCTGAGAGAGTGTGATGGTCGATGGGTACCAGGGGAGTGAGCTAGGTAAGAGTAGCTGGAAAGAAGGTTGACGATGACGATACATATCAAAGAGATGTTTCGCTGGGTACTGAGCATGTTGATCGACAATTACATAAGTTCAGGTAAGTGATACGAAGTTCATGGATAAAACGGAACGGGTTGTCTCGAGCAAACATTGGCTTTTTGATTGCCAACCGGTTACCAGTATAGTTCAAGGCTGACCCGAAGTGGCGTTGTCCTCGATGAGGGCGATACACTAATTGACTTCGGCCAGTTGCTTCTCGAGAGTGACCTTGACTTTGAGAAGCTTAGCGCCTTCGAAGTGCATCCCACCTTTCTCGCGCGCGAGGCACTGCTTATCGGCTTGAAGCTGAGTGGCGATCTACTCAGTACTCTTTTTCTCCTCGACAAACGCTTGTTGTCGGCTTGGGCCCGGGCGAGGCTTAGCAGGCGGCAGTTCTCATTCTGCTTGTGCCCCTGGATCTGCGCGATGGTAAGCTCCACACGTTCAGCCTCCTCGTGGTCGGTCTTCTGTTTCTCCTGGGCGGCGCCTCTGATTAGTCGGAAGAGATGCAGCTCCATGCCGCTTGCGGGACTGTTGGAGAAGCAGTTGCGTTTAGAAAACTAGCTAGGCATGGAGTCATTGAATGGGCGAGTTTGATATTTTTAATTTCCCCCTCCAAGGTATTCACACTTTCTACTGCGCAAAGGTAAATCCCCTAGAACGCAACCTGGCCAGGTTAAGCTAGCCAAGCACCACACGGCTGGCAGCCTTGTGTCTCCGAAGAACCGTGACCTTTGGTTACCACCTAAGCAGGGGACGCCACTACAACGCCTCCGGACCTACTTCTGGATGTCAAGGCCACCAAACAACTCGGCGACGTCTCCAACCTCGTTACCCGGAATGCTGAGGTCCTCAAACAACTTTCCTAGCTTGGCAAGCGTCTGCGGAGTCGTCTTCGGCACACACGCGCACTGAGCACTTCCTAAGACGGATCTTCGGGAGGAAGCGTGGACGCTTGCAGGTGAGTTCCTCGCAAGGGTTGCGCTGGAACGCAGGCTTCTTGCACTCCGGGCACTTGAAGGATACGGTTAGACACATGGCGTGATGATGTTCAAAAGGAGTCATGTTGGCGTGGCATTGTGTCATACGAAGATAGTTGTGGAACCGTCGATTTGTTGATGTCTGGTTGTTGGTGTTGCCGTGGAGAAAGTTGGCGATATACTCTCAGCCATATTCATAACATGCAAGTCGTACTTCGCCATTCTCTTTCAGTGTTGGGCACGGTTGGAATTCTAACCGTGAGACAACCGGTTAAACCGCCGGTTTAACCTAACCTAACCTTTTTTTTTGCCCAAACAGAACCGATTAACCTTCAACCTCTCTAACCTAGCAGCTTAGGCAACCACCCATCACTGCTCTCTTTGATCGTAAATTACGGCCCAGTACGGAGGCCCCGAGCGCATTCAATTTTTATTGCTATGCTTTAATTGTGCTGTAGGATTGCACTTACCCCTTTTCACATTGTAGTCTTTGGCTTCCACTCAACTATCTAAGAGGATAGTAGATATGTTATCTCGATCATGGCACGGTATGCTAGAGCTTGGCCTCAACGGAGGACGTGTAGAGTATTAGGGAGAGCGCCTGCCAAAGCAGTGGACCAGAAACAGCGAGTATGCGGCGCCGTCAGAGTTGGATTTGCTCAAGTCTCGGTCCGAGTCCGAGACAAAACTGAAAGCCAACCATTTTCGAGTGAATAACAAAAACAAGCTAGAATCTAAACGCGTCTAAGTCTGGCCTGTCGCTGGTGGCACTCCCACCTTCGGTCTGATTGCATGGCTTGGAGGGTACTTTCTAGCGGGGATCACAGGCTGAAACTAATCGACAAAAGGTTCACGACAGTCAGATAGAGACGTAGGATATGTTTTAAGACGCACTGCTTTCATTTTATTGTTCTGACATGCCCAAGTCAAACTCCGATATCCAGGTTCAAACATGCTTTCTCATAACCCACGACCGCTTCATCTCCATTCCCCACCACTCCTCCTGCACCAAGTCCTGCCTCTGTTTCTGCAATTTTCAGCACCCAGCTCAAACAAAACACCCCTCATCACTCCTCCCCTTATACTCCAGCATGCGTTCCACTCCCTCTCTAGCTCCATCGTCACCTACGATCCCGACGTACCACAGCGCGGCGTCCATTCCCGCGCTGATGCCTCCCGAGGTGATGACCGCGAGCGCCATCCCCTCTCTCTTCCGTCTCTGATTCACCACAAACCTGTCTTCCACCACCTCACCAACCTTGCCATATTTGCCTTTTCTCAGCAGGTCAAGAGACCCCCAGTGCGTCGTCGCCGTCCTGCCTTCAAGCAAGCCCGCCTTGGCGAGGAACAGTGACCCGGTACACACAGAGAACAAAGTCCGCAACCTCGCCTGCCCGTGCCCACAAGCATGACATTTCTCACTCTCCGCCAAAGCGGCATAAGCGCGCAACAACCCGATCAGAGACCCTGCAGCACCGGAATCCATGTGTGCAGGCGCGCTTCCACCCGGCACGAGAACCATGTCCCATTCTTTGAGGCGCAGCTCTGCTTCTTTGAAGGAGATGTCGCGGGCAATGGTCACTTTTTGGGCGGTGGTAGTGAAGGGTTCGAGGGCGCAGACTGTGGTGTCGAAGAGCTTGTCTTGGGGGTAGGAGGGTTGGGAGATGATTTTGGAGGCTGTGTAGTCGGCTGAGGCGGGGGATTTCGTGGCGTAGTTGAAGATTTCGAGGGGGCCGGTGAAGTCGAGTGTGTCCATGAAGGGGTGGATGCAGATTAGGACGCGGAGAGGGTCGTTGGAGGGGGTGAGTGAACCCATTGTTGCGGTTGAGGAAGGTTGCGTGGGGAGTGTAAGAGTGGGAATGTGACCAAGCGTGGGACAGGGTGAGAGGCTGTGTAACTTGGAATGTGGTGTTGGTACTCTTGAATGAGCTGAAGAATAAAGAGGAGGTCAATTGGTTACCGTCTCGTCGGTATCCTTCAGTCCTTGGCGGAGGTAAGGAAGGGAAAAGCAAGCTGGAAGAGAGAGGGAAAAGGCGATGGAAGCTATTGAGTAACCTACCGAGTCACTGCCTGCAGGAGCTTGGCCTCGAGGCGACTCTTCGACCCCTGTCCTCGTCTCGTCATCTAAGTGGGTATAGAATTCCTAGGCGGTGGGCCGATTGCGGGGTGACACTGCGGGGTGCATAATGAACTTACGCTCTTGGCGTCGGTAAACCATGCTTAGTGCCATTGAAAACGTTGGCATCGAACAATTCGATGTTTTAGTACACGTGTCTCTGCGCTGGCGATGCAGAAGTTGGATGTCCTCGATACTTCGACGGCTGATGTTGGTCTATGCCGCTGTCGTGTTCATGGTGGTATACGGAGTAGCTGCGGAGAAGCAGACCCTATGCTGCAGGCCAGCAGATCGGTGAGCGCTGTGTAACATTAGGCAGCACGATAACTCGTCGCATTTGCGGTTGATTCGCTTCAATCCTCAGCTCGAGAAGCGGGGTTCGACGTCGGGACGGATCGCGGCGCAATTGGCAGGTCGAGTCTGTCGATCAGTCAATCGCCGTCTTCAGCCCCTCTTCTCCACACCAATTCCAAGAACCAGAGCCCTGGAATGTGCGTGTAGCATTCGAGCGATTTTGTGTGAACAATGCCAAATATGAAATTCTGCACGCTGAGACCGAGTGAGCGAAATACGAGCGCGGCGGAGAAAGGGTTGCAGCCGCCTTAAGCGAGGGCGCTCGTGACGGGATAGGACCGCGTTTCAATTGGTGAGAGACGGAGAAGCCATGAAGGCCTAATGTACTGTAGCTCTGAGACCGCATATGCAGACTTGCAGATTCTGGGGCGAATTGCTGCTGTGAGATCTCAATTGAGAAGGTATGCCGGGAACGTGGCGAAAGGTGTCTCGAAATGTGTTTCAATGGCCGCTCATCGGCCCATGAAGTACTTGCGCTTTCCCGACCTTCGACGGCTTGTTAATCACAGACAACTGTCTGTGTTCTTGGGAACAGCAGGTTCATCCAGGAACGTGAATAGATACAAGAAAATTTAGGCCAAATCACATTGGTATCTGTGCCAGTGGTTACAGTTCTGCGAACAACTTTTGTTAATCAAGCGAAATTGAGTAAAATATGTGAAATGCTGTGTACAAGGATTTTGATTTTGTCTTTGCGGCACTGCACTGTTCTGTTATCAATCTCGGCAGTTGGGCACCCTCCCACCTGCAGACTACAAGCCGGCTAAGTCGTTTGGACAACATAAAAGATGAAGCAACTGATGCTTCTATGGTCGGTCTAAAGCACTTCGGCGCTCAGTATATAAATAAGGGAGCTTATTTATGAATTCTCGATTAAGTTATCTACGAGAGCAACGCCTCTTGCTGCTCAATATCACCTCGTGCTCTGTCGCATCTGCACTTATTAAAGCACCAAGGCACACAACCTCATGCAGAAGCTTTCTAGGCAGTAACATGCAGCTAGTAGCCACCTACTTCAAAAGCTCAAGCACCTCCTTACCCACAACCTTGACCCTCGGGTCGATAGCCTTGTTAAATGCGCTCTGTACCGCAGCCTCCATGCCAAAGACTTCCTTCGCCGCGGCCTTAGCAAAACTACTGAAGTCAAGGAATGTTCCGACGGCAACGAGGGCTCTAAAGAGCACTTCCGAGTCCTTTTGTTGCTTGAGTACCCCAGCAAGAAGATCCAGCCACTGAGTACAGAACTCAAAAGCCTCCGCTTCATCCGGCTTATGCTCATCAGAAGAGGTTAGGAGCACGGCGTAGTTGATACCTAGTGTCGCTACCGCAACCACAAGATTCCTATTCGTCGTTTCACTCTTCAAGCTAGTAGCTGCAATGTAGAAAATCTTGTCAAATTCCGCAATCGCCAACTTCCTCCCCTCGGCAGACCCAAAGAGGTTTACGAAGGCGCGGATGGCGAGCATGACGTTGTTCTCTGCTGGACGATCTTCGTCACTTACGCTGTTGTCGAGGACATCGATGAAGTTGAGGCCGCCTGGAGTTTCGCAGGTGGCGGAGTTTGGTGCGACAGCGAGAAGGCGGAGAAGGTCGAGGCCTGGGAGGCGGGATTTGTAGGTCCATTTTGTTGCGATTTTTATGGCGAGCTCGAGGCCCCCTTTGACGTTTTGGGAAGTGGCGGTCGAGCCGGCGGCGGAGATATGCTTTACGAGTTCCTCCAAGGTAGAGAGCTCGGAGGAGGATAAAGTGTGAGGGGAGGAGGACTTCAACATATCGGTGTTAAGCTCCCTAATTTTGTTCTCCATGATATCTGCGCGCGCGGCGAGGATATTGAGGTATGCCTTTTGAGGGAGTGTCTTAGCGGTAACTTCAGATGCGGTAGAAGATGGCGGGTTATTCCCCCACGATCCACCTCCCGTGCTCGGTCCACTCGCCTCGCCAAGGGTCGCGCCCTTAGTGTTGGTGGTTATGAATTGAGCGACTTGATCCAAATACGCAATCGGCAGCTCATTATCCTCAATAAACTTCCTCGCGGCCTCATACGGATTCTGGCTCAAATTAAACGGTAGCTTCAACGGCGGGCTCCCCTCCTCAATATCCACGTCAAAGACGTAATCATACTCCTTGCCAGCATAGGAAACTCTCTTGCCGCTGCTGCCGACGGCGTCGACGACGGTGCCGACGTTGATCCAATTTGCCGCGCCTGTGGACCATTGGTGCGCTGAGATCGAGCCGTCGTCTTCGCGGATCATTTGGATTTGCCCCTCCTTGGTTCCTGACTTTGAGAAGAGAAATTCTGGGCCGGGGAGAGCTTCTTTGTTGATTGCGCCAGCAATGTGCACCGGGATAGCGGAGCTTCCAACCTTCTCCATGAACTCGGCGAGTACTTTTTCAGAAGCGACTCTGTCGACTGAGCGTGTAAAGACACGGACAACCTTGTCGGAGGCACCGGTTACGATGTCGCCCGAATCTGGGTTGGCGGATACGGACCATACGCTGATGGCGGGGTGGGTGATGGTTTGTATGCACTCGTTGTCGCGCCAGATCCTGACTGTTCTGTCCTCGCCACTGGAGATGAGCTCACCCGTTGGGAGGGCAGCGAGTGAGTATATGAAGTTATCGTGCCCGAGGAGCTCCGCTATGCGCTTCCCATCCAGTGTCCAGAGTCTGATAATGCCGTCGTTGCCAGCGGAAGCAAAATGCGCACCACTCTTGTGGCCCTTTGGCAGTCTGCACAGCGCGCGCACAACGTCCTCAGAGCCTTTGATGGTTTTGAGGAGTTTTCCAGAGATCGAGAAAATGCGGATGTTGTTGTCTGCGCATCCAGTAATCACAGTCTCCTCATCATAAGCCAGAACCGCCCATACAGAGCCCTGGTGCCCCTCAAACTTCGTCTCCGTCTCCCACTTCGCAACCCTCCATAACCTTGCCTGTGCATCCCAGCCTCCACTAACAATATACTTCCCCTCCGGCGAAGCGTCGAGCGCGCAGACATTGCCCTCGTGGCCTAGTAACACGGCTTCGGCAGGGTCGTCTGCGCCTTGGCTTAGTTGCCTGACTTCGATAATCGCCTCTTTGCCGCCGGAGACAATCAGACCTTCGAGGTATTTGTCCTGTCCTGGAGGTATATATGCAAGCGCGTTGATAAAGGAGGAGGAATGCTGGATAATTTTGTCTTCGAATGTGGAGATGGGCTCGGAGACTGTCTCCCAGACGCGGACTGTGGCATCGCGGGAAGCTGAGGCGACGACGCTTGGGTAGGGGAAGATTACTGCGCGGATCTAAGGTTGGGGTGTTAGTGCGGTTCTGTTGAAGATCTGAAGTCGTGGTGGCTAAACAAGAAAATGACCTTGCAAACGTCAGGCAGTGCCGATCTACGTACATCATCATCGTGAGCTGCCAAGCTCGCCGACAGCTTGAAGTCTTCTGTGTTGTTAAAATCCTTGGACATCTCTAGGTATTGTTATAGTTGCTGTGATATGTCTCAGCTTGTGTCGTCAAGAGGCACCAGTGTATTCGTTTCGTTGTGTCGTTGTTTACAAAGATTGTTGTTGGAGTGTGTAGGTGTTCCATTCAGCGATGACAACAGAGCGACAACCTGGCTAGCTACGCCGGTCAATCGTTGTTCCTGAGCAATCCCTACCCCCACGTCCAGCCCACTACCGACTCTAGCGCCGCGTCCAGGTTCCTTCAGGAATTCCCAAAACACCATACCTGAGCACAACAAAGTCTTTGACTTTATATCCCCTCCACTACGAAACGGCCGACTCTCCATTTTACGAAATTTTCTGAGCAATAGAAACGAACTACCACTCTTAATACTGCGAATTACTACCAATCCACCAGCGTTCACGACATTTACGAATCTTTTTGTCCAGATAACGTTCTTCGATTAACCCCACCACGACTGCCCCAGCGACGCATTGGGCATTCTCGTCCCACATCGCGCATTTCACAACTGGAGTTCTTTAATCCTTCGCGACATAGCGATCTTTGGTCCGACGCTTACGCCTTCTCTTCACTCGCAAGGTAGTCCCACTTCGACACATACCACAATGGCGGTCAACGAGACCCCAAGACAATATGTGCCATTAACCTGCCACGGTCACTCACGCCCAATCACGCACATCTCATTCTCCAGCATCGTCGGCGAAAAAGGTGATGAGTACTATCTGATCTCGTCATGCAAGGACAACAACCCAATGCTCCGCGACGGAATGACTGGCGACTGGATTGGAACGTTCTTCGGCCATAAGGGCGCAGTCTGGCAGGCACGCTTGTCCGCAGATGCGTCGCTTGCTGCAACCGCTTCCGCTGATTTTACTGCGTAAGTCTACCAGCTGATGTGCTCGTCGCAGTTCAAACCATACAAATGCTAACTTTGCCGCTTGCAGACGCGTCTGGGACACCCATACCGGAGAGTGCATTTACACCATCACCCACGACAGCGTTGTCCGCGCGGTGGCCTTTCCACCAAACAATGGCCAGCTCCTCGCAACCGGCGGAAAGGAGGGCAAGCTCCGCATTTTCGACCTCTCCCGCGTTGCGCCAGTGCACAACGGTACCCCAGCTGACAACTCTGACACATCCACGATTGATGCCAGCTTAGGTTTCGAGATCGGTGTCGGTGTCCACAAGAGTCAGATCAAGTCCATCATCTGGACCCATGACCCAAATGTGCTTGTTACCGCATGTGAGGATGGCTTCATCAGATGGTGGGATCTTGCTCAGCGCTCTGTTGTTCAGGAGTTGCAGGTTCAGGGGGCGATTGGCTCTTGCGAGTTCAACCAACTCGCGGTTGGAGCATCTCATACCGATATTGGTGGTGGTCTCCCGGTCTTGGCTATTGCAGCCGGCAAGACGGTGTACTTTTACGGAGGACAGGACGCAAGACAATTCTTGAAGAAGATTGATTTGCCTTACATCGTCGCATCCGTTGCCGTTCACCCAAAGCAGCGCAAGTTTGTCACTGGTGGTGGTGTCCAGGAGAACACTTGGGCTAAGGTTTACAACTTCGATACTGAGCAGGAGATTGGTAAGTCGGGAAGAACCTTGAGAAATGATAAGAGCTAACAGAAAGATAGATACCCACAAGGGACACCACGGCCCAATTTGGAGCATCGCTTTCTCTCCTGATGGCAAGCTTTACGCCACTGGTTCTGAGGATGGAACTATCAAGATGTGGAAGAACTGCGCAGGCCCATTTGGCTTGTGGCGTGCCGAGAGGGAGGTTTGAATTGGCGTTTCGACCTAAAACTCGTTCATCATTCTCACCCTTCAACATCTTGTCCACCTACCACCAAATTCACTGAAAGCCCTCCTTTCATTCGGGAACAAACAAGCATGAAGAAGCAAATATTCTAACAGCAGCAATGCTTGAGGCACACACATAGCTGCCGTTGAGGCAAACTTGGTAACCCAACTTGGCTTCTTGCACTCTATCTGGGGAGACGATATCTTGCACAGTAACTTGGCTTATGCTACGAAATCTATGCCGAAAGGCATGTTTGCATAGTCGAGGGTGCTCATGATCGGGACACCAAACATAATAGCAGAAATCAATAGACATCTTCGTACACAAGTATTTGGGTGGAGCAACGTGTTGAATGACTCCAAACTGAGAAGAAACATGGAGAAGACAGCCGTTGTCCCTCCAAGCGCGCCACATCTGAACATTACTATGTCACACACCCAGCGCTTCGATAATCCCTCGCTCATCTAATTCTCCGCTCCCTCTAAGTGAATCTCTTTCACTACGCTGTTTTCGAAATTCTCGAAGCTCACTTCCGAGACCCGACCCCTGTCCGTCACGCTTGGCAGTGATGAATAGCACGATCTTACTGGCTACTCCAGCAACACCGAGCGCTTAAGTTTTGACACTGACTGGCTGCCAACCTTTACTCCCGCAGATGGTTGAGATGTGCCGACTGCACCTTGGTGCCATTAGGAGATGTCATTGGGGGGGTAAGCTTTGTACCTGGCGCTCGAGGTGCAGCTCACGACTCGGACGTCCAGCTTTGCTCTACCCTTCCCTCAACGCTAATTCCCAGAATGAAGCTTTCCAGATCAAAATATCGCTTCGATGAAAGGTAACGTCGAAGGTAAGCTCAGTTTATTTCTTCGTCTGATCTACCAGCGTCTGCTTCGCCTCGCTCTCCTCGTTATTCCACGGCTCCGAGCGAGAATTGAGAGGTATTCCTTCATCCTTGTCCCATGCACGATTCGATCGGGACACTGCAGCTCCCGAGCGGTTACTGGCTGGGCACAGCACGTTAACCGCCCTACCAAGTCCGTTTCATGCATTCTCGACTTCTCATTCGTTCACAGCGGAGCGTCTCACTGCGAGCGCAGTAACAAAAGGGCCTCATGGCCCCCATCTGCTTGAGGGCCGTTGTAAAAGCGACAACCAGAAGACCTCTGTGGCAAAAGGCGACGACTTGAAGATATACGACGAGAATTGGTAACGACAGGAGTTTAAAGAACATCGAAGACCTCGGCGATCGAGCGACCATCAACGCTGAGAACACAAAGAACGAGGCACAAGAAAGGGCCTTCTATACATAGCCGCCGAGGAACACAAGGAAATTCAGTCGACGATAACTGAAGAAAACTGCCTCGGCTTTCGCAGCGGATGAGCGACGAGCTATAGCTCTCTACCACCTGCAATTATACCATTGCGATTCTCTTCTCGAGCACCACAACACTCTCCTCACAACCCAGCTTCGACTTTCATCAGTAGCATTTGCACCCAAAATGCGTTTCTCACCACTCCCCCTCCTCACCGCCTTCCTCTCCGCCCTCTCAATATCATCAGCACATACCATCATCACATACCCAGGCTGGCGCGGCAACAACCTGGTAACGAACGAGACGTTTCCGTATGGCATGCAGTGGATGTATCCCTGTGGCGGCATGGGCACATCACGAAACAGAACAACATGGCCAATATACGGCGGTGCGATATCTATGCAACCCGGTATGACCTTCTCCGCCTCTTTCCTCTCCGCGCCAGCGAGCCTCCCTCCCTCCCACTCCTCCCTTGGCGGGGGCCTCTCTTCTCCCTTCCACCTCTCCACATCCACATCCCCATCCCTATTCTCTCTCCTCACCTTTACTTTGAGAGCGCTCATTGACGTTCGCGCAGGTTGGTTTCAAGGCCACGCCACAGCATTCATGTACATCAACATGGGCTTTGGTACCGACGGGCCTGACAATGGGCCTCATAACTTTTCCTTCCCGCTGGTCCCGGTGTTCCAGATTACCGGGCCGAGTAAGGGCCCGTATCCGGGGGAGTTCTGTTTGCCGCAGGTAGGTTGCTTTTCTTAAGTTTGTGTCCCACCCTGATGAAGAGAGAACGAGGAGAGTAAAAGACGAAGATGCGGGAACGAGATAATGCCAGCTGAGAGCGAGCAAGAAGAGATCAAGAGCATAGACGGACAAACACGATAGGGGGAGGTTGAAACTAAACTTTGAGGTGTAGCTAACATACATTCAGGTTCCGCTTCCAGCAAACATGACAATCAAGCCGGGCGACTTGGCGACAATCCAGGTTGTTGAGGTAGCTGTGCATGGCGCGTCTCTATTCAATTGCGTCGACATCACCTTTGCAGAACCAGAGAGTGTGGCGCAGGTAAATGAGGATAACTGCAGGAATAGCACGGAAATCGGGTTTAACAACGTGTACACGACGGGAGCTGTGAGCGCGGCGGGGAAGAGAGTGTACAGTGTACCGCTATTGCTTGCGGCGAGCATTATGAGTAGTTGGATACTGGCTTGAAGGCCCCGATTGAACACGGACGGAGATCTTCCTGGAAGGATGGGGTGGGAGATGTACTGTATATCGCATGACAGGAGTCAGGAGTTGGCGGCGTATCTGGGCTCGAAGACTTCGCGTTACGCTATCAGGAGCAGTTTAGCGGAAGAAGAAAATGGCTAGGGCCAGGCGCCAACAGTCAAGGCGTTCGTAGATATCCAAGGTGGTAATGGAAGCAAAGTGCAGCACATTCACTTGACTTGTCTCCAATAAATTCGCCGTTTCATTCGGAACTTGCAGTGGGAGTGTACAGCGGCAAACGCGCCTGCAGACGTGCAATGTGTCTGGAAGGGAAGGAGTATCTCAACACCTTCGACCGAAGCAATGGCGTTTATAGCTCCCGCGGCACGAAACCTTATTTGAACCTCGGAGCCCTTTTTCCCAAACTTCCCTATCCTCCCAAACATCATGGTGGTGCCATCGGAGTGCAGCTCCTCCTCCGACACTGGAAACTCCTCGTATGTCTCGTCCACGACCTCTTCAGCAATACGACAATGAAGAGCACCTTATAACTTTGTTGAATCTGCAAATGCTGTTCCACACCTCAGTACCGCATTTCGCTGTAGATTGCCACGCTCACCCATAGTTCGGCATTAAAACCTGGTACCTGGCGGGGTGAACACGAGCATTTATGGGTTGGCTGTCCCTTTTGTCTGGATCGCTGATGGCACTGACGGCCGCTAGATCTGACACTGAAGATCGTCCCCAGAGCCACTGAGGAATGTCAATTATGACATCGCTTCCCAACCCGTTCTTTGACACGTACCGGACTTGGAATACATACGGACTACGAGTACTCCCTATTGAGCTGAAACTTTCAAGAGTATGGCGTCTTCAGCTCCTGTACAAATGATGATGCCTACGAGGACATACGGTATTACGGCCCAATCCAGCAGCGTAATACGAAGCTTTATGCCAAATTAAAAATAGATGCGCAGATATCCAAACCACGGAACAGCGAGGCTGAGAATTGAAAAGTGCCTGCTCGGCGCTGGACTGCCAGTTGTCAGTGTTTCTTGTCGGGCTTCGGCCGCTTGTCCAACGGCTCCCGTTGGTCGCAGCGTTGTCTCACCAACCACCCGGGCTATACCGGCAAAGGCACAAGGAGGCTGGAGGCTGGGTTCTGCTTACTTGGAACGAGATACAAACTTTCTCCTCCGCAGTCACTGATTACTTCTGTGTTTTAAACGGGATAGCGAAAAAGTGACGAATTTGCAACGAGTTTTCTTGATCATTTCATTGTGGAGTTTCGGCGGATATTCTGAAAAGTAAAGTGAGGATTTGTAATTGCGACGACGCAATAGCAGTCAGACACCGAGTCGGCGAGACATGAATAAAGCCAGACAGGGAGGCTTGTAAATACGAAACACAGCTGCAACCCCATACGGAGAACCCTCCTTTTTGCTGTCAGCTGCGAACTACACGAACTGACAGATCCAATACGAAGATCATTTGAAGTTGATTAAGACAAAGCCAACCGCAGGAGTTGAAGTCGCATACGGCGTGCCTCGTAAGGTCGACTCGGCGCATCGCACGGCACTCATCTCCACAGCGGACCTGGCGGAGCCTGCGCAACCTCAAGCTTCGCCCACTTAAACAATGGCGGATCGGAACCAATACTCCTTTAACGACGAGGGTGAGGACCTCTCAATACCTCCTTATCAACAAAGTTCTCGAGCTCCTCAATCCCAGAACCCAAACTATTACGATCCTAGGACTGGACAGCCAAGGAAGTCGATTTTGCCTACTGTTCCGAATCTCTCAGGGTATCAGGGAGGACAGGCAGCACCAAAAATAAGAGAGCAAGCGTATGAACCGTATAGACATGCGCCGGTAACATCGCGATCATCACCGAATCACCATAGACAGGCACCACTACCGCCTCAGCATAGAAATCTCTATGGGGGTAGCCAACAGCAAAATCAATACGCACAGCAGTACCGCGATCAACGGCAGCAACATTACAACCGTCATGCTATAGCAGCAGGCTTCGGAACAGGCGCCGCAGCAGGTAATCAACATAACGCACACCAGGGGCAGAGAACTCAGAGACAGGGGACTATAGACAGTATGGCGTCCAATGTGACAACGGGCGCGGACAACTGGGGCGAGGGCGCATCGGGAGGACTTGAGGGATTGGCTAGGAACGTAGCAGGTAATAGACCTAGGGAGTCGGGAGTTGAGGCCATGAGAGGCGTGCCTGCCGGCGCACTTCCAGGGGATGTGGGAGGATATGATGCACCACCACCACCGCCTACACACGCGGCGAGTCAACCGACCGTGTCGACTTTGACGGAGGAGCCGGTAGAGATGACTGAGAGAGGCAGAGGACTGTATCCTCAACAGCCGGAGCAAGCGTACCATGGCTACGATAGCACAGGCAACCCTTTCGAACCCGGAGATGAGTACAGCAGCGGCGCACGCACGCCAATCGGCCGCGACAGGTCACCATACGAAGGCGACCGCTTCCTACCTTACGACAATCAAACACCTGGCACACACAACCCACGCAACAACCCCCAAATCCTCCTCGGCGGCGCACCCATGATGTCCGGCGCCAACCGTTCGCAAGCCGGCTCCCTACCAAGCACAGCAGGTGGCTACAGCAACGGCTCAAGTGGCTATGCCGGCAGCCAGGGAGGTTATTACGATCCGCATGAGGCGGTGCATAACAGATATTCTCAGCGCATTGACCCGGCATGGCAGCTTAGCAATCCTGATGCGATTCTGGATGACGATGATGATGGGTTGGAGTACAAGGGCCCGAAAGATAATCGTGGCTCTATGCTCAGTCGTGGTGGTAGATCACACGGATCGGGTGGGAGGAATCCGGACAGAAATTCCATGGGCGTCGGTGCTGCTGTAGCGGGTGGCGTAGCCGCCGGTGCAGCTGGCGGGATATTAGGCGGCATGCTTGGTCGCGGTGCCGGGACGGGCGGGAACTCGCCGGTTATCGCGGGCCTTGGGTCAGGGCATGAGGGCATGTACGGCCGTGGTGACTCCGCCGGCCCATCAGCGCTGAGCATGGCCTTGGGAAGCGCAAGGGGGGGGCCAAACAGAGAGGCCGCGCTCTTCGCTGCACATGAGAGAGAGAAGGCTAGTCTGGCGGCTGACGCAGAGGCGACGACGGGGAAGAAGAGGAGGTTGATGTGGATAATTATCATCCTCGTCGCCCTCGCAATCTGCGGCGGTATCGCCGGTGGTGTAGCCGGCGCGCTCGTCAATAAAGGCGATAATTCCAACTCCGTCGACGGGGGACCTGGCTCTGAAAAGGGATCTGGAGGGGGAAAGAGTAAGATTGATCCCGACATCCCTGCCTCTGCTGGCAAAGATGGGAGTGCAGCGGAGGATACGAAAGATAACGGCGACCTCGGCAAGGATTCCAAAGAGATCAAGGCGCTGCTGGGCAATAAAGATCTTAAGAGGGTGTTTCCGGGCATGGATTATACGCCGATGTATACACAGTATCCGGATTGCCTCCACTACCCACCCAGCCAAAATAACATCACCAGAGATATCGCTGTCATCTCGCAGTTGACGAATGTGGTGCGCTTGTATGGCACGGATTGCAATCAAACCGAAATGGTGATCCACGCCATCGAGCGTCTGGATCTGAAGAGCGAAATGAAGATCTGGCTCGGTGTGTGGCAAGACGGGAACGCGACCACCAACGCCCGCCAAATCGAACAAATGTACACCGTACTGGACACTTATGGCGATTCCTGGTTCAGCGGGGCGATCATCGCCAACGAAGTGCTCTTCCGCGAGGAAATGACGGAGTCAGAACTCATCGGAGTTATCAAGGACGTGAAATCGAACTTCACAGACCTGGGCTACAAAATCCCTATCGCTACTTCGGACCTGGGAGACTCTTGGACGCAGAAATTGGCTGATAGTGTGGACTACCTCATGTCGAACGTCCATCCTTTCTTTACGGGGAAGCCAGTAGCCGATGCAGCGGAATTCACATGGCAGTTCTGGCAATGGCAGAACTACCTCCTTAAACCCGACTTGTCAAAAAACTATATCGCTGAGACTGGCTGGCCGACAAAGGGAGGCACGAATTGCGGGTATGAGTCCACCTCAACCACCTGCGACAACGGATCAGACGCAGGAGTAAACGAGCTCAATCAATTCATGGAGGACTGGGTATGTCAGGCGCTGAGCAATGGGACGAATTACTTTTGGTTCGAGGCCTTTGACGAACCCTGGAAAATCCGCTTTAACGAAAAGGGCAAAGCGTGGGAAGACCAGTGGGGACTCCTTGATGTGAATCGAAACATCAAGGATGGGGTCAACATCCCTGACTGCGACGGTAAGAGAGTCGGAAAGCGAGCGACTGGCACCGACTACAACGTTTTTGAGAAGGATGGGAGTGTCATAAAAACGAGGAAGGCTATAAATGGAACTACTTACGAGCTTAGCCTGTGAGCTATCCCGCTTTAGAGGTGTGGAGCGACGGAGTTGAGCAGAGTGTGAAGATGATGAGAAGGAGAGAGGGCCGAGTAAGAATTACCGAGAGGTTCTGATGAAGCATAGGGAGCGAGCACACTGAGCGATTGCAAAAGTGAAAGTAACAAGCAAGCATGGCGTTTGGCGGGCGTCTGATAGCGTTTGTTTCTGGTGCTGGATGTGGAAATCTTTGTAGGTATAGAGCTGTTTTAGAGTATGAGAAAAATTCAGTCATCTCCCATTAGCCGCCTTTAGGCACAGCGCGAATTAGCCTGATGCTGGATATGTCTGGAAGCCGGTAGCGAGGTTCCGAGGAGGTTGGAGTGAAGGTATGAGCTCTAAAATGACATGATGTCCGCTGGCAAGCGATGGTGTTGGCCCGTATTCTTGTGCCTCGGACTACCGTGAGTCGATGCTCAGGGGTATGCCGTTCTACAATGAACGAAGTAGGACGAGGGGAGTCCGCACATGGGGAGGGGGATGCTTACTTGCAGTCTTGTTGACTGGGCCCTAGGCCAAGCGGACTCAACTATCCAAGCGAAGGTGAGGATTCGGATTAAACGTGTCCGCATCGGCATCTCGGTGGTGCTTCTCGCCTGCCCTCAGTTCCTCGAACAGGATCAAGTATCGTCAAGACGCCCGTCCTCGCACAGACGAGCTGGGAGACGAGATGGGTAAGAAGAGGATGGACACACCAGATAATCAGCCATAGCCACGAAGATAGGCGACATTCCAGCATTCAGCTTCATGCCATTCTCAATGGCAGCTCGAAACCAGTCAGTATTCAAGGACTCGAGCGGTAGAGGTTGAGTGAAACCGGGTAGCAAGATGGTTGTGGAGCTGAGAAGGTCGGTGGTTGATATTGGAGAAGGGAGATGATGGGCACAGGGAAGTTGGCGGTTGAATTCGACGGACAGGGAAGGAGGAGGAACGAAGGTAAAAGTGCAAAGTGGTAGGTGATTTCCAATATAGTGCGAGGTAAGTTGGAGAGGTTTGGTTTCACTCACTTAAGCTACTCACACCTGAGACCACGGGAAGGTACTCTCTATTCTCAGGCGAACAGCCCTCTCCCAGGCGGAGAGGTAAGCCGCTGTCCCAGAGGGGGATAACCCCTCTGTTGCCTGAAGACAGACAGCTTCTTATTCCTAAAGTCAGTCTGGTCAAATAACCAATGAACTACATACGTTTCCTTTTGCGCGGTTGGGGATTTTCCTTTTCTTTTTGGCTGCCCTAGGCAATTTCCTCTCCTCCCTTCCCAAACAAATGAAATCGAAACGAGTGTAAGCGAGCCAAAGCCCCTATCTAATTCAAAAACTCCGAACGCCTAACTCCCCTACTTCTGCCTCTCCCCCTGTCTCTTCTCATCCTCCTCCGTCCACGGCTCCTCCCAGTCCACTGCATCGTACCCCTGCGTCTCCATCAAATCTTCCTCGTTGACCTCTTCATACACCTCCTCTTTCTTACCCATGACAGAAAAGTTGTCGAAAGAGCGGCAAATATCCTCGACCTGTGTGCGCAGATCTCCTGGTGGGGCGTCCTCGAGCTGCAAGTCCTGGAACAATTCGGCGACATCGCCAGCATCCCGATCCTTGAGCTTCTGCACGCAGCCAGCGCAGAGAGTCCCGATGGAAAACGTTGAGCCTGTCTGAATGCATCTGCTCGTAAGGGGGGAGCTGCAGTAGGTATCCAACTTGTCCCAGACCTTGGAGCAAAGAATGCAATGAAGGTCCTGATAACCGCACATGTTGACGGTCTCGTATGGGTTAGCAGATTAAACAAATACGTACGTGACGAAGAGATTGCGGGTTACCAGGACTATTATCTTGAACGGTTCGTTCGGTGTGATAATCTTGGGCTCTTGCTTGCGTTGGGGGTTCGGTTCGGAATGGCGTTCTCGGTTATAGAAGAGGTCGTGGTCGAATGTCGAAATTGGGAATAAGTATACAGGAGTGAGGGCCGACCACAACAAACAAAAAGGTGGTGGCCTGGGACCTCAGGCCCCGAGAAATTATGAACCTTTCCAAACGTGTTCATCTCTATTCAACTGCTTCCCTCTGAGGCCGGCATAGGGGCTGCTGCTCCGGTTGCCATTCCAGCTCTCCTGGGCGCTTACCGTGGAGTCAGGGCGTTAGTGGCTTCATAAGCGAGCTTAGGCCCTTCATTATACTGCTCGCCTTAAGGACCCACAACTCATCTCACAAGAGGCTATTTCGGCTTGACATAGGAGGAATTTTAAAGATGTAAGCTATGGAAACAGTTTTTGATTCTGCTCTTATTAGGATTCAATGATAAAGTGTTAGGTAAATAGCACTAATTAAACCTCATTGGTCTACAAGAAATATGGATGATGATTTATATGGTACTGTAGTAAAGGTGAGAGCGAGGTTAATGAGGGCGCGGGCTGACTCAGCACAAGTACCTCGTACCCTCAATACCCTTCATCTCTTGCTCCTACGGCAATCGCTGAGCAATGGTCGCTGTCATCCTTGACAGATCTGACAATCTATTTAAGTATTGCTATAGCTAACTCGCTGCAGCTCGGATTCCTGAAGAGGCAATCCTTGGCCTCACTTTCCGAGTTGGGGCGCTTGAACGTGCAAAAGACTTGTGGCTAGCCTGGAAATCGAAGCACAGAACTTGCATTCTTCTCCCGCAATTCCTTGGGGTCGCAGGTCTCAAATTGCGCCCCTCTGAGGCCGTAATACCAAGTATCGACACCACTTTAAGGTTCACTACTAGCATCACAAACCTGCTTTACCCTGCGTGTACTTCATTGTCGGCTTCCAAAATCCACTTTTTTCTGCGAACCATCACCGTCGCACTCAACCTACCATCATCCCAACATAGCCGCTTATGCCAAAAAAGAAATCGGTTAACTCGGACGATCAAAAGCATAAACCCACCCCAGCTGTACCACACCGCCAACAAAACCTGTCAATCCCAAAGACGTCTCCGTACACTCATATCTCAGCACCAGATCTAGCTGAGAATAATTCTCGTCCATCTGCCAGTCTACATTCCCAATCAGTGGGCCGTAACTTGTCACCATCCCCTTACCACTCTGATACCTCATCGCACACCCTCCTCTCTCGCCATACTCGTCCACAGCGGTAATACCTGCACTCATATCTCTGGTAATAGTGGTTTTACTCATCTGGGGGCCGACGGAAAGGAGGTTGATAGTGGAGTCTATAGTGGGGGCGTCGTATGTCCAGTTTGATAGCGAGCTGGCGGTGGAGGTAGTGAGGGTGCTGGAGCCAGTAATATCAATATCTCTGATCGACACCTCGGCACCTCAGGGATGACGACTGCCTTCTTGAGTAACTCGACCACATTTTGGAGATTTGAGAGACCAGGAATCATTTAGGCATTGGTCGAGGTCATTTTCGCACTCTTCATATTGATCGTCAGCTTCAGTCTCAACCTGTTGCCGTTCGGCTATCGCGACGGGTGGGCCTTGGATGCTGGACATTTCTCCTTTGCTGTCCTGGTGAGCTTGACGGCTGCCTTCGCGTCGTCAGGGCCTGCATGTGTGCTGGTAAGGAGGAGTCGCAGCCCGACCTTTTCTCCGCAAGGCATTTGGAGGGTAGCTTCTGAATCAGATACTACCTCTTTCCATGCCGGTGTCGTGCAGTCGTAGATTCCAAGCATGTATTTCAACTTGAGTTTTGACGTAGAGAATTCATAGCTCAGCTGAACAGTCTCACCTTGCGCAACTCTATGATGGGTGGGCTCTATGATGGGTTGGTTTGCCGTGAAGGAGGTGAGGTCTATCTCGCACTTGATGGTTGGTGCGGCTTTTGAGAATCTTTTTTTCGGTAACATCTTGAGCGGTATCGGAGTGTTAGGGACGTTGTCGAGGAGATCGGAATCCACGATATCATTCTCCGCAATAGCTGCAATGAAGCTCCGAAAATGGTCCTCCATCACGATCGTCTGCGACAGTCGTTGAGCCTCCTCAGCATTGTCAACCGTTACGGTGAAACCACTTATCCACTCCCAGATCCCAGCAGGCGTCTTCCTCAGCGGCCCAGCCTCCAACCACTGAAAGAAGTCTCCACTAGCACAAAAGTGCAGCCACGGCGGCACCTCACTACTATACCGACTCTCAAACACCTACTCATAATTCGCAAAAGGATAAACCACATTACTGAAGTACTCCGTCGATCCTTCCAGCCACCAATTTTACGAATAAGGATAGCTGGGCTTGGCGACTTCCATAGCATTAGCGCCAAAGTGATTCGCCTGCACAAAATGCCAAATCCCATGCGCAACAATATGTTTCTGCACCTCCGCAGTCAGACTTCTCGTCTGGTGATATATCAATTCAATCCGGCATGGTTCACCGAGTGCAGCGATCCATGCATTTGCATCCTCTGCTCCTTCATCGCGCCAGCCCTCCCACACGATGAAGATGTAGAAGTTTGGCACGGTGGCAAACAGGCCGTAGTTCGGGATGGCGTCGTAAAGGGCTTGAGCGGTTGCGTTCAGGAGGAGTTGGAATTGCGAATCGTCTTTCCAGCCTCGCTTTTCATTGAAGTGGTAGGCCATCGATGTTACTCCTTCGATGTCGAATTCCACGCAGGACGTGGCGCTGACGGCGCAGTCTTGCAAGGTCGGGTCGTAGACGACACTGACCTGGCAGTTGTGGAGGAAGAGGAGGTTGCAGTCGTGGGCTTTGTCGTAGACGGCCAGAACGTTCGCCCCGGCGAATAGGACGAACAAGACAGCAAAAAAAAGCATAATAGCGGTAGGAAGACAGAACTGTGACTAAAGCTTGAAACAGGGTCAAGAGAAGGAAAGGTATGCCTAACTAGTTTTTACCATGGCATGAGACCTTTATTGGACTTCCAACTTACAACCAGTTAACTGCGATGGTTATTTGATGCAGTGCTGTAAGCCAGCCATAGATGTGAGCCGTCCGACCGTTGCCGTCGTCTCATGTTATCACCGGTATAGGAAACCCCCAAAAGCTGGTAAGGTTTGTGTCGCTGAAAGATTTCCGAGAGGCGACCACAGCCATTGATAACTGCCCAGTCAGGACTCAGATGGCTTTCCAGCTTCAGGACACAGTCCTATCTCGAGATCTGGGCTTGGGAGCTCATACCCAGCAACGGATCAGCCATACCTGTCAAAGTCTAATGCCGCTCTGCAACGAATACGCGCATTATAGGAGCGTTCTTGCGCAACTTCGCTGATACTCACCAGGTACTTAAATAGCCAAAAAGATATCAAGGCGTACGTAGCAGCTCTTGATCAGCTAGAACTCGACACTAGAGGATACGCTAGATCTCAGATACCAATTTAAGCAAGTCTTGGCACTATCACAATCACTGCAGACCTGTTCACTGCTGCAGATGCCCTCTGTTCAATTATGGTACCAAAGACTAGTTGGCATATATGTAAAGCTAAAAACCCCTGGAATAACGAAAAAGATAATCTTCGCGTCTTCACAAGACCTCACCATGTGATCGAGGTCCGTGACAGCTTTAATCACACCCCCATTACATAAGCGAGGCTGACCCCCATGGGGCAACCCCGCTGCATCCTCCCAGGTACCAGACCTCGACGATCGTGGGCTTCACCAATCCTCAGTCCTGCAATTCTTGACCTAAGCCGAAGAACACATCATCGCACACAATAAGCTGACACTTATAATATTGAAACACAGTACGAACCTTACACAACCTCAACCTGACGACAACACCGACACCACTAATACAACAAACAACGATGAACCTCCTCCACTCCACCCTTGACGCCCTCCGCGACACCTGGGCCCCAATAGCGCACACCTCCACTTTCCGCACCAACGGCGAAATTACCCCTGAAGATTTCATCCGGGCGGGTGATTATCTGGTCTACAAGTTCCCGTCGTGGCAGTGGGCGGACGCCGAGCCAGCTTCAAAGCGCGTGAGCTACCTCCCGGCCGGAAAGCAGTTCCTCGTTACACGTAATGTGCCGTGTCATCGCCGTTTAGATGAGTTTATGGGAAGCGCTGGGGAGGATGAGATGGTTGTTAAGGGTGGGAAGGGGGATGAGGAGGGATGGTTGAGTACGGGTGGCAGTGGAAATGGTGGAAAGGCGAGTACGGGGGATGTGAGGACGTTGGAGGGGGATGTGATGGGGGAGAGGGAGGTGGGCGTCTATGATGAGGATGAGGTTCCGGATATGGAAGATGAGGAGGACGATCAGGAGGCGATTATTAGGGATACGAAGGCTGACCCTAATGCGTGAGTTCTCCGCCTTTCTTGAACTTTGCCCTTATCTTTGGAGGCCTTCGAGCTTTAGCTTGAAGCATGAAGTTTAAACGGCAGCTCACAGCTGACATGACGCAGACCACTCCGCACCTACAACCTCTACATCACATACACTCCGTACTACCGCACCCCGCGTATCTACCTCTCCGGCTACGCCGCAAACAACACCCCCCTCCCACCACAACTGATGATGGAGGATATCGTGGGCGACTACAAAGACAAGACCGTTACCCTCGAGGACTTCCCATTCTTCAGCAACAACATCAAGATGGCCTCTGTGCACCCATGCAAGCACAGTAGCGTTATGAAGGTGCTGCTCGACCGTGCTGAAAATGCGTTAAGGATTAGGAGGGAGAGGCAGAAGAGAGGTGAGTTGAGAGGTGATAAGGGGCTTGAGGGATTGGTGGAGGAGACGAAGAAGATGGAGATTGCGGATAAGAAGCTGGATGAGGGAGATGACTGGGAGGTTGTCGATGATAAGGATGAGGAGCAGGCCATAAGGGTGGATCAATACCTGGTTGTGTTCTTGAAGGTATGTGCTATGCGCAGAGGTGGAGTCTTTAATAAGTATACTAATATGTTGTAGTTTATCTCCAGTGTCACTCCGACCATAGAGCACGACTTCACTATGGGCATCTAAGCTGAAGTCAATGGTAAGACGGCAGTGAGGAGTGGGGACGAGAATGATGGCGTCGAGTATTTATGGTTGTTCCCTGCATTATGCGCAGCTGTGGAGGAATACATTGTTTCAACCACTTTTGCTGGTTGAGGCCAACAAGTAATGCAGTTCTGGTCATTGTAGCGTGATAAGTAGCAATGACACACGCGATAAAATTAAATGTCTGCCTAAGGAGCTCTTGTGGAACAGGACATATGAGCGCGACCACCAGCAGGGAAGGTCGGAACGACAACCACAACTTCTCATTAGAATGAGGCAGGTCGTAACGACAGAAACAACACCATGAGTTCGGCAATATATCAGAGGGTCGTAACGGATTACGATTCAAACCATGCCTTATATTTATTTTGTCCCTATGCTCAGGCTTCGTCATCGCGTAGGAACGCTCGTTCCCCTCTCTCTTCGCTGTCAACATCATTGCTTCTTCGTCGTCGTCGCTTTCGCGAAGCGAGCCCTTCGCTTCCATCCTTCTACGAACTTCTTCAGCCTTCATCCTTTTCTTCTTCATCTTCTCTGCCAGCTGCTTCACTCACTTCACTTCGTCTCGTACTCCTACTCGTTCTCTCTTTGGTTTCGCGACGATAACGAGGTCTCGATCTTTTCATACCGCCCGCTACGGATATTGTTTCCCATTGCGCACCATTCCACCTGTCCAGCGTCCCTATCTCAAAGCTTTGCATCAAATCTGTGGCGTCCAGCGTCTCAGAGAGCACTATGCCCTTCAGTAGACCAAGCTCAACACCATAAAACCAGCGGACTTGCCCTTCCATCTTGATACCGACTTCACAGCACAATGAGTCATTCCACCAGGCTCAAGAAGAATGCATCGCCGAGAGCGGCAGCACCTGAACCACAAGCTTCGCGACGTTGGTACTTCGTTATTGGAGATTTATCGGCATTCTAAATCGGCAACTATAAAAGAGGGGAAGGGATTCAGGCTGTTAGAGCTGCTCGGATGGCGTATCCAGATCTGTCGCGATCTATTCGCAAACGCGGCTGTGCTCCGGCGTCAAGCTTTACAACTTCAGTCCTTCGTTCGTGGGGCTTCAACGGCATCCACAAACGGCAACGACCTGATGGGACAGAAGAGTTCAGCCTTTATGAGCTTCTTGGATGGCTTGAGCCCAGCCCCGCCGTCTCCATAGTTTCCCCGCACTTCCTTAGAAGCCCACCAAAACGCCCCGTCGCAAAATAGAGGAGCAATTAGGTTGTGGGGTGCTGGCAACGTCATCCCATATATCTAGGAAAGACAGAGGATGTCTACTGACTGGCCTTGGAGGAAACTCAGCTTCTCCCTGATATTTTCCGAAGAGTATTCATAGCCTGAATATCGTCAAGAAAGTCATGTAGGGCTTTGCCTATGGATTGCCCGAAACATTTGGCCGGGCGGGAGGATAAGGATTCTGCCATGTCTCATTACTCGTCCACACGGATCTGTTGCGTGCTGATCTGGCTGATCTGGCAGATGTTGGGAAGTTGGAGTGGCGGGCTCGACAGCGTCATGGGAGACCGAGTTCATCTATGCTCTCTGTACTATGCTCTCTGTTACTCGATTCGACGTAGCCCGCACTAGTTTTGTGAACGAAAAAGCACAGGTGTAATACTTTTCGGGGGTAAGTATTCTCATTGTGTCCAAACAGAGATCCCTATGTTTCCAATAACCCGAATCTTCGGTTTGAGGACAAAAGTAGTGGCTTTTTGTACTTGTGTTTCTTCAACTCCTCCCATACTTGTCCCCACTCATCTCCTCCCAATGTAGCACAACTTGTTCCCAACCTCCACTTTTGTCCATCTCAGTATTCCTTACCAAGCATTCCTCGAACAACCGCGTTAAAGTGCCGAGCCCAGGTCCATTCACCTCTGAGAGATGTCACAAGCCGCAGTGTCCAAGAACCAGCATTCTGCACCAATCGTGGTGGCTGGCATCCTTCCCTCACTAAGCATTTCTCCACGAAATCATTGACCATACCGTCAACTGCGGAGGCCTGAACGTTGCCTGCCAAATCAATTTGGTCGCTCCACGAACTCAAAAATGGAGATCCGTTTTCCAGCACCAGAACACCGAATTTTTAAGCTACAAAAGCACTCGAATCAAGTATTTATGATTTACAGCAATTTAAAAGTGAATAAAAGTGAATAAAAATGAAATACATCAGTGCTTCCACTAGGCTATTTAAGCGATGAAATAGTGTTTTAAGAGGCCGCAGGGTACGAAGTTACTTTGGCTTGGGGGAAGTCCCTTGTGTACCTCAGAGGCGACCCAAGGACTTCAGCCAGTCTTTGGTGCCTACCCCACCAAAATACAGCGCAGTTTTCAATCCTTCATTTTGAGTTCTATAAAGCACTCATAATTAAAAATAATTTAATTTAAATGGTCACTTCTCCTGAGATAATCTTAAGGACTAATTTTAGTTCTCTAAATGTCATTCATATGGTAAGTGAGCTTTGCGTCGTGTGTCTGGCTACCGAAACCAGGCTCTAAGAGGCAGCATTTGCGTCTGGGGAGGGATGGAATGGGCCAACATATGCACCAACATGGAGTTTGCAAAACCAATTTGGATTTTTGGCTCGAGACCTTTTAACAGATACAAAAAATAGAGCTATAAACTAAGCCTATTCAAGCCGGCCCTGTTCTTTTTAATAAAAAATACTGGATGTGGTTGTCATTTGACCACTTGATATTTCGACCTGAAGTCCAAAGTCGCCGAAATCGATTTGGCAGTTTGCGACGTTCCGTCCCCAGTCGTCAACCATGTGGCAGCTACCCCAAAATCTCCGACGCAACATCGGGCAAGGGTCGCTTGGACGACCCACGATCCACGATCCGCCAAATGTGCGTCGAGGTCATTCTACTTCAGTAGGTTGCCATTGCTGGGGATCCGATCCATCATTGATCGTGTGGGAAGACATAGGCTGGCGCATCTCCACCCTTCGTAACATTCACCAAACCAATTTGACGTCGACGACAATCGAAGTCAACTGGTTGAGATGAACGACAAGGAAGCTGTGTTCGATCATGGCAGAGAGAAGACACAGCCGAGGTCATTGAGTGCTGAAAATGAAGTCGGCAACAGCGAGAAGGACGTCTACCATCATGATGAGACTGCACATGAAGCTGCCGTTCGTGGTCAACTAGCTACCGACAAGTAAGTGTTGACATCTAAAGAATTGATAACTTGTGTGTTTTCAGAAGCTAATTGGTTTCCAGCTATGGTCGCTCGCTCATCAAATTCGATCCTGCCGCTGAGCGTAGACTGCGCCTCAAGATCGATTTCATGATTGTGCCTACTGTTTCGCTGCTATACCTCTTCTGTTTCATTGATCGTGCGAATATCGGAAATGCAAAGGTTCGTACATTTGTCCTTTTTCGCTGTTGATAACTTGAGACGGGTGCACTCCCTACATTTCAGCTACTCTTGCTCGCGTTCAGTTAAGAATGACAAGTCTTGGTTGAGCATCGGCGAGCTTCTCGTAGTCCGTTTTAGCTTCTGTCCGTCTAATTTTGAGGGCTTAATCGTTGGAACGAGAATTGACGAGCACAATACTGATTTCCACTATCTATAGATTGCAGGATTCACTGAAGACCTTCAGCTCAAAGGTTACGACTACAACCTCATCCTAAGCGTCTTCTACATCTCCTACATTATCTTCGAGATCCCGTCCAACATCGCCTGCAAATGGATAGGCCCAGGCTGGTACATCCCCGCCATAACCCTTGGCTTCGGCATCTGCTCCGTCTGCACCGCATTCGTCAAAACAGTTCCCCAAGCGTGCGGCGTCCGCTTCCTCCTCGGCATATTTGAGGCCGGCATGATGCCAGGAATCGCCTACTACCTCTCCCGCTGGTACCGTCGCAGCGAATTGACATTCAGACTCGGTCTATACATCGTTATGGCTCCGCTTGCAGGTGCCTTCGGTGGACTCCTCGCTTCCGGAATTTTGAGACTTGACAGTTTTGGAAGCACAAAGAGCTGGGAAATGGTCTTTGCGATTGAGGGCATTATCACTATTAGCCTTGCCATCATCTCGTTCTTCACTCTGACTGACCGTCCGGAGACCGCGCGATGGCTTAGCCAGGAGGAGAAGGATTTGGCTATTGCGCGTGTAAAGGTGGGCATGCATTGTATTCCCTACCTCACTGGCACCCGCTAACAACTTCAGTCCGAACGTGTAGGACAAACCAGAGTCCTTGACAAGCTCGACGCATCAAAGACATGGCGCGGCATCTTTTCCCCCGTCACTCTCCTCACAGCCACGATTTTCCTCCTCAACAACGTTACCGTGCAAGGACTCGCCTTCTTCGCCCCAACCATCGTAGCCACCATCTACCCAGACGAGAGCACCGTGGGCAAGCAGCTCAAGACCGTGCCACCCTACGTCGTTGGCGCATTTTTCGTCGTCCTATTCCCATTACTATCGTGGCGCTTTGATAGGAGGATTATCTTCTTCATCATCTCCGCCCCGCTTGTCATGATCGGGTATATCATGTTCCTCGCCACGGATGTCGATGATGGATTGATACGATATGGTGCGACGTTTATTATAGCGAGTGGCGCTTACTCGTTCGGGCCGTTGAGTAATGGGAATGTGGCCTCCAATGTCGTGAGCGATACTGCGAGGGGGAGCGCTATTGGGATGAATGTTATGTTTGGCAATGTAAGTCACCTTTCCCACCTTCCTCGATCGCACTTCTCCATTTCATCCCCTCTTCCATACCCCCCTTATTTGGCTTAATACTCACACCTCCAGGTCGGCGGGCTAATATCGACATGGTCCTTCCTCCCTCAAGACGGCCCGAACTACCCCATCGGCAACGGGCTGAACCTGGCAACCTCATCGGCTACCCTTGTTCTGAGCATGGTCATGCTGCTGTGGATGAGGTGGGACAATCGGAAGAGGGATAAGCAGGATGTGGATGCGATACTGGGGCGGAGGAGTGCGCCGGAGATTGAGGATCTGGATTGGATGCATCCTGGCTTTAGGTGGAAACCTTAAGAAAATGCGTATGGTGTGGAAGATGTAGCGACAGGGAAGGGAGGGGTGTGGAATGGACTTTTAGACTGCTGGTCATCGTGGCTGTTTCTTCCAAGGCAGGGATTTAGGGGGGAAAGCTGAAGTGAGGGGGCGCGTTATCGGACGGCGTATACCTTGTTTGGTGGGCGGTGGCATAGATAGGATGGGAAAGCCCGTCTTATAGAACTATTGCCCGATTGAGTTCCATGCTTGCGCCTTCTTTCTCTTGTTTATTTTGATGATCAGGTGGTGCCGTGGGTGTGGTTGAGCTGCGCATCAACGTACGTTTCCTGCAACTTACCGTCTTTTGTGTTTAATGCCTTTGCGCTCTGAACTCAACGCCCTGCCTCTAAGGATACAACAGTGCCCTCCCTCGCGAGGACTCTTGTTCTGCACGGGTTAAGAATTCTATTGCACAACCGAATATTGAGCCCACACTCCGGTGGCCTCGAGCACGTTGCTCCACGTTGCAGCACGACTTAATTTGCTGCCAGGCCGTCAAACTGTTCAAGGTCGACCCCGTAACCAGGATAAAAGCACACCATGCCTACCAGGCTATGCACGTCTGCACCAGACCAAAATGATGCATCAAAGAGCGTTATGACTCGTGCATTTAAAGCCCCAGTGTGTAGTAGAGCAGGGTGCACGGTATGTCGTGAAATTCAGGAAGTCTAATTTCAGGGATTCTAAGCAGTAACGCCAGTAGAAACTCCGGCATTAACAGCAGTGGCTGTAACATCACTGCGGAAGAGTAGTACCGCCAAGAGAAGCGATATGTGATAGCCGTCTCCCGCTGTTAAACTATCCGCACAAACACCCACCCATTGGGTGTCGTCCTAATTAATTTCGCTGTTTGTTCCTTGCACTTCCTACACTGACTACGTTCTTTATAGTAAGCACGGTTTGGTCTTGTCCGTTTCCTCCCTATCCTCACCTGCTCCCAAAAGTCGAGCTGCAAAACCACCAGCTATACCGGCTGCGTCGACGGGTCATCGATGACTGAAGCGTCACAAACGCGGAAGCACGAAGACATGGCGCATGCAAAGAAGAGCGCAAACACAACAACAAAGGCAAGGAAGCAAGACGGCATAACCTTATTCTATAATTTCTCTACTAAAATCCCACCACTTCTCTCCTCTCCCCTCTAGCCATCGATTACGCTCTCCAACTCTCCACTTCCCCCTTCTCCCCCTAAGCTTTCATGTACCCCATCAAGATACTTTTTAGACGCTTCTTTGTATTACAAACTCATTCGATAAAAGCTCTTCGATATAGAGACCGTATAACTACCGTAACTGCCGTTAGTGATATCAAGCGCCACGCCCCTGATGATGCCGACATCAATCATAAAGACAAAAGGAACCCGTTGAGGTGACTCCTTCCATAAAACACCCATGCCCTCCCTTCCTTCAGTCTCTCCTCTCTCTCACTTCCACTTCCACCTTCTCCTACTTCTATCGCCTCATTACTTCCCAACAAGCTGATGAGAAGATCTCGGCCAAAGCCTCGACCTTATTCAGGAATACTCTGCCGGCTCACAGCACCGCTTCTCCCTCCGGGACCGGGCGTGTGGCGGCCAGACCTAGAAGGAGTGACAGAGATGCGGCTCTTCTTATGGCTATTCGGCGTATGGCTTAGGTGACCTACATCATGTTTGCCTGGTTCTTGTTAGCACTTATCCTTCGATCCTCCCTTCCATCTGCCCACCAAGCTCCTCTGCCATGATATCCACCGGCCTCCCCATCTCATGTCTCATCGAGACAAGGTGGTAAAAAGGAAAATACAAGAAAACTCACCATCACAACAAGCCCTAACATTCTCAACCCGATCACTCTCCCTCTCCTGCCTCTCCATCTCCCTCCTAATATCCTCGGCACTATCATTAACTTCACTCGCTGTATAAATCGATCCACCGCCCCCTCCATTCCTTCCCCTCCTGCCACTGTTGCCACCCACTTCACTGCCATGATCTTCACTCCTCCTGGACCTGCGGGATGACGAGGCGCGTCTGTCAGTCCTCGGGTGCCAATAATTACTCAACCTAGACACCATACTAGCGCGCGAGCCAGAGACAGTATCATAACTCATCTTAGGACGGGTTGGTGCTTTGCCGGGCGACTCGTTGCGCGTCGTCCTGCTGTTGTAAGAGCTCAAAGAAGCAGCGATGCCTCTTCTCGACGGCGCCACCGAGCCTCCCGTCCCACCACTGCGAATGGATGGGTTGAATTCGTTGGTATCCTCCCTCGTCAACCCCCCCACCAAATCCTCACTCTCCTGCGGACTTGGCTCCTCCTCTCCTCTAAGCAGCAGGTACGACAAGGCATTAAACCACGTCTCATGCCTCTGCCCCGTAGCAGCCGTAAACTTCACTACGCGTCCCTTCCCTGACTTCCCACCCGGCGTCATCACAACAAGGGACATCCTATGCAGACCCGGCGGCAAGGGATTGTTATCCGTAACAACCCTCACAGCCTCAATCTGCACACTCTTCGCCTTCATCTCACCCCCACCCTGACTAGGATCGCGATCCGACCAATAGAGAGTCCGAGTGTACGGGTGCACCCAGAAGTAACGGCGGTGGCGGCTATCCGACAATTCCGAGCGGCCTGCTTTGCGGGTATATTTCCATAGGTATTCGCCGATCATGGTTTGGGTGATGGCTTGGATCATGCGGGGGTCGGTACCGGTGCCTAAGCCTGGCAAGTCTGCGCCGGCACTGCGGAGACCAAAGCGGGACTCGACCTCAGAAGCAAAAGATGTTATGGAAGATGCGCGGCTGCGCACCTGGGAGAATGGTGGTCCGTTAAATACATCTGCAATACCGTGATCGCCTCTATTCCCTCTTGGCGTCGTACCGTTGCGCATCGGGCTCGCAGCACCATGGACACGGTGATTTGATGTCGGTGTGCGTGGGCGGAAACTGTGGTGGCTATGGCTCGAAGTGGTGTTGCGGTATGCAGAAGCAGGGAGGAGGGGTGGTCCCATAGAACCCAACACCGGCTTATTGCTTTGAGAACTTCCAGTGCGCTGAGCCGCAAGCGCAATAACCTGTTGGTGATTAGGCGGCAGCGGTGGATGGGAGTTGAGACTGCTTCTGCGGCCACTGCTCTCCGGTCTTTTCGTTGGGAAATAACCCTCACTGTTCTCAATATCAGAACCAGCAGTGCTGGGCCTGTATAGTGGACGTCTGTCGCTATCCTGAGACTTGCGGACACGAATACCAGGAATGGCGGCGGCAGTGGTTCTGTGTGGTGGCGACATAGACCTCAGCCTCGCGATATTCTCCGCGTCCTCCGCGGTGTTCGATGCACGTCTAACCTCAGCTTTTTTCCTAAACATCGCATCGATCTGTTCAGACGTCAACATTGTCTGGGCATTGCTATCAGTCATAGGCATCTTCTTCACCGGAGTTTCCTGCGCATTAGCTGATAACTCTCTGAAAGGCAGCTGGGACTCCGGCGTCTCTGCGATAGGCGATGCGTTGAGCAAATGACTAGTATCGTCCTCAGCGATGAACATGCCCACCGGGGTCTTCTCTTTTGCCCAGCGGCTGATACCGCCGAAGATTCCAGTTGGCTTTTCTGGCGTTTCTGGAGAATGATGGATAATAGTCGACTCATCCTCCGGCTCATCAACGTGATTGGATGGAATAAAGAAGCCATCTCTCTTTGAGCTTGGACGTGGAGATGGTGGCGAAATCGGCTCGACACCAATAGCTGCGATTGCGGAAAACCCAAAAATCACAGGAGTGGCTGGCCTTGGTGGAGTAACTGGCCTGCGGACAGGAGATACTGGGTCAACGCCGGTAGCTTGGACGGTAGAGAAGCCAAGGTTGGCGGGAGTAGCTGGCCTTTTGACAGGGTCAACTGGCTCAACGTAGCTTGATCCGATGGCGGAGTATGCCAGCTTGACTGGCGTCATAGCTTTCTGAACCGGAGTCATTGGCTCAGTCTCAATCGCTCCTCCCGAAACGAAGCCAAGCTGCGGTGGTGTGACTGGTCTTGCGACCGGGCTGACAGGCTCAACGTCAGTGCTCTGAACACCAGACATACCAAATGTGACAGGCGTCTGTGGTCTGTCGACTGGGCTCAATGGTTCGGTCTCAGCAACAGTGCCGGAAACGAAAGCCAGCAGCTCCGTTGGCTTCCTAACCTCAGCAATCGGCTCAACGTCAACTGTGCTCTGAACTGATGACATGGTGAACGTAGCAGGCACTTCCATCAATGTCTCTGGCAGAGCACCTGGAATAACCGGCACAAGAACATCCTCATGTGGCTTGCCAGAAACAGGCTCGATCGGCTCAGTCTCAGCAGCCTCCGTAACAGAAACACCAAGCTTTGGCGACTCAATCTTCTTCTGCACAGGACTAATTGGCTCAATATGAGCATGGCCAACAGCCGAAATACCAAATTGCACCGGAGTGATAGGTCTGGCAATAGGGCTCATCGGCTCCGTCTCAACCACACCACCAGCCACATGTCTAAGTTGTGGTGGTGTTACTGGCCTCTTAATAGGACTCATCGGCTCCGTCTCAACCACACCACCACTCACAACACCCAACCGCGTAGCCGGTCTCTGCACCGGACTCAACGGTTCAACGCCCCTCGTGTCAATAGAAGCAAACGCCAGCTTGACCGGCGTCCTCGGCCTAACAACCGGCTCAACAGCCTCCGTCTCCAACGCATTCAAAGGGGCAAAGCCCAACATTACCGGCGTAACAGGCCTCAGCACAGGCGTAAGCGGCTCTACAGCCGTAGATGCAATACTCGCGAAAGACAACGCATCCGGCATCCTGATCTTCGGCTCCTCAGGCTCAACCTCCACACTCGTGACCTTAGAAATCGTGAGGGGCTCGATGTTGGATGGCGGTGTAGGGAAATGCTCTAGACGATCTGCGATATCCCCAGGTTGGGTCGAAGTATTGGACAGCATGCTCATCATGCTCATACGGTTGTTCCTACACCCTAGGGGTGCGAGGCGGTCGAATTGCTCGTCGTAGTATTGGCTGCTTGCATCGGACATCGGACGGTCGAGAACATCAGAGTCGCCGCGTGAACGGAGCTGCGGTGCTGCCTCGGTCGCCGCAGCACCGACGAGCGCACCGCCAAATATTGGTACGGCGGTTTGTGGGGTTGGTTGGAGAGGCTCCCAGGCATCTGTCATGACGCCGGAGTCGACCATGAGTGGCCTTGGCGCCTGCTCTGCTGGAGTTGGTGGGATGGAGATTGGTGGCAATGGGATCTTTGCTGGTGTGTTGATCAGACTGTTCATGCGGCTTCTGCCATTGAGTGGTGTTCCGGCGTAGCTAGAGCCCATCATAGAATCCTCTCCCTCACTGTGCATGTCTCCAAGCTCAGCAAACAAGCTCTGACCAAATGGCTGACCCCGCTCGCGTTGTGGCGTATTAGTGCTGCTGATACTTGGCGGACTGCTGGCATACTGGTTGAACGTATCCTCATTGATCGTGCGATCGCTGCTTCTCGATCCTCGATGTTGTCTCAGCGCAAGACGGCCAGACGATCTGTTCTGCTTTGGCGTAGTGACGGCACCGTACGTGTACTCATCCTCAGACATAGAAGCAGTGCTGTTAAACGAGTTTCTGTTTCCGGCCTGCATGAGTGAATCTGGGCGGCGCATCTTGCTAGCTCTGATGGTGCCTTGATTCGCGGCCTCAGTTTCCGTCATGTCAGCTTCGCTATCGATGTTGCCTTCGTTGGTGGTGACGAACGCCTCAGTCTCGGTCTGCTCGTTCGCAGTTTCGAAATCATCGCTGTTGTTCGCCTTCAAGAAGGCATCCGTGGCAGTCTCATTGCTAGTATCATACACATCAGTCGACTCATATCCACCCGGCATTGGCTGCTTCGTCTTGGTAACACGATGGGGCGGACGAGTTGGGCTAGACTCCAGATCATTGTCCTCCCACTGAAGCTCCTCGATAGACACCTCACTTTTAGTGTTACGAGGGCCGCCAAGTTGGTTTGGCTTAAATGGCTTCTTGAACTCCTTGTCAGATGCCTTGCGGCTCTTCTTGGCGGGTGCCGCAGACTCGTTAGCCCTGCGGACCTCCAACTCATCTCTAGACTCCTGCAATAAGCGCTTAAGCTCGAGCTTCTCAGTCTTCTCGCGATGAATGTTGCCCTTCAAACTCTGAATCATGCGGTGTGCGTGCTGGAGAGAGCTCTTCATGGTCTCGGCTTCCAGATGGCTGTGGCGTGGAGTGCCCTTGACAGGGGATGGTGGTGGAGATTGGTCTGGTGGCGTATCTTCATCCTTGACCATAAGGTCGTCCTCAACTGGGCTTTGCGACTTCTGCTCTTCAGACAATGCTCTTTGGCGAGTAATGGCCTTTGCAAGCTCAGTGTTCTGACCGGTAAGATCCTGAACCTTGACCGCGAGAGTCTCCTTCTCATTCTCGACATTAGCAATGGTGCGCTTGAGGCCTCCAAGCTCAACATCGTGGGATTTGACTGCTGCCGCATGTGTATCCGCGAGCTTTGCATGAGCGGCTCTGATTTCGTCCAACTCCTTCTGGGACGCAGTCTTCTCTGCCTGCAAGATATTCAATACCTGGGTGAGCTTCTTCTCCCTATCCCCAGCCTCCTTCGCATTGGCGATATGCTCATGTATCTGTGTCTCCAGATTCCAATTCTCGTCCTTGTATCTGTTCTCACTCTCATCCAAAGCTCGAAGACGTTGTGTAAAGCTCTCTGCCTCCGCCTCTAATCCTGCCTTTTCGAAGTCGGTGTTCTTAAGAGTTTCTTCCTTTTCAGCTAAAAGAGTTTGGAGATGTCTGACCTGCCCCAGAAGGGATGTGGATATCTCAGTTGCGAACTCTATGTCGTGGATACGGTTTGATGGCTGGTTTCTTTGCTTGCGGTTTGGCACGCTGAGCTTTGATGGTGATGCTGCAGCTTGACTTTCGTACTTGGAAGGACTGACGGAACGCTGCAGCTAGTTGTTAGCATACGTTTTCAAGAAATGTGAATGTGCAAGCAAGGGAGAAGTGCAACTGCTGAGAGCTCAAACAGCGACTCTCCCAAGCTCCCACGCTGCATGCAGAAGGCAGTTGTATGTACCTTTGACTCCAACGGATACGGAGTCTTACTCGAGCCCATCTCTGAGCTCGACTGTCTCGACTTCGGAGCATACGCCCTCGCACTTTCCTTCCCAACCTCATTATACTCCCTCTCCAGCGCCACGAGCTTCAACCTTAAATCCGGCGTAATATCCCCATCATCCTGCTGATGCTCAACCTCTCTCAATCTCGCCGCCAACTCCTTCCTCTGCTGAACAAGCGTCGTTCCCAGTCTCCCAGCTTCCTCAATCCTCGTCTCCGTCTCGGCCAAATGCGCCTCCAATGCCCTCTTAGCCTCCTCGGGAGATGTCGTGTCGCTTAAGGGAAGGCGCTGAGAGAATAATGACGGTCTTTGATTCGTGGTCGGCGCAAAGAGATCAGGGCCCAAATCACCATTGTAATGGTTCGCACCCTCGCTGGACGCCATGGTGCCAGCAGGCAGTGTGGTGGTCGCTCAAAACAAGCGCCAACGCTGCTGCTTGGGATTGTGTTGTACAGCCTCGTTGCTGCTTTGTGGAGTTGTTTCAGTTCAGGTTGAAAGATTGTGGTTCATGGAGTCACGTCGGTGATGCGTGATGGAATGGGGACAGTTAAGCAGTTATCGGCAAATGAGGTGCGAGTAGCAATCAATTGCTGCAGGGGTGGTGGTGGTGGTGGTGGTGGAGACGGGCGGGAATGTGGTGTTGTTGACGCCGACGCGCTGAAACACCTCTAAGAGCGACAGCCGTGCGTCTAAGCGATGAGGAAAAGTAAACACCGCAACGCGTCGAGGGAACAGGCAAGTAGCTTGCCTAGCGTAATGCGATGGGATCTTGAATGGGATTGTCGAGCAATTTGTTTGCAAGACAGTGTAGACGGATGAGAGCAAAGTCATTTGTTGGTGGTGGTAAGGTGGAAACAAACGGAGGCACGAAACAAAGCTACTGCAAGGGTGGACATCGAGAAAGTTCCCGACCACAGGACCACAGGACCACAACGCACTAAAGACACCCGGCTGGCGTACGCAAGTCAGGCACAGATACTGCCGATGCACTCAGAGTACACTATAGAGTAGGTGAGTCAAGTTGATGGTCGATCTTAAAGCGAGATCATCTCACGGATATGAGGTTCAATATCATCATTTCCTCTCTCCTATTCTTAACCCTACTCATATTACACTTCCCTCAATGACGACGGTGGTCTGAGACAGCTGTGTCGTTATGGGCCGAGATGCACATCAGAAATGAAGCTTGGACTACCCTTGGCATATCGCAACTCAATGCTGCCCAAACTTTACCATCTTCGCGAGCATTCTGAGCTCGATTGTTTGTAACTCTCAAGGTTATCATGTTTGATGCTGTCAAACTTTCAGTTCCTGAATATCGTACTGTCAAGGTCCGAAGACAAACGGATTGTTCTGAGTTCTGACAGCTGATCCAGGAACCGCGATCTGGTAGGGAGGGTCCGATAAGATAAGCAAACCCACAAGGCTGCATGACATTATCCAGCCTCGCCATATCGTCAGCGTTCCCTCCTCCACGATCTCACCATTAACAACCACACATTCTCAAGGCAATTTTATTCCAATTGTTCGTCAAGCGAACTATCCAGACAGCTCTCGCACCTACGTATATTCAAAGTATCAAAGCTATGGCAGACGCCACACCACAGCCCGTCGAGGGCGAGCTAGCAGTCGCCACAACACCAAGTGTTCCAGCTCCAGAAGCTACCCCAAGCGCACCCGTTGCCATCTTCAAAAAACGAAAGGGAAACAAAAACATCAAGAAGCGCGCCGCTACTCCTCCTCCAGCAAACAGCGATTCAGACTCCAACTTCGAGTCCAGCGAAGACGAAGCAACCGGCCAACGCGTAAAGCGCCGTAAAACCAACACGGGAGCAATTAAGGCGAGCAGCAAGCCAAGTGGCGCAAAGAGTATAGACGTTGGACCAAAGATATACGAGGCGAAACGGGATGGGATAACGAGTACGAATGACGCTACGAAGACAGTGGAGTGGTTCGATGAAGATAAAAACACCAACCTCTCCTCCAAATCCCTCTTAGGGGCCACTCGGACAAAGCCTTCAGCACCAAACTCAACGGCCAACGATGGGACGTATCGAGGACTCAAGGCTCAAAAAAACCAGTTCATCGTCAAAAACCCGGACGCGCCGAATCGCAGTGTTGGGCCGGTCAAAGCACCAACAAATATCCGCACAATAACAGTAACAGACTTCGCCCCCGACGTCTGCAAAGACTACAAAACGACTGGCTTTTGTGGCTTTGGAGATAACTGCAAGTATCTGCACGCCCGCGAAGACTACAAAGCCGGCTGGCAACTCGACAAGGAATGGGAGACTGTGACGCAGGGGAAGAAGAACCTCAAGGGGACAACCCTCGCATCTGCCAACCGCAACAACAAGAATGATGAAGACGATGAGGAAAATGAAGAGGCGATGCTGGAGGGTATTCCATTTGCTTGCGTCATATGCCGAGAAAGCTATAAGGCGCCGATTGTCACGAAATGCGGACACTACTTCTGCGAACCCTGCGCGCTGAAAAGATACCGGAAAGACCCCAGTTGTGCAGCCTGCGGGAGCGGGACGGGAGGCGTTTTCAACGTGGCAAGAAACCTACGTAAACTCCTCGACCGGAAACGTGAGATGGCTAAGAAACGCCGGGAGGCGGCGAGGGAAGCAGGGGAGGAGGTGAGCGATACTGATAGTGACGAGGAGTGAGGAACGATTCGTCGTGGTTACGCACGCGGCCAAACGCCAGATTACCCACAGGCGGAACGATGTGGACGGTAACAGCAGTGTCCCTAAGTAGCGATAGTAGGAATAGCACCCTACAAGCCACTCTTCAATTACGAGTTGGTGCGTTTGTGTTGTGGCTTGAAGGTGCCATATTACGTGGCCCTTCTCGCGATGGGTTAACATGTGGCCTGCTAACGCGAGTCCCAAGAACATTCGCCGTCATTTTGCGCCTAAACGTGCCGAGAATCGGGTATTGTGGAGTTAGCTTTATAGCGGTTCTGAATGTGTCTGTGTTCTGCTTGGTGGCCATGTTAATCGTGGTCAGAGGATGATGGGTTTTGCGAATATTGCGAGGGGAATTGGACAGGTGTGAATACCTCATTGATTCATCAGAGAAATGAGGCACTGGGTACGTTTATAATCGGTTGCCAGTTTAGGATACGAAGTAGGCGTGCCAGGCCAGACTGGACTTCAACTCGCTATATTTCCAGGCGAGTAATTCAAAGTCATAGGATATTATGAATTGGTTTCGACGTAAGCGTTTTTCAGCTGGTTGTGCGTAGGATATGAAGTATGCTGGCTAAATCGGAGGTGAGGATAAGTCTGTATCTAGATGGCGATATATCCGTGTTTGATAGAGCACTCCTGAGAGACTCTCTGGGCGAGAAATTCGACGTTAATAGGATATCATGCAACTGGCCTCTGGCCTGGGAGTTGCTCATTTGAACTACACCTGATCGTCTAACCTGTTTGACTCGATTTTTGAAAGAGAAGTGGTGGAGTCTGGCTGTTGTGGCTGCCCAGGTCAGTTTTGTGAGTTGTTACTGTGAGACAGCGTTGGGCGGGAGTAGCGATCTACTCCCCATTACTCCACTACTCTACTTCCGCCTACGCTACTCCTAAAGCTTGGACTACTCTCGTCACTATTCCTCAGGGCAGAGAGTGGTGCCAAGCCTCGCTGGCATAGCTGTCCAGCCAATCAGAAGTTGTTATTGTCACCATTGGCTGGTATGTGCTCACAGATTCAGAAATAATAAAAATCCTTTAAAATGATTTGCATTAGTACGGTAATATGGACAGCTTCTAGGCTAGTATCAATAAACAATTGTCAATTTGTGCCTTATTTCATCACGTGTTACTGCCCATTCCCATATTTCAGTCGTGCTACTTAAGGAGTACGCTCTCGACGCTGCTGTGAGAGATGAGATGGTGGTAGGAACACACGGTAATGTTGATAATGGTGGTGGCGCCAATACAAAGCTTGAATGAAAGAAAGAAATAGAGTATGCAAAAGCAGTGTAAAACCATGTACATCTGTGGAGAACTGGTTGGCAGTCTTGAGGTGTGGATCGTTGTGATTTAGACTTACAGAGCTGTAACCTTGTTTTGCGGAGAACGAAGCTAGTTGGGATGAAAAGGTGAGATGTTGGTAAGTCACAGAGTATCAAAAACCGGGCAAGGTTCTGATGGTTGTTTCGGATTGTGAGAAGATTTGTGTATGGGAAGGCTTGGAAGAGTCGAGGTCGATTGGCAGGGGTGGTAAGGAGACGGTGCCAGGCCGAAAGTGGGCCTGTGACGGGACGGGCCGAGCATCGACCACATCTTGTGTCCTCAACGAGCAGTTCGTCGTCATCGGCAGTTATTCGTGCCAATGCGACTGGTCGAGGAGAAACTCAGCCTTGAAGTCTACCCTTATAGCATACTAGGTTTATAAGGGCCAATTTTTCAGTATGGATGTCGTGCGACCTGGGAACTTAAGCAAGGCCAGTCTGAGGCGGTACAGTCGGACCTGGATATATGAATTCACTTTAAAATTTGGGCTTCGGATTTTTAAAGTCAATGAATTCTTATAGCCAATCCCTTAATGAGGCTTAGCATTGCATCCGGCCATGATACCAGGCCAAATATGGCACTACCAAGAACAGCATGACCCACTTCTCAGCCAATCCAAGGCCGATATCATTATAGTTTGTCTGGGGAAATCCAAAAAAGATCGCCGATTTAACAGAATATACAAAGTTCCAGGGTTGTTTCCATTCGCATGTGATTTCAGAAAAAACCGAACTTCGCATGCTTGAAGCCGGTTTATTTTTATAACCTCAATTCATATATCCAGGTCCAACTGTGGCTCCGTTTGTCTTCAATCTTCAGCTCAGCCTTATTCATCATGTTTCGTTGACACATAATTCTTCGTGAAGCAGGCTACCAATATATGATGCGGCGGAAGACTCGAAATACGTTGGTAATAGGGATTGCTCGCTGTGGATGTTTCTCGACTGCAAGGCTGTCCGAAAATAGTTGACACGCCCTGAAATGCGGGCTAAAGGAGAAGTGGCCGCACACCTTCTCGATGTCTGGGACAAGAGTGTGGGGGATATACTGGGTATGTATGGTCTCGCACCATTGAAGTGTGATGGATGAGGCTCTGCCCTAGTGTGGCCGAAAGACTCGGTATAAAGTGGAGCAGTTAGCCACTAGTGCCCTGATGTACTCCTCGCTTGGTTGGAGACCAGCATAGATATTAACCTTACCCTATATAAAAATCAATCAATTGTTCAATATGGTCGCCACAGCAGAAGAGATTCGTGCCTACGAAGAGGATCCCAGCCTTTTACGAGCTGGGCACCTCGATGTCATAAGACTAATCTTCAGGCGATGGGGATTTGTCACGACGATACGTTTGACGAGCAGACTGTTGACGACCACTTACTCGCGAAGTGGTTCGAAGGAGTAAGTTACGCCCATATCGTGGTGATACTTCTTTGAAGTCTTCAACTCACAACATCCACTAACATGCCTAGTCGCACCCTTGCACAGACACAGGAAACATGCCGAAGCATGGAAAGCTACGCCTGTTGCAGGCCAGCTCCTCCGCTTTCCCTCTTCCTTCTAACTTCGACACATGGAAGCTGGGACGGTAATAACCTCCCGTTTTCTCGGAAAGGCTTCGAGACGATATCCGAACACCTTGATCTCCGCATTGAACACATCAAGATCTTGAATGGAGAATCAGATGCCGTCCTGAGACGTTCGAATGATAGAAGAAAGGAAAACGAAGTGTGCATTGGTTAGTGGCTGCATAAGCTTGGGAACCCAAGGTCTACCATTTCTCACCACACATCAGCATTGACCACTCGATCGACTGTCTTCAACGCCGGCAGAGAGCACATGTACAGCTACGCCACACTCCACTTGTTCATTCATCACAATCCAACTACCAATGTCTCCCAAGGGCTCCTCCTTCATCACATCCTTAACACCACTCCGGCTCCAGACGTCACACCTCCATCATACCTCGTCGCAATAACCAGTTACCTCAAGAGCCACCGTCGCCTCGCAATCAATCCCTCCTACACAGCCGCAATAATATGTGAATGCACAATCCCACAGCACCAGACCGCCGCCATACGCATCTCAAAGCGAATTAGGGACCTCGACATAAGCCTCGGTGGCCTTCGGCGTGGCGACAAAGGAGAAGATGAACTCTTGAAGCTCGACTTCTTAGAAAAAACAGCGACCATATAGAGCCTGACGCAGCAACTGAGTGTGATGAGAGTGATTGCAGATCGGCAACTTCTGGTTCTTCGCAGGTTGAGTGGAGAGACGGGTATGGTAGCTAACCTGTTTGAGCGGTATAGGGATCCTGCCACAGAGATATCGCACAAGAAGATACGTGTGGATGTTCAGACCTTGGTGGCAGGCACTATCTCAGACAACGAGGCGCTGCTGTTATGGGTTAAGCGGGAGCTTACAACTGTCTTGTCGCTGACAGAAGTAGTACGTTTTCTCTCTCCTCTATCGATTAGCGGGTGCAGACAATCACTCGATCAACACGCCGTCGCCGCCAGTGACATTGCTACAACAGCTGACAAAGAAATAGACCTACAACTACATGTCCCTCGACGAAACCCGCAAGGTCCACAAAATGGCCAAGCGGCAGAAAACAATCGCCGAAACCGCTCTCGAGGACAGTAAAATGATCTGCCAACTCACCAAGGCAGCCAAAGAGGACAGCTCGACCATGAAAACCATCGCTGTGCTAACCATGATGTTCCTACCCGGCGCCGCCTTCTCTTCGATCCTGGACACGCCTTTCCTCGTATGGGATAGCAAGCAACATGGGCTCGTCGTCAGGGGGGGTCATCTATTCTGGATAATTACCATTCCGCTAACTGTCGGTGTTATTATTATGTGGTGGCTGGTGGTACGTCTGTCTTGGGGTGAGGTGTCGAAGAAAATCTGGGCATATCTTCGATCGAACAAGTCAGGCGAGTGGTCTGATGATACCGTGGCGGAGATGCAGAGGCCGAGTAACATGGCTGGCCATATGGTTTCATACGACGGCATATTCGTGTTGGGATTCTTGAACTTATGGTTCGTGCCAAAAGGTCTCGCTCCAGAGGCAACTGGTTGAGCTGCTCTATCTATGTACACCTTTGATACCATTTCCTTCTTTGTCGTACTTTGTCGTGGCAGTTCAAGCTTTCCAATCACGTTGTGCTTGTACCTTCAGTATTTGTTTACCTTTACATTCTCAATCATCTGCTTCCGGTAGTTGCCTAGCCAACCAGTTTATATTCACCCATTAGTACTCATATATCGTCGCCACATCCTCCATCCCATGTCTCATGTTCTTGTCGCCTCGATCTTTCGCTTCCATTTGGTCATCAGCAATGCTAACATTCCAGCGATCGTAGTCATAGCCACTCAGCGGCCGCCAATCAGCCATTCGACTTATATACACCTCTGTCACAGCCGCCACAGCATCTCACGGTCTGCAAAGACATCGCATGTCCTGCTTCTACCGCTACCGTTGCGGCCACAAGACTGCTGCTATATTGGTCCGCCACAATCCCCAGCTCTTTCAAACACTTTGTGCAACCAGGACATCCACTAAACCACCACACATATCTCAACACACCTGCCAAAGTACGCTGACGCCTCAGCTTTCAAAACTGCTCCTACCACAAACCAGCTCTTGACGGGCAATACCCCTAGAAGAACAACCTTTCGACACGGCACAAGCTCATACTCAACACTCTGAGGGATTTTGCCTTTCGCAAAAGAACATTTAAGATTGGTCTGCAGCCGTGGTTGTATCCCATTTTTGCCGGGGGTTTCAACTCTCATGGCGAGCGTCGAATGAGGAAGGAAGGCCCTAGCCGTGTTTTTATCCCACAGCGCAGCAAGCCTTTAAAACTCGCAGTGCCACCCTTCAGGCAACAGATATAGCCATGAGCGGAAAGATAAGACCGAGTAGAAGGGTCGGTTTCTGAACCAGGAACAGGAGATCCAACACAACCTAAGGTTATAGCCGGCCCAATCTATGCGCAAGAAAGACTGCTTCATACTCTGAAACCAATTATGGCATTGTTAACTGTCGGTGCTGATAGTTAATGAGAGAGCAGACAAGTGCTGCCGCTGAGTCTGCGGCTGCTAATGTTTCCACCCGCACTTTGCAGCCTATGCAGGTAACAGTCTGTGGAGTAAAAACTTTACCCAACGGCTAAATGTCAACGATGACTTGTGCTTCACTCCGGTATTTCCAACCTGAAAAAATGTGCTTGGTCTGGTCTGCGGCCGTGCGATGTAGCACAGCAGGCTTCGTCTTGGGCATTTCGTCTTCCGCAGCGTCAGGGTCTATTAAAGCGTAACTCGGAAAGGAATAACACTTAAGGTGTTTCCGGATACAAGGAGCTCAGCCTTCCCCGCAGGTGATACCTAACCAAACCAGGAATTTCGCATGAATGCTAACATGGATTAAAAGACCTTGTGCGCAAACCAGACTGGTTTGCACGACGTGATACTCCAGGAGATCGGCTTCATGGTACGCGAATACCGGGCGCTTTGAGCCAGGACAAGTGCTCAAGAATCGCCCATGAACCGGGTCGTCGCATCGTAATTTCCAGCCTGACGAAAGAAGTCCCATTCAGCTCCGCAATCGTGTTTTAAAGCACCGCAAGGTAGGCGTTGGGCGCATTTCATCAGCCGGCAGCGAGCTTAGCGACGACCGGTTGGTGGAACGAGAACACATGAGGGATAGTGTTATAGAGACGCTGGAAGAATATGGGTTGAGTGCAAAGGACTACACAAGCAAAAACGAGGGAGAGATTCGCCGTATGAAAGTTGAGCCGGCGTTCACAAGCTTCTGGCCGGAAAGGCCGCACGCCTCCACAACCAATTAACGGTGATAGCGATATGGTTGCATCCACTGCTACCACGGTGGAGCTGATGCATTAAGTTCGCAGAAGGATGTCAATCGGTTGAGGCAGGGTGGGAAGGTATACTCTTGGTATTACACTACTTCTATGTCTTCTGTCATATGTACTATTATCGCTCTTCTTCGTCTCATACTCAAGATGGTATATTATATCCCGGTCGTCTCCTCTTAACTCGCCCTTTCCTCCCCTTCCTCCTCTGACTTAATAGCAAAAAATCAACGCAATGGCCGATCAGACCGTGTAGCCGCATATCCAACGCAGTCGCTAAAAACCAAGCATATGCGAATCGTCCCTTCTATCGTGAAATATAATTACTGTCGTGTCTATAGCCGCGACTTGTTTCATCCCCTCGTCCTACTTGGCCTTTGTATGTTGCGTTTCAACTCATACAAGAGCTATCGACCTAGCAGTCAACATCTTACAAGAAGAGAGCAAGAGCAACACCAGCGGCCATCAAGCCAGAGGCGGCGGTCTTAGAACCGGCACCAGTGAAGACTGGAGCAGTGTTGATTGGTCCAGATGGCTTGGTAACAGTGCCGATAGAACCTGGAGCGGTGCCAACTGGAACTGGAACAAAGGTAGTTGGTGCTGGGGCCGGAAGCTCGTTACCCGGACACTCTGGTCCTCCACCAAGGCAAGGGGTCTCATCGACCGGCTGCTGTCCCTCTGGAACCTCCTTAGTTGGGTTCTCTGGAGTGGTTGGAACCGCTGGCGCGGTTGGGCCGGCGGCTGGAGCAGTGGCAGGTCCAGTTGGGTAAGGTGGGACCTCCTCAGTTGGGTTCTCTGGAGTGGTTGGAACCGTTGGCGCAGTTGGGCCGGCGGCTGGAACAGTGACAGGTCCAGTTGGGTAAGGTGGGGCCTCCTCAGTTGGGTTCTCTGGAGTGGTTGGAACCGTTGGCGCAGTTGGGCCAGCTGCTGGAGCAGTGACAGGTCCAGTTGGGTAAGGTGGGACCTCCTGAGCTGGTTTGGTAGCCGTTGGAACGACGTTTGTTGGGGTGGCGATAACCGCTGGAGGAGCGGTAGCAGTGCCTGGGACAGGAGTAACCTCACCACCGGTGATAGTAGTGAAGATGACCTGTGGAGCGGTGACGGTGGTCTTGACGGTAGACACGGTAGAAGAGGTAGTCTCCTCGCCAGCCTCTGGGATGCATGGGACAGTAATGGTAGTCTCAAGGATAATGGTGGTGACTGGGACCTCTGGGATCTTAACAGGGGAGTTATCCTCATCATCACGCTCTGGGGTGTCCACAATAATGCCTGGGTTGGTTGGGACGAATGGCGCGCAAAGACCCTGGAAGTACTGGACTGCGGCATCGATCTCAGTTTGCTTGGCGCCGTGGGCGGCGAGACACTCGTACACGTTCTTGGTGAAGTCTGGCTTTGGGCAGAAGCAGTCGGAGTCGGAGTTGGAGGCGCAGTCCTCTGGGAGCCAGGTGTTCAGGCACTTTGGAAGGACTGGCGGGCACTCGCCTTCTGGGGTCTCGGCTTCTGGCTCCTCCTCCTCTGGGGTCTCGGTCTCTGGGGTCTCAGTCTCTGGAGTCTCAGTCTCTGGCTCCTCAGTCTCTGGAGTCTCGGTCTCTGGAGTCTCAGTCTCTGGCTGCTCGGTCTCTGGAGTCTCGGTCTCTGGAGTCTCAGTCTCTGGCTCCTCAGTCTCTGGCTCCTCAGTCTCTGGCTCCTCGGTCTCTGGAGTCTCGGTGGTAACCGGGGAATTC
>RCNJ01000045.1_pt1 | contig 100678 bp, 91 predicted proteins | sample 2041171 | NCBI WGS metagenome assembly RCNJ01 (sample SAMN09708213, study PRJNA481090) | feces metagenome | biome: feces | host: Pygoscelis adeliae | place: Antarctica: Rookery Lake | collected 2010-03-01 | reverse complement strand
AACAATAAATCCTAACAATGAATCCTAACAATGAATCCTAACAATGGATTCTAACAGTGGATTGCCACGGGCAAGATCCCCGCCTCCTCCAACTTTCAGCACTTCGCTCTCCCGATCTTACGGCGGACGGAGGTGATCTCGCTCTTGCTGCACCAGGGTCATGACAAATCTGTATAGTGCATTGCATTCATTGCATGGCAGCCCAGCGCATCCTTCAATCCGCACACGTGACTGGAGCTCATCTTGTCCGGATAGGCAGTGTGTCGGGGTGGCAGTGGAACTCTCCGCCCCGCCAGCCATGGTGCTGCACCTGGGTGACCGGGAGGTGTCCGCTACGAGCCCGTGGTGCCACGCGTGGGAGAAGCGAAATTGGGGACTTCGATCGGACATGGCTGGGGATGAAGAACCGGCCAACCGCTTAGACTTTGGTTGTTAACTGAGAAGGTTGAAAAAGGATAACTAGGAAGAAGTGAAAAAGGATGACTAGGAAGAAGTGAGGAAGAAGTGAACAAAGAGATGAGGAGTAGTTAGAGAAGAGGAGTAGTTAGAGAAGAGGTGTAGTTAGAGATATGGAAGGCAAACGGAGTCTTACAATATGCTGGCAGGAGAAATACTTCACTACAGTTTCACTTTAACGGGGTCACAGCGTCCGTCGTTTGTTCTTTTCCCCGAATGCCGCGTCTTGATCGATTTTAACAGGAGCTACCCCTGCACTTTGCAAACACGCAGGGTCCAGCTCCCAATTCCCCGTCTGCACGTTGCACAGGCCATGGCGTCTCCTATCTCTCACTGCTCATCTCCAACAGTGCCACCCGCACAGAGCATCTCTAATCTCTTTTCCACTCCTCCCACCACCAGAGCCAATCTCTCATCTCCTCCTCTTCTGTGCCACTTGAATCGACGTCGCCGTCGCAGAGAGTATCACTGCGTCAATCGACGGGCTTCGACAAGGACAAGGACAAGGACAAGGGCAAGACACACCACTGCAGTGTCTCGGTCGAAAACAAAGCTCCGACACAGGAAGGTTTGCCAGGAAGCAGGTCCTTTTACATCTGTTCTACATCACCAGGAGGTCCAATTGATCCATGCATGATCGTTCGCGACAGTCATTAATTACATCGACGATATACTTTGATCTTCACACTCGACCTGCCCCGATTTAGCAGTGGTTCAGCCGTGATTCAGCAGTGATTCAGCAGTAATTCGGCAGTAATTCGACAGCGAACGAATGCCATTTTCCAACCTCCTCTCGAGAAACCGACGGACGTCTCCAACGTCGTACGACGAAGACGACCACTACAACATGGCTCCGTCACTGAACAGCCAGGGCTCCTTCCTTCGCCCAAATACCGGCGATGGACGTCCGCGCACTAGAGGGGAGAATGATCAGAACCTTGTTATTCCCAGCCGCACCTCGTCACTTCATTCTCGCATTACGCAGCCAATTCCGGGGACGTTGAATGTTAAGCAACAACAGAGGACGCCAAAGACTCTTACGCATGCGTATATGGTGTGTGGTGTCGGAAGGGAGCCGTCGCAATGGGTTAAGGCGCCGGCACCAGCACAGGGGAAGATTGGACACATGAAGGGTGCGGTGGGACAGTTTTGGCTGCCAGAGATTCTTGGTAGCAGTCCAAGGTTGGAGCAAGATAATGAGATTGCGAGAGCTTTACACTCTGCCATGAGGGTTCGTACGACTCTATGTAACTTGAAAAGCTCAACTAACATACCTAGGCTTGTTTCCCACACGATGTTGAGATCTGCACGGGGCGCAGCCAACCACACTGCGTCCACCACTCCTTCGTCCTCCAGCAGGATTCGACACACACCTTGTACGGTATCGCGCTCCGCGTCTGGTCGAGGGCCGATGACAAGCGTGCAGAGACGATTAGAGACCTCCGCAGGAGGACAGAGGCCGACTTCTACGAGAACGGCGATGAGACATACTGGATCCCATACTGCCTGTCATTCTTGTCGAGATATCCACTTTACAACCTTCTGGGCGACTATCTCCGTGGCATGTGGATTCACTGGAACAAGGCGACCAATCTTTTCCACGCCGAGGAGGTCTCGAGGATTCTCAGCTTCCCAGCACCAAGATTGAACGACCTGGTCAGGATCGACATGAAGGACTATGCTTTGTGCTACCAGTTCCCGTCTTCGCCAACCGGGTTCCAGAACTTTGCCATGTGGCCATTGTTCTCTTGCTTGTCGATTCCCAACATTGTCGGTGTTGTCGAGGCAGCTTTGTCGCCAACTCGCCGCATCATTTTCGTCTCTCACTACCCTGCCATGCTTACGGTCGCTGCCGAGACAGTCAGATTCTGTGTTCGTGTCTACGAGTGGAGTGGTCTTTACGTGCCAGTCGTCCACGCCAGACATGCGACCGAGCTTGTCCAGGAGCCTGGACCATACATTCTTGGTATCACTGCCGAGTGCAGGACTCTCTTCACAGCACCACCCGATGCGCTGGTCGTTGATCTCGATCGCAACTTTGTCCTTACCTCTAGCCCACCTACCGCGCTCGCTACTGGCCAGCGTACCAAGATGATCAACCGCTTGACGCAAGCATTGAACGGCGATGTCAACCCGTCCGGAGTACCACATCATCTCCGCTCAGCATACGGTGGTGGTAAGCTTGTCCCTGCTGGCCAAATCATTGTCATGAGAGGCGAGGTTGAGTGCATTCAGGAACCGGAATGGTGGAACCAGGATGCCATCATGTCCGTCATGGATCACGTCTGCGAGAAGATGGGACGTAACACCGGCATCAAGGCCGTTTTCAGACAGGAGAAGAAGCCTTTGATGACCAAGGTCTCAATGAGGCATCTCAACGAGCTCGTCAGAGAGCGCAACCAGTACTCCAGAGACGCCCTCGAGGCATGGCAAGACTTCATCAACCTCAAGGGTCGCATGGACACCGAGATCGGCAAGGTCTCCAAGAGAAACAACTTCCTCGTCGAGGAGCTCGAGAGCTGGAAGCAGCAATTCCTCAAGTTCCAAGCCTTTGCTGAGCAGCTTACCAAGGAGACTGCCGAGCTTAAGATCAAGATTGAGAATCATAAGCGTGAGGCACGTCGTCTTTCTAGCCTCATTGAGCAACAGAAGGATGACTCTGCGCGCCTTACTGTTCGCCTCTCGGGCACGGAGAAGCAGCGTGATGACGCCCTTGAGGCTCTTGTGCTGCAGCAGGAGATTGCTGAGGAGCTGGAGAGGGAGCGCAAGCGGAATAAGAAGGAGTTGGCGCAGATTCAGCATACGAATACCACGCTTCTGAGACAGCGTGATGAGGCGCAGCGTGTTGTGCTTCATTTAAGAAGCCTGATTAGCGGGCAGACTCACCATATGGAGCATATTGTGCGCACGCTTGGCAAGGATGAGTTGGCTGAGATCGTCCAGGAAGGATATGAGGAAGATGACCTTGGGGACATCGTCGAGGAGGCCAAGGAGGATACAGAGGTCCCGAGCAGACTCGGCTCCCGCAACTCCTCGCGTGCTGCTTCCCGCGGCCCAGAGACCAACTCGGAAGCCGAGGGCCGTCTCTACGGCAACCCGGGCTCGAGACAGTCAAAGCGCTTCTCCAACCAGAGCATCATCGATGTCGCAGATCGCCATCTTAGGGATAAGACAGACGCTATTGCGCATATAATCCGCAATATCTCTGAGCAGTGTGCTGCGGCTGTGGAGGGGCTGCAGTTGGCGCATGATGCTGATGCGGAGGCTGAGGAGCTGAGTAGGCAGCAGAGGAGGATTGCCGCGGCGAAGCGGAGGAGTGGGTTTAGTTCCATTTCGAAGACGTCGAGTGTTACAGCTTCAGACGTCGATGATCGTTCGCTAGTAGGGTCGGAGACAGACCGTGACGAGAGTAGTCTTCTGAGACCAAGTGGACGGACCTCGAGTATTCCGCCCACACCAGACCTTGTCCACAACCGCAGCAGCACAGCTATGTCCATCGCCTCTGTCACTACCACGCCGGAGAGGAGTAGCATGCAGTACCACACCGACGTGCCTACCAAAATCGTGGAGGACGACGACGAGTCCTTAGTCGAAGGCGATTCTCAGCAACAGGTAGAGACTGCGTCGAAACACAGAGGTCCGTTGAATGAGTCACTCATCCATCGTCCTGCCGGCGCCAGGATCAGTGCGCTTGGGGGAGGTGGGCATTGACTTCGAGGCTTCCGACCGCAGCGAAACTCCACTGAACTGAGAGGGGGAGGTGGGGTTTCGAGAGGCGCCCCCGTGGCGATGCATTCTCAGTTGAGGTATGCGGCTATGGCGGGTGCTTCGAGAGCAGGTAATGGAGAGGCGAGACCTGATAGTCCCATACTGCGATCTGATAGCCCGAATACTATGGGGACGAATGGGGATAGAGGGATGGGGGGGTTTGGAGGGAAGAAGTTGAGGCCGCTTAGTTTGGGGAGGGAATTGAGTGTTAATCGGTGGAGGGATGAGTTGGCTGAGTTGAGGAAATTGTGATGCGGCTCTCATCGGTGTTATTATTTTCGCTCGCACATATTCGGCGGGTTCGATGGCGTACGGGCGGCTGGGATATCCTTCAACAACAATTAGCGCTGGCCAGTCAGTGGCCGTGCCGGGCACTTTGCGCCATCACGCTCGTTTTCATTTGTCACTTTCTTGCTATATATCACTTTGCTTCAGCGGAGGATTTGGTGATTTTTAGATGCGAGCAAGCGATTAAAATTCGAGCAGATACTTGTGGAGGGGAGTTTTTCAAAGATACGGTAGATACCAGAGACATAATGCGGAGGCATTATTTGCCAGTTTATTTGAAATGAGAATTAAGATATTTAAGAACAACTTTCCTTGTTTCTTGCCATCAGCCTACAGGTGAACCCATGGCTTCCGCTTCCGCAGCTTCTCCTGTTTCCCAACACCTTTTCTTTATGGGCGAAGTACAAAATTGCCACCTCTTGTTGAAAACTGTCTCGGCTGCCACCTAAATGCAAGATATTTACACAATTGCCACCGTTATATACTCATCGCATGCAACACTCGGTCCGCTATAGTATGTAATGTCCCAACTCAAGCCTCGCCGATGTGGTTCAAATTGAAGCTCGCCGCCAGCTTTGAGGAACAACGCCAACTTCAGCCCAGAACGCAACCACCACAACGTACAAACACTCCAAAATTGAAGAGGGGTAATAAGCAGGCCCTGTTAAGCCAGTCAGCCGCGTGTAATCGGTTCAAACTATTGAACATTCGGAGGCGTACGTCTGAGCAATTTTTGGGTGGCAGTCCAGACAGAACCTCATAATACAGGGGCCAGTTTAACAATTTTCTCTTTCTTTATAGGGACGACGGCGACGATTCTCCCATAGACTTGATAACGTGTGACAAGGAATGTAGTTATTGTGGACACTGCGATTACTGGGTGTTGTTATAATTATGCACGTCATTTGTACGGTTTGTATCCGGGAGAAGAATGTAGTTAATGCAATTCGGATTGACCCAACTTGAATATACCAAACTTCATAATACTTGCAAAGCCAATGGTTAATCGCGTGACCAACAACGTGATGGAATCCTGCCTGGATCATGGCCGTCTAAGATTTATTCCTACTCTGCGCTAAGGGTGGAGGTGTGCCGTAACATAGTGGCACGGTTCCTAAAATTCAGATCCACCAAGACGAATTAAAGTCTGGGACAGCCGAGCTAAGACTATTATCACTTTAGGACGCACTCGGCGCTAGGAATGTTGTCCTAGAACAAATTAAAGTCTGGGACAGCCCAACTAGGACTGTTGGTACTCTAGGACGCCCCCGGTCCCTATAGAATTTTGGATGCCCTCCTTATCGAAGGCACCTATTTAAGAACGGCACCTACAGAATTTAGGGTGCCCATTTTATTTTAAGGCACCCATTCAGGAGGACACCTATTATTTTAAATATTTCAATTTTATAGCTCTTCCTCCTTTCTCTTCTTCACAGTAGGCTGTTAATCTTTAGCTTTGTGGGCTACATCATTGTCACTCTCTCCTAATGCGAGCGCTCTCGTATTTCGGCGAGTAACGGTTCAGCTATTAGTATCCTCCCATCTCGGTCTATGCATCATAAGTAGTATCGAGCGTGATCTCTTGGTTGAACAGGCTGATCAGTGACAACTATCTTGCCCTTGCTGTTTACTTCTGGATGCTCTAGGGGATGCCCTATGCCTACTCCTCCTAAAGTTCAAACATTGATAACTCTTCGGCCGACCGCAACGGGTGCGCCCTCACTCCAAATTGACGACCGTTGTCTTCGCTTCGTTTCGAGGGTTGAATGGCTACTATCGGAAGACTGGCTCGGAGTTGTCGTCCCCGAGGGCATTGTATGAGACGTGAATGCCTTTGGCGATCACATTCATACGATCGGCATACACACTAATGTTGTCATGATTTCCTTTGTACCTATTAGGATTCGATGATAAAGTGTTAGGTAAATAGCACTAATTAAACCTCGTAGGTCTACAAGAAGTATGAATGATAGTTAAAACATGATACTATGTAAAGGTGAGAGCAAGGTTAATGAGGACGCGGGCTGATTCAGCACAAGTACCTCGTACCCTCAATACCCCTCATCTCTTGCTCCTACGGCAATCGCTGAGCAATGGTCGTTGTCATCCTTGACAGCAAACTCTATTTTCTGCAGTTGACGCCTCATAAACGCAAAAGAAACTTGTCAGTGAAGACAATGAATATTGAAGTGGTCCAACGGACGTTAGCTAACATAGTTGGGAATCGAGTCTTTCATTTTGATATTCACGATGTGCCGTCCTTCGTTCTCGAATGGATTACAGCTCACCCGGGCCAGACAGCACCACTCATCGTGAATGGCATGGTAGTATTCAGCCCTGCTGCTATTACTATACCTCTGCTCTCAACAATAGGGTTCGGGTGGCAGGGTCCTGTTGCTGGTACGCAATGGTGTTGTTGTTGAAAAGGTGAAGAAGCCAAAGCTAATGCTTTACTGAAAATACAGGTTCTGTCGCTGCTTGGTTGCAAGCAATGGTGGGCAACCTAGTGGCTAGAAGTGTGTTTGCATATTTGCAAAGCTCGGCGATGGGTGGATGTGGGTTTACCACGGTGAATAGCATAGTGCAAGGTTTTGCAGCTATGTCTGGGCTGCTACAGGATGGTTGTCGAGTAAGCTGTAGCTTTAAAAGATAGAAACTGTCTGGAATACTTGTTATATAGAATACGAGAGCAACGTTGCTCATAGTGTTGCTATTGCTACCGTTGCCACCGTCGCATACTCACCGGTGTGGCCAGCGGTATTGTGATGCCCACCAGAATATAGGGGCGCGATCCGTTTCAAGAAGTTTCGCGAAAGGTTGACGGATTGCAAGGATAAGTCCCAAAAACATAGGTAGGTTCTGCAAACACCCCAGTGGTTATCGGCTGAGGGTTCATTGGGACCATCCGTGGTGCAAGTGATACCATCTCTTGAAAAGTTCAGCCCTCGGGAGCCATAGTTTTGGTACCATCGGGATCATTCTTTTTATCTGTCAGTGGATCCTTTGAAGGGGCCATTTCTGGTCCCACCTAGCTACGTTTCTCATCAAAATTTCCGAATTGACGTTTCCAATCACGGCCTAACAGAAAACTGAGCTCAAAGGCTTAAATCAACAGGATAATAGCAATGATCGATTTAGACGGAATAACGAAACATGCGCTTTTGTTTATTGGCACGGACGGTTGCCGCACCTCTAGACTAGCACGACGAAACACTTCGAGGTAGAGGGAGAACATTTCTCGGACTCATTCCGGACCCCTGCTTCGTTTCTTGCCACGAACTCTACCTGCCGCTTCTGCATCAGACCCAACCCCTTCCCCCATCATGCCCTCCAATTGTTCTTTCAAAAGTCCATTGTCGATCCTTAGTGCTTGGTTATGACGTTCATAGTCAGTTGCAAACCTTTCCAGGCATCTGCAATCTTCTTGAAGATGTCAGTAAGCGGACGAGACGGCGAAAAGAACTGAACTGACCTTCCAATTTTCAGCCCTCAGACCACATTTGAGACACCCGCCACCTCAGCACATCCACCTCTTTAACCCCCTTATCCGTCCTTTCAGTTCCGCCGCTTCCTCTCTCATACCGATATTCCGCTTTTCTAGCACCTTCCCGTTCTCTACCAACCCTGCCACGATTCTGTGGAGCAGGGTTAGGTCTTGGGTATGAGTCTTGGCTGTGGAGATATGGGTATTAAAGAGGTAGGGAGAGAGGGTGGCCCCCCTGTGGTCGGCGGGCTCGGCAAGGGAGGAGGGTCTGTGGAGGATGGCGCTGATATCTTCCGTGGCTGTGTCTGGAGGTGCTGGCATCTTGTGAGAGCTTGTCGGTTAGCAAATGCGTCGTTAGTTGGGAATGGAAGGGAGGTTATACCCTGACTTTGAGGTACTGCGAGAGCTGCGTCTTGCTGGTTTGACGAAGTCAGTCTAGCAGGCAGCAGCTGGGGATCATATCGCACTTATACACACTCATGATGAAGCAAGTGCTGCCATTATTTCATCAAACACTTCGTTAAGCTAGATCTGAGACTAACGAAAGACTAGCAACCAAAACCGAACTACACTTAAACTCCGTGCTGCACCCCGCAGCGGTTTCCCCCCCTATCGCGACAATGGCAGTTTTCTCTGCCGTGAGGCACCAGTTTAGGTCGCTATTTTTTGTCTTCCTCATTCATCGCTTTGCCAATATCGCATGGCACCCTTGTGCAACCAGTTAACCACAGCCACATCGGTCATCATCCATCGCCGCCTCTCTCTCGATGCAGCCACTTCCATCTTCGTCTGTTCCCTTCCAACATTGACTCCCTTCACGGTCACCCAGTTCACATCTCACCTCCCACACACATCGTACCGAGAGAAAGACGAAATCAAAAACAAAACAAACAAACTCGGTAAATCAATCTATATATATTCCGCTCCGTTCACGCTCATAAGAAGAGGGTATGTGTGATACGAATATGTAGGTGACCACAAAACAGTCTAAAGGGGCCTCCCATGATAACATAACAAAGAAAACAAAATCATAAACGAAACAAGAATCATTGCTCAGAGATAGAAATCCTCCACATAAACCACTGTATCACCAAACCCACGGCAACAGGAGCTCGCTGCGCTCGCTCAAATCATACCGCCCTCCATCATCGCAGCCTTAACATCCCTCGGATGTCTCTCAGCTTGCATCCCCAGCACTGCCAACCCGCCACCCGTCTGCCCACTCACCCCACCGCTGAAGCTTCCGTTTCTCTGTCCACTACCAACCGTCTGCATACCAGCGAGAAGCACCATTCCATTCGCGTCAACCTGCTGACCCCAAGCATTCTGAGGCACAGACTCGTACGGACTATGCCCAGTACCATTTCCCGTATCTACCGGCGCTGAAATCTTTTGACGGTTGAGTTGTGGACTCGCACCCCGGGATGCACTTCTCATCCTCTCCGTTGCTCTCGATATCCTTGACGACAGGGAGTTAGAGGTAGAGGTGCTGTTGTCGTTCGAGGAGCTCCCCCCGAAGGACCGGCCGCGGCCGTGGAGGTTGGTATTAAGTGGTACCGGCGGCGGCTTCGACCTATCCAGCTCCAGACTCTTTCTCGGTGGCTGTGGTGCCGGTAGTGGCGGAGGCGGCATCTGCAGACTCTGACTCGACTGATGGTTCGCTTGGTAAATCTGTTGATTCAATAACATACTTTGCTGCATCTGAGGACTGTACTGGATTGGTTGCTGCTTAAACACTCCTTGGCTCAACTGCGGGCTGCAATGCTGTGGCTGCGCCTGCTGGACCTGTCTCTGATGCTCAAGCTGCTGAGACGGCACCTGTGCTTGGCTGGGATGCATGGTGGCGTGGCTCTCGTCATCATCATCCCCGTCGTCCATTACGATTTCGATGACGCCGGAGCTGGAGCCGAGGGATACGCCGGAGATGAGTGAGTTGGTGTCTGCCTGGCTACCACTGTATCCTCTATGCAGTGGAGCAGGAGGAGGTGGCGGCGGTCTAGCAAGATGCTGAAGCTGTGGTAGCACCGGAGGTGCAGGTGGCGGCGGAGGCGGAGGAGGAATATTGTCATTACTGTTCCTTCTCGGCTCCTGACTATATTGTTGCGGAGTAGCGTTCATCATCTCCGGATCACCTCCCATACCAACAATATTGTCCTGCAAGCTGTTGTTGCTAATGACGGAGTTACTGTTTACGACTTTGTAGTCGGCGAGTGGATTGCGTTCCTTCTCAAATTGATGAGGCTCCTCGAGTGGCGTCATCTGTGTCGACTGGCTAGAGATGCTTACACGATAATCAGCCGTACCACGTCTGGTCGACGGTGGCAGACTGGCTTGGAATGCTGGGTGGGCAGGTAGGCCATTTGGGACCGTTCTATCAAAACCCTGCTCGCGGATTGGTGCTGACATTGAGCGTGGGATGTTCTTTGCCGCTTGTTGATAGGTCGTCCTTGGTAGCGCGCCCTGGAAGGTAGTCTGTGGCAGCGGTGCTAGATTTTCGAACGCGTTGTTATACGCAATCTCATTCAGACTGCCCATGCCCATAGTATTGTGGATTGGAGTGTATGACTCCGGAATCTGCGGCACGTCTGGGACATCCTTGCCCTCTGAGCCATACCTTGGATGCTGCATCGCCTTCGGTGTGGCTGGGAGTCCCATTTGAGGGTTGGAGGCAGAGGAGTTACGAGAGTGACTGTGGACCGTAGACTGGCTTCTCGAAAGCGTTTGGCCATAAAAAACCGGACTGAGATAGCTCTGCTGTGCCTCTGGGTTTACCGTATGACTCCTTGTTGGCAAGTCTCTAGGAGAAGGATACGTCGAGCTTCTCAACAGTTCAGATCTCGAAGCTGGTCTGGAAAGTGGTGGCGAGAGCTGCTCAGGATGCATGATCGGGGGTGCTGATGGTCTTCTTGCAAGAGACCGTCTACGTTCCTCAAGCTCACGAGCTGCGTTCTCGCGCTTAAGTTGGCGCTCGGTCTTCATCTGCGTAATGTCACCAGTCTTCAGATCCGAGACGGTGCGCGAGTGCGACCGGTTGCGCGCCTTCCGTTTATGCTCATCCTCAGGCTTGGTGCTGGATCTTCCTGTCGGTGCACGACTGGTCGATCTGTTAGGGTGCTTCTTTCCTGGCGAGCTTGTCCTGCTCGGCCCCTTCTCTCTCAGCCTGCTTGTGCTCCTCTGCCTCGTCCTGAACCTCTCTTGGTCAGACTGCGCTGCCTTGAGGTCAATCATATCATCCTCATCCCTAGCATACTTAGCTTGCTCAGTAGACAACGCTACCGGGCTCGACGGCGAACGCAGAGGCTTCACAGAGCGATCTCTCCCTTTGCTCCTTCCTCTCCCTCCTTTCGAGCTCTCGGACCGACTAGGACTGGTGCGTCTGCTGCCGAGCTTCGCCATCCTGCTGCTCGGTCTACTATCAGGATATTTCAGGGGCTCAGGCGACATCCTCCTAATCCTGCTCGTATTCTTCGACCCCGGTCTCGCTGTCGCCTGACTACCATCTCTAGCTCTAGCTTTGTACTCCTCAAATGGCTCGTCGCCAAAACCAACGGCGCCAAGGCCTCTCAAATCCTCTGGGCTCATCGGGACAGGTGAAGTTGGTGATCTCTTAGCAGGCGTGATGTACCGCACGCCACTTCTTCCACGATCCGGAGATGGTTCCCTCGCCTTCCTAGTCTTACTTGAGCTGCGTCCACGGCCATACGTATCTCTTTCCCTGCTAGCTTGACGTTCCGCCTTGGCCTGCTTCTTTGCGTGGTATGAAGCAGAATCAAGACTGCTTATGTATGGATCCAGACTCTTCCCCGTCATCGGACTAGCGGCTCCAGCGGTTCCGAAGCTCTTATAACTCCTACCGCTGGTACTCACCGAGCTCGCTGATCCAGCAACAGAGCCTGCAGCTGGACGACGGCGGGCAGAAGTTTGACTAGTTGACGAAAGCTCCGGTGTGGTCATGTAATCACCAGTGATGATCGACTCCATAGGTGGCCAGTGGATTTGCAGACCATCTGGCTTTCTGCCTCTGCTCCCATTCCGTGTTCTCGACTGTACTTTGTCCTGCGTGAAGTTATCTGGAGAAGGACTTGGTAGTGGATTCGCACCCCTTTGTGCACGCTGCATCATTGGGCTCGCTGTCGCAGCTCTATTGCCGCCTTGGTATAATGCAGCGCTCAACTGGTGGGTCTCAGGCTGGGACGGCTTCCTGTGGTGACTTTGAGCTTCTTTCGCGGCGGTGGCCTGAGCAATCACCTCATTCGCTGTCTTGTCTCTGGGTGTCGGGATTGTGATCATTGGCATCTTGATAATTGGTGTCAACTCATCCTGTGGCATCTCGCCAATAGATGGGAGTCTCTGTCTTTGAAAGCCACCTGGAGTTGCAGTCCTTGCGGAGACAGGAGTTTTGAATACACTTCTGTCGCTAGGGCGATGGAATGCAGTTCCTCCTCCAGGTGATAATGCAGATTCGGCAATTGGTGTACCGACACCAGCCATGGGCGTCCTGTCGTCGTCTGGTCCGAAAAATTTGGACTTGCCTGGCAGGTCGCCAAAAGTGGTGACTAGCTTCAGCGCAGCTGTCCTCGCCAAGCTCCTCTGTGGCCCTCTTGGCACAACGCCAGGTGGTGAAAGCGGCGGACTAAGCATCTCCGGAATACTCGAGGCGAGAGGCTGAAAGGTAAGTGTTTGGGCATTCGGCGTTGGGTAAGGCTCCGTGGCATCTGCCCCAGTGCATGAGAAGCATCTGATAGCGAGTTGCTGCTGACTGTGCTGAACTGCCCACTCTCCCCACTTCCTGAGCAACTGGGTTTGGCGACCCCAATCCGCTGGATATACCATGCAAGTGAGAATCAAGGCCTCCATGTACCGCTTGTGCGAGACGTAAATCTCAATCGCATCGTTCTGGTCGCCCATAGCGATCATAATGGTAGCAGCGGTATGCACATCGCCCTTTTCCAGCAATCGCTGAACATAGGCTCTGGCAACCTTCTGCTGTGAGGTTTGTCCGCCAATACCGCTGAGTGCCAATAACATCCAATCACTAGCCGTCATACTCTCCGAGAGACTCGCAGTCATAATATCGGTGTCGATATCGCCCAGCCATTTCAGAAGAAGAAGGCGTTCGGGTGCCTTAATAGGGTGCCTACACATCTCGTCGCGGATGAGATCATCTACTTCTCCGTTCCACCCAAATATCGTGTTGAGCATTTGACGGCGTAAGTGATCATGTGTCATATTCTTGTGACTGAGGACTTGTGGATGTGCGTACGGGATGTCACTGAGTCTGCTCTTCGTGAACTTGAACAAGTCGACCACGATCTTTTCCTCAGGGCTGCGAAGTACTTCTTGGCGCAGGTTCGAGCGTCTCCCACGAGAGCGTCCCGAAGTCTGAGACGAAGAGCTCAAACTGCTGGCATAGGTGTCTCTACTCGAAACAGAATGAGTATGAGTATGTATCGACGACCCAGGAGACATAAGGGTGGTTTCCGTCAGTCCAGCGGATCGGATTGAGCCATGTCCTGGTCGAGGGCGGTAATGTGGTCGTGGCCCGGCGGAAGACCTCGACGTCGACGAAGCTGCGCTTGAAGCAGGGCTGACTGTGTCACGTCTCATCTGCCCATATTGCTGTCTCTCCTCTAGTTGATCCATTTCCCTCGCAATCCTAGCAAGAGGTGACATGTGATCTTCATCACTCTCGCTTACGGTCATATCAGCTTGGGCTGGTATTTGGTTAATTCCATCATTGCTAGGCGTCGATCCCTTCTTCTGCTCCTCAATCGACACAGGTGGGGATGGTGGTAGGAGGTTTGCCGGATGCTGCACATTGGCCACCAAAACCGAGGGCGAGCTAACGTCGAACTGCTGACAAGTATTGCTCCTGCCCAACGTGAACAACGTGGCCCCTGGCCCGTAGATCGCAATACCTCGGATATGCTCCAGCGTCGGAATGATTTCATAGGTAACATTCTTCGTCCTGACGTCCCATGACGCTGTTTCTCTGTGGTGGCGTGTTAGAGTCTTCACTTAAGCGCGCGCATAACAAGCCTCGCCCGCATAATCCCGCATAGGTGGCACAAAAGTGACGAACGAACTTTGACTTACCCCTGCGTGTACTGAATAATGCGGCCATTTTTCGACCAGGCCAGCCAATTCGGACCCGGTAGATAATTCTCCCTACGCTTTAGTACTCGGACGACCTTTGCAGTGTCATTGCTAGATGGCGATTTTGCAATGCTCCAGACACGGAGGTCGCCGTCATGGGTTTGGGTGGCGAGCATATCGGATTTTTGCCTCGATGATGATGCATGCCATGCTAAAGTCACTACTGGTGATGGTGCTCGAGATGTTGTAAGGTTGTGGAGGATCGCAAATCGTGGTTGAAGGGATGCGATGAGTATACTGCCGTTTTGATAACTGCAAACAGGTTAGCAATAGTCTTCGGAAAAAGAGGAATACAAACCCTATGGCGTAAGTTCTGCAATCAGCTGCTGGCGCAAGAGCAGTAATTGGCATTTGGTCGATTGTCCTTGCCGAAATATGCTCCGATGTCGACGGCTCAAAGAGGATAACATTTCCTTGTGCGTTCCCTGCCAACGAGTTAGCAAACCCTGCCCGACTCATTCTTTGCAATCAGATATCCGTACCAAATGCCACATTTCCATTTCTCATCCATGCCGCAACCGATAAAGAGTTGTAAGAAGCGAATCTTGCAACTTCATCGCCCGTCATTAAATCCCAAACAATCGCAGTCTGCCCCGCATCATAACTGATAACCAGTCTCCCAGCACCTCTCTCGCTCACATTATCCACCGCCAAAATCTGAACCTCCTCCTTATGCTTCGAAAATCGTCGCTCGATCGTTAGAGTATCATGATGCGCCACCACAACCGTCGTCCCTTGAGCATATAAGAACATTGATGCCGTAGCGTCGCATGGCTCGAAATCTCGATTTACTTTTGGTGTCGGCATTCTCGCAAAATCTCCCATCGAACGATCTCTTCCTTTTGATGACCTCCCAGACTCCATCGATAATGCCCGGTTTCGCGCGAGGGTCCCTCCGTCTCGAGACATGGCGATGGTCGTGCGTGAGAACTCCCGCCTTCTATAACGAACAATGACTTGGTTAGCCAGTTGGCCGCATGGATCTCGAATGCTTTGCGTCAAAATAACAGAAGAACTTGATAAATTTCCCAGAATGTCTTTCGGAAGACGAAAGTCGGAATAATATGGAGAGAGGGCTCACTGGGTCTCGGGTTTCTGGTCGCCTGGCTCGTGGTACAAGTGCTGCTAGTGTCAGGGCTATGATATGTCCTCGCCCGTCACCCAGATGTCACATGGATATATTGTTCACCCAACGGAACGCGAGAGTTAATTACTGTTACCGAATGTATGGCACGTTATTGTGCTCTGTTTTACCAGAGAAAGAAGCGGTGGAAAAGATTGCGACGAGGTTTAGAGTACAGTGCTAAAGAAGACCTCGGAGAAGGAGGGGAATCGTTGCACCGCAGTTGCCAGAGCTAGCGAGGATCCGGGTTCGCCTCACTACAGGACCCTGGGACTGGTCGTTTCTTTAGGCTGAGTAAATTGCAGATTTCGTATGTCCCTGAGAGAGCCGAAGACTTAGAAGCGTTCGAAATGGGTTTGAAGGGGTGAAGGTTGAGCAGAGCGCGTAAAAATGGTGCACTGAATTGCCAGTGGTCGAGGTGTTCGACTAGATGGACTAGCCCGGTAGCCAAAGACGACTGCTACTCGTCCATGGGTTTGAGCGGCCCCGCATCCGCAGCTAAGTACCATGGGGTAGACCAGGGCCGTGTGCGCGTACTTTGCAGATACTCTAGTAGCTCGCCATGTCACGCTGGATTTCCTCGCCATCAGTGGCGCCCAGCCACGTCTACCGCCGCACACACTCTGTCTTCGCACGATGTGATTTGTAGATCACATGTATTAGTGGCTTATGAGGCGTCAACACATATGAAGGAGCGTGGAGGAAAACCGTGTTAAAGAAACAAGGATGATACTTTGAACCCGGAGAGGTTGGGTCAGCTATCAGAACTCCGCACCGTTGAGAGAGGAACAGCAGAGCGTCCTGCAACTCTACTGTAAACCTGCAATATTGCTGCTGTCTCGCCCTGTACTCACTCACTAGAGCAAGGTACAGTGCTTGACAAAGGTACAGCATGAGCCATATCGTGATGTGAGACTGGGTCGAAGGAGGTCCAAACTCAGAAGGCAACCAACCCATGATCGAGCTGCGAGATGTTCTAATTTCGGCTCAGGTAGCATATCCCTCTGTCAACACTGCCGTGCGAATGAAGAAGCTGGCAATATAAAGTCGCAGAAGGCCAACAACCACTGAGAGAATGCTCTGTTGCGATTTGATAGTGCTCAGTCGTCGGCGTTGTTCCTTTCCGTCTCATCAACGCACTTAGGAGGTGATTGGCGTGGGGTTGCTGTGACGTCTCCTTAGCGCAAAACTAGCTTTGAGCCCTTAAAAGGTCCTTCGGCACTTTAATTGGCTTGTGCTTGATAGGTCCCTGGTCGCACACGGCATTGGCATCACACCTCAGTAGCGAATCAGAAAATAGGATAAATTGCCATTTTACTCAAATCATGCGCCCAGTGCGGACAAAGCTGCAAAATGGCATGCGAGGTCCCAACGCTCATGGCAAGGGTGGAGATCACAGCGCTTGGAGGCGCGATGTGGTTGGCGAGTGGGTGTGCTGCTAAGCGAGAGCACATGGGCGTGCATCTGGACCACGCTAGCCAGCCAAGTATACTCCCGCGACTTGGTCAGAGGACGACAACACCATCTTTGAATAGCGGAAGACTCGCCGGAGGGCTCGGCGCCGCTGCAACCATGAGACTTGCAGTAGAGCATACCATACCGAGACATTCAGATTGTTGGATGATTCTTCTCGATTGCCGCCGCCAAAAGCGCTTCTTTTGACGCCAGTCGCTACACTTGTCGCGGCGACTGAGGATGTGCAACAGCGAGGACTCGCACGCGTCGGCACGGTGCTTCGACCGGCGTCTGTTGTCCTCAAGTGCTTGCAGCAGACTTTGCATCCAATATGGGTGTTAGCGTTCACTAGCTATGCACGTCGTTTATCTCGTCATCCAGAACTATTGCCGCCGTCTTGATTTTCATAGTTCGCAGATGCAAATGTCTTGCTGACGGAGTGTACGCAGTGAGACCAAGATGAGGGATCACAGCAGAACCTGCGCTGTTACCAGTTCAAGCCGTTTTTTGGCGTCCCGTTTTCCATAGTCTGATTCATTGAATTACAACTTTATCACTTGAAATCCGAAGCACATTGGAAAAGTTTCCAGCACCTACAGTTTCAAAGGATTTGTATCACAGCACACCTCTCCCACAATTCGTCAACTCCATTTCAAATCGTCGATTTTACTCTTTGGCCATTGGCCGTGCCCTCGCCAAACGTCGGTGTGACCACACGTCATTCCCATTATCACTCGCATCAACCCTTACCCTCGTGCTTTCATCTCCACGATCACATCTTCATCCCACTCTAATGTGGAAAGACCGTGTCGAAGTTAATCTTTGAATAGCACAACCCAGGAAGATGGGTCTGAAGCGCGGAGAATAGGCGAGAGAAAGACGGGAACACAAGAAGGCTGAAACAGGCAAGACGAAACTTACACGAAGCACGTTTCGGTGTCCTTGTCACGCTCTGTCACGTTACTCATCTATCACTTCCTGGTACGTCGCTCGTCGCTTATGGATCCACGACAACAGTATTGCACTACGAGGCCACGAATCCCACGAAGGGCCCAACGCTTCCTTGCCGCAGCATCATCGAGTAGGGAAGCTTCATTCGGGGCGTCTCCGAACAGTCACTTTTTCCCAAAATGCATCTCCCCTCGCCCAATTTCACCTAAATCAAGGCCAATCCTTTCTCAAATAAAAGCACAAGAAAGAGTATAATTTCTTCTGTGTCTAAGTCGTAGATTCGGCACTCATCGGTCCAATATAAACGTCGTCGGCGCCAAATAGACGTCCCAGCGAGGAAAGCGCTACCAAACCGCCGATTTTAGCCTGGAAAGTTTGCAAGCTATTCTGGTTGAGGACGTACTTTAATTTCGCTTAAAATGGATACCCAAAAAGTGTTTAAAACGGCCGAAATAAAAGACTTGGGGCAGTTTCGATGCGGAAACCTGCCTATTTGGGAAAGAAACTTGACGGTCAATGTGACTGTCCGGAACGCCTCGAGCTTCATTGCCTTCATTTATTCCCTTACCACTACAGACGCCACCTACTGAGCCCGAAATACGGAACCCTGACAGCCCAGTAACACGAAAGCTGCGAACCGAAACCGTGTTACTTCAACCACTTGGGGGGTCCAGATATCCGCTATCGGCCGTCCTTTGGGAGGTCTTCCAGTCCGAGTGCCAAACTCTCTCTGCTGCTCGGAAGAGTGAGGCTGCTGGCTACCGCTTGGAATTGGTGTTGGGGCTCCGACGCCGCGCCTACTGCCCCGGAAGAGGTTCTTAAAGTTGGTTGCTGTTCATCAATGTTTGGTGAATCGCTCGAGGGAAGCGATTGACTTGAGTTGGTAGGGCCGCTGGCTGCCTTTTGGTAGCGATAAAATATCGACGGTTCGTCTGTCGATCTAGTCTACTCGACTAGTTTCCTGATTTCGGCGCAACTTCGATACTACTTAGAACAGCGCATACCCGGTGATATTTTTTAAATGCGCCATTATCGCCCTACCTTGCATTTTCTCTCGCTGCTCTCTCAGTTCATGAATAATGCTTCTTAGAGCTAATAACTTCAATCTCAGCCCTCTTGTGATCCGCTGTGTCCTCATCGATCTGAGATCGCGTGGCCGAGGGTCGTCTCCCGAGCAGCACGGTACACTTGAAGCTCGAAATCATCCCTCACGAACATAAACCTTTGATATCTGGGTAGTACCGAAACTCGCCTACTCTCTGAGCCGTAAACTTGGCTTATTTAGGTTAAAAAATTCAGAGTCTATGCTTGAACTTTCCAAAAACTACTCTTTTTCCGTGTATCCGACAATGAATGGCATAATCGCTTTCCGAGGCTTCTGGGCCTAGGTTTTCCCTCAACCTCATCATATCCGATCTTTCAGCCAAAGACCTGAAGGCATCCAGACTGCCATGACAGACTGGACACTTACGATTCCAAAAAATTCAAAATACCTCTTGTTTATTTTGCTGCGTCTCGAACAGATTTTATATGCAGCCAGGCCGCTGCCGCGATAGCAAAGACAAATGTCACAATGCCTGCAATTGAAGAGGTTATGGGTAAGGGCGAGTCTTCTTCACCCGCCATCGTGATTATTATCGCGCACTATTTATCTAGAAAGGAAACAAAGTCGCAATGAGCGAGAACGAGAACGAGAAAACTTATTACGGTTTCTCTCGCTCGCTGAGAGCGTTGCACTCCTGAGGCTCAGCTGAATCCATGTCACAAAGACAATGACCAAGGGTAGACTTGAGCAGATGCATACTATCGCGACTTCCCGATTCGTGGCGAGGTCTCTGTATCAGAAATAAAACCTAACTCAAGCTCACAACACTACCACAACTCATAAAACCACGTCAGATTGCGCCCAAAGTTGTATTTCAACTAAGTACGCCCAACGCTAACATGCATCACATCCCAGATTTCACCCTCCCTTAGTTAATCTCCTCAATCTTGCTTGCTCCCTTCTCAGTCTCAGTTCCCTTCGCCGCATTCTTAGCGGAAGCATCCTTCTCCTGCTCCAACTCCAGCATATCCTCCTCCTCCTCCTCATCATCCATATCGCCCATACCTCCCATAGCCCCCATATCCGCACCTCCCAACTTCGAGAAATCGATACCGCCAAAGTCACCACCGCCCATTCCACCCATTCCACCCATTCCGCCCATGCCGCCCATGCCGCCCATCATGGAAGCCATATCCATTCCGCCCATTCCTATTTCGCGTTAGTCGATTCTTATCCAATTGAATAGGGGGTTTAACCTGGTGGCATGCCGCCCATACCCTCACCGCCCGGTCCACCCGGTCCACCCGGTCCACCCGGTCCACCCATTCCACCCATAGCGCCGAAGTCCTCCTCAGGCGCATCCTCCTGCTCATCCTCATCAACCCACTTATCGAAGTTGGTCTTCAGGAAATGGACCTTTTGGGATCCCTTGAGGAGGCGTGGCCAGAACTCCTCCTTTAGCTCTTTCTTGCGGAGGGCGAGCTCGATGTTCTTGGAGGTGTGGTGGATCTTGGAGTTCTGGAGGTCGATCTCGTTCAAGAACTCGAGCTCCAAATGGTAGGTCTTCTTCAAAGAATCGCTCTTGCCCTCAAAGGTCAGGCCGGTGGACTTCAGGTCCAGCTTCGTGTCTTCTGGCTTGCAGTCCGGGACGGAGATGGTGAGGTGGATGTAGTTCTTCTCGGCGTCGGTGGCTGAGGAGCGCTGGGCCCAAAGAACTGGGCGGTGGTTAGCTACAATTCACCAAAGTAGACAGTGCTCGCATTGTAGCTGCGCAGCAAGCTGGCAGGCTCAACAGTGAGGTTGTATGGAGTTAGTGAATAGAGCCACGGCTTACCTTCAGGAGTCAAAGTTTGAGTAGACATCTTTGCGTATGTAAAGGAGTATTGAACAAGTTAATTGGGTATAAAACGTGAAGTTGCGGTTGAAGTTCTGTGGTTTATTAGAAGACAGGAGAGTTTGCGCTGACGATTTGTATGCCGGCGCTTGCTGTTACCGCAAGGCTGAGGGGTAGATGAAGAATCACCTCGAAGCTTGCAGAAGTCGGCGCGCAGCAAGCTCACGGGAAGCTGTTAAATTGATCAAAAAAAGACCCTAGTTTACGGTGAAACATTAATCTCTTTTATGGCAACTCGTTTGAAAATAATTAAAGATACTAGCTTTTTTCTGAGCTCGCTGTGATATCATCCAATGGTTTGCGCGTTCTCGAACCCCACTATGCCAGGGTAAGCTTCCACGTCACTTGTGGCTGGGTGGTCTCGGCCTTGAGCCGCCGACCTCGTCGCTATCACCACCAGATACCCAAATATCACCACAGCCTCGCCATACAACGCCGTAATCGACGACTTATATACGTTATACCGGGCGCCTAACTATATACTTCTGAGTTGCAACAAGCTCCTAATACCCCCACTTTTGTGTTGACTATAACCTACCACGCCGCCACAATGGAGACAATTCGCGGCATCTTCTTCAAGCCAGACCCCCAAGCGCAGGTCAGTCTCGCGATATATCCACCTAGCAATCCCTAACAATCCCAGGTTAGAAAATGCAACCAGTTAATCCGCGGAAACACGCGCAAGCTAGATCGCGACATCCAGCAACTCAAACTCGTCGAGAACAAAACCAAAGACCTGATCAAGCAAGCCTCGCGGCGAGCGCAACGCAACCCTGCACAAGCGAAGCAAGCGAATATAGAAGCCAGGACATTTGCAAAGGAATTGATAAGGGCGAGAAAGACGACGGCACGGTTGATAACGTCAAAGGCGCAGTTGCAGAGTGTGGCGATGCAGGTTAATGAGGCGTTTGCGACGAGGAAGATTGAGGGGAGTTTGAGGATTAGTACGGGGATTATGAAGGATGTTAATATGTTGATTCGTTTACCGGAATTGATGGGGACTATGCAGGAGTTGTCAAGGGAGCTGGTTAAGGCGGGGGTTATGGAAGAAATGCAGGACGGCATGCTGCCGGAGGTTATGGAAGATTCGGAGGATGATGAGGAGGCGGAGGGAGAGGTGGATAAGGTGTTGAGTGAGATTTTGAAGGATAAGATGGGCAAGATTGGAGAGACGCCCGTTATGGCGCCGCCGGTGCCTCAGGGTAAGGTTGCGGAAGAGGAGGAGGAGGAGGATGAGGATCCGGAAGAGATGCTTAATCAGATGAGAGGGCGTCTTGAGGCACTCAAAAGTTAGAGTGCCTTGATTATAATAGTTGCTGTTGGTGTGACTTAAGTGTGGCCCTTGAGGATGGCATGACAGCGAGATGATGGTTCGATGGGAGTTATGGCGTCAGGAGAACCGGTGTTGGATGGCCGATTGTCGGCGTGATCACTTTAGAAGATAATCTTCTCATATGTACTACGAGTACATTTCTACGCACTTCCTGTCAAAGTGGAAGTGCAGCCACTCAACCGCGAGAGATATTCTGTCAAACTCCTAGCTTGCCACAACTCTGCTGGTCCAGGGCCAGCCAAGGACACATATGTCTGCTACGAGGCCAAGTCCTGACGGCCACTAAACTGGTGCATTCGATGGAGATTGCCCCTATATTTTGTCACTCTCCATCTCGTCCCCCCCCTTTTCCGCTTTTCGTTCTTTCGACCAACATTACCAGTTTGCAACATCCTTCGTTCCCGCCATCATGAGGCTCCTTACTGCTACAGCTGCTACAAGTGTAGCATTAGCTATCACCCCATCAGTCCTGGCTGCTCCTGTCAACCCCCGCAACGATGCACCTGCGCCCAACGCCGTCGTTCCTGGGGTAGAGCCACCACAGGCCCAGCAAACCCAGATCATCACGATAACCCAAGATCATAATGGCGAAACCCCGACGACTACCAGCCACACCTCCATCTTCGATCTCAGCCAGTACTTTCGGGGCGGCACACCGGGTTAGTTTCCACTGTCGATTGTTTATCCTTAGCCAAAGACTCCACTCAATCAACACCCAACTGAGCTGGAAGAGGCGATGACAGGAGCTAATGAAAACAGAGGTCGTCATCCGTGAAAACAAGCCCTTGATGGTTTATCGCAGCCGACAGGTGAACAAGCGCTCCGTGGAGGATGAAGTCGACACCGACACCGATGATGAGGGACCTGGGCTCGCCAATAGACTCGCGAAGAGGAAGCTTTATACTGGGATTCCGGGGCTCCACGACAAGCACACTATGGAAGAGCATCGTGCCCATGATACATCTATGAAGTTTAATAAGTATGAGTATGAGGGAAAGAGTATGCCGGAGGATGTTACGGCGGATGGGAGGAAGGCGATGATTAACCCTTCGATTCCTAGGGGTATGGAGAAGGGGAAGAGGCAGATTATCGAGTTTGAGCTTGAAGAGGGGAAGATCAAGACTGAGAAGAGATGTAATAAGGTGGAGGAGACGAAGAGCGAGATCCTCGGCGTCGGCCTCGACGAGCGCCGCGGCGAAATCATAACCTTCAACCTACCCAAGTTCAAGAAGCCCAAGAGGTCGTCTGGCCGTCGTGATTCAGAGGAGAACGAAACGGAGTTCAACACCATCGAGCCAAGAGAGATCATCGAAGTCGAGCTCGACGAAGGAAAACTAAAGACTGAGAAGAGGGGTTGGGGTGCGGCCGAGGTTAAGCGTCAGATAATCGAATTTGAACTCGAAGAAGGAAAACTCAAGACTGAGAAGGCCAAGAAGCGTCGCAGAGTGGGAGAAGAGAATATCAAGAAGACGATTGAGGAGGCGAAACTGCATATTAAAGCGCCCAGAGATAAGGATTACTATGTTGATAGGGCAGATGCCATTATGGGAGCGCAGCGCGAAACAAACACGCGTGGCAAGAAGAATAAAAAAGAGCTTGCTGCGAGAGGACGCAGGGACGCGGAGGAGACTGGGACGGAGATTGAGCCAAGGAGTTCTCCGAGGAGGGATTCGGAGGATAATAAGACGGAGTTCAGGCGTGATGTTAAGGGGCCGGCTGCTAAGCATGTCAATGGTGCTAAGTTGCTCATTGAATCCCAGATGGCGAAGGCTAAGCCAAACGCTCAGCAGCTTGGGAGCAGCACCGTTGCCAAGGTCCAGAGACTGAAGCCCAAGTTCACCACGGACGAGCAAGAGAAGATCGAGCGACGCTCCTCTCCCCGTCGCGACAGCGAAGACAACGAGACCGAGATCGTCGGTCGCTCCAACACCCCTTCCCAAGACATCAAAACCGCACCCCTCGCAACTAGGATGATCGCCCGCATGGTAGCCGGCGACTCCAACGCCCCAGACACCGTCATCCTGGACAACAATGCATCAGCTGAGGTTATCCCAGCTGTGGACCTTACACTCGTTGCTGGCGATGCTCCGAATGTCCGTGAGGGCAGCACCGAGGCACCGAAGAATGAGAAGGTCGATGCTTTTAAGGGTATTGACTCAACCATCAAGGGCTTCTTCAACTGGAAGAAGTACGCTTTCTGGCCGTTTTACGATGATGCGAAGCCATTGAGCCAGGAAGAGAGGATTGCGAGGTTGGAGAAGGAGTTGGAGATGGCGAAGTTTGAGGGGCTGACGGATGATGAGAAGGTTGAGGCTGGGCATTTTGTTAGTGGTAATGTCTAGGTGATGTAGGATGTGGACATCGACATGGACAAAGTACGAGTAAAACACGGTTATAAATGTAACAGCGTTGAAGTATGAGGGTTTTTTTTCTAGTTTTTCTATATAGCAAAAAAAATTCGAGATAAAACTGAATAAATGGTGAAGTCCATGGTACTTGGGTCCGGTATAGTGATCATCCAAGATTCGTAGTGCCTCTTACCTTCAAAATGACACTCTTGACAGGATTCTCTAGGAGATAAATGGGCATTCTGTAAGAATACAGAAATTTTCCGTTTTTCAAGGTTCAAGCTCGGAAGCGGCCTTTCTTACACGCGTGTTTACCTCACCAGTCATTGGTGGAGACCGGTTTTGAGGATAAATGGTGGTGTTTGCTGGTGCGAGGACATTTATAAGTGCATCTCAAGCAGAGCGGCGGGATACTTATACTTTGGCAAAAATGATGCTGGATATAAGTGGATGAAATGACTGAGAAAAGGGGTTGAAGGGAAGGATAAAGGCAATCACAGCATAAAGCCATGGAAGGGTGAAGGAGGGGCGACGCAAAGTACCGGGGTCGTACCAGACGCAAAGCCAACTTCGGGAGAACCTCCCATGGAGCATTTCACAGATGTCCCAAAAGTGCAAGCACATATTGGATGTGAAATGGCCATATCATTGATCGTATCAATTGTATCCGAGCCCATGCCTATAGCATTGACCGATGTGCTGCGACGAAACCGCCGATCAGCCCGTTGTGGTATAGCCAGAACACCTTCCCCCACGCTCCCAGAAGTAAACCGAGTGTCATGAATGTTGCTTTAATTTCCGGATGTCGAAAATTTAAGCGGAGGCAGCGGCCTTTGCCTTCTGTCTGATCTCGCGACCAGTCTTGATGCGCTCCAAGATGGACTCACGGTCCTTGTCGAGGTGGAGCTTGGTGATGACGCACTTGGATGGGTGGATGCCAAGTGGGACGGACTGGCCGGAGGACTTCTCGCGGACGACACGCTCAACGTGAACGACGTACTTGAGACGGTAGACGGAGGTGATCTTTCCCTCACGGCCCTTGTTGGAGCCACGGACAATGGTGACCTCATCATCCTTGCGGATTGGGATGGAGCGGACCTGGCATTGTTGTTAGGACGCTGTGCGCATTATCGCAGTTGCCAGTGAAGCTTACATTGTACTTCTCACGGAGCTCCTTGGAGAGAGGGGCGCTCATGATGGTACGGCGGACCGAGGATGGCGCGCTGAAGTGCGCCTTGCGCGACTTGCGGCGGGAGGAGTGGAGGGCTGAAATTTATGTCAGTCCATGGTCGCAGAAATATCGCGCATCAATTGACGACGGTGCGACAACATACAGTTGTTGATCTTGGTCATCTTGGCGGTTGATGAAACTCGGTTTGTCGTCGAAATCGGGGATGAGGAGGAGCAGGAACTTTTATCAAATTGTCATTGTGAGGTGTTTGTGGGACCGTTGCGCTAGAGCGAAGCGAGCCAACCACAAGGCTCACCTAAAATGCTTGGCAGGGCCCCTCCACCGACGACGATCACGTGGTGGACTTTTCTTCTGCTCAATCTCACCTCCACGACATCTATCACAAGAATTAGCACAGAAGAATATATATTGAGTTGATCAAAATAAATTTGGTATATTACTGTTTAAGGCACGCTCTTGTTATTCATGGCCCTTGTCCTCCCATTCCAGGGTTACCATTGTTACTGTTGTTTTCGATGTTCGACATCTGTCCAAAGCCATCAGTGGTCGCATTCTCATCTCCAACAAGTCCAAACAGCGCTTCATAATCCTGCTGGAAATCCCCCAACCCCTCACCCAACTGACCAATGTTCCCCATTGTTCCCATTGTGCCCATTGCACTCATGTCTCCAAGACCTCCAACTCCTTGGTTGTTGAAATCTTCCCATTTTATTGGCACATTTGCCTGTCCCATTCCACCCATCTGTAACGAAACATCATCCCAGTCAATAGCCATATTATCATCCCATCCCAGGTTGAGACCAGCGTCACTGACACCCATCATCGCTGGTGTTCCTGGATCTGGTTTTGTCTTCTGCTGGAGGACATTGGTCAAGTTTCCATCGTTGCCGAAGCCAGCGACAGATGCCTCATCCTCCATCTTGATCTGCTCTCTTGCGGCCGCAATACCTGCTTGGATCTGCTTGGCGCTCACCCAAGTCTCAGCGATAGAATCAATCACTTTGCTGATCTGCTCCAGTTGATTGGACGTCTCTTGAGCATCTCGTGCATTCCTTCCGGTACCGTAGGGTCCTGCTGATAGTGCACGCTTGAGGAGAACGACTGAGGTGGCAGAGGCGCAAGTGTGGATGAATGTTACTGGTAAGGCGGAATAAGAGTATTGCTTTGAGTAAACTTTCATGAGTTGCAGAATGGCTGCGAGAGATGAAGAGCATATTTCGAGGTCTTCCGTCACAGATTGGAGGTGTTCAAGGGTGGAGTGTCGTGGTGGGCGGTGAAGAATGATCATAACTGTGTGGAAGAACATGCTAAAAAGGATGTTAGCACTCAAACCAGTTAGTAAGACTACGTTCGACTTACTGAAGATGAAGGATGTAAGAAGCAACAGGACCTCGCGACCATTGGTTCCAGTGCAGCCGTGCTGGCAAGTCAGCAAGCCATTTTGTAAGAGCAACATGAATTCCCTTCGCGCTTGATGCGAGAATAGTAGCGTCCGCCTTTGTGTTATGGTTCTGGAAGACTTCTGTGATCATGCGATGCACAATCTTGCACAGCTCAGCTTGTTGAACAAAAGATCCCACAAACGAGAGGTCGTCCTCATATTCGGTTGGGGTGGTGTTGTTTTTTATGTAATCGTCAAGAAGAGAATCCCAATCTGGCGGATACATGAGGCGGATCGACTTGTTGACGTCTGATTCAGACGGGTACAAAGCCGGCGGTCGTCCGAAGTAAAGTGATAGCTGCTTGTCCGCAATGAACGCAGCCCAATATGCTCTCCTCGAAATCTCCCTTTCAACATCCGTATCGTTCGGAGTCTGCCAATGGCTCGGATCAAGATGCAGACCCATCCCTTGAGCGAGTCTAAAAGCCATACCTGTGAATACCCAACCTCTCGAACTCTTCCCGCGTCCGATGTCTCTATGTCCAAGAAGTAAGAGAGCTTGCAAGGTCGTCAAATTAGGACTATCCAGGGCACTCTCGTAGAGCAACTCTTGTGCTCTGTTTGAAAACACATCACTCAGATCCTTCACTGTATCATCCGGACTGGCCAATGCTCCCATCGCACAAATAGCATACATCAATAGATCCGAGTAATACGGACCACCACCTGCTTTGTAGTCTCGCAGGAAGTATTCTCGATACAAGCACATGTGGAAGTAGTACTGCTGGTCGAAGAACACTCCCATCAGTTTTTGACACATCGGCGTTCGTGGCGTACTGAAACTATGAGCCACGATGGCATTTTGCTCAGGGCTTAGCGGATCAGTACTGAAAGGATCTACAGGTGAAGATTGGTGAGTGTCTTTAGGGGTGGTATGTGCTGGTGGTGTTACAGCCATCATACCGAAGTCTGTAGCTACATCGTCTGCTTCTGAAGGATTGATCTGAAAGAACGAGGTCTCGCCATAAAACTGCTCTCCAGAACCCTCTCTTAGCCTCACTAATCGCCCCTTTGGTAGTGCTGTAGGTACTGCAGCTTGAGGATTTTCGGTTTTTACGTGGATGGAAGGTTTATTGGGTTTCACATGGTCGAGAGAGGACGTTTCTTTGAAGTTTGCAAGCATGACATCTCGTTCTGTTGAGCTTGCTGCTGTGAGATTCATAATGAAGAGTTCCAGACTCGCGATTTGACCTTCGAGAGCCTCGACATAGAGCCTTGATATTGGACTGAATTTGAATTAGTTTAGGTCCGAAGTAAGGGGCGCATGACATTACCGCTTCTTTTCGCCGCCTGCATTGATGCATTCTGCACCGGCTTTTTTACATTGATTACACGGCCGTGTTCTGTCACATTTAACCTTAAACTATGTTAGCACAAGCTAACCGGTTGGCTTACCCTTGGAAATCCTCACTTTACGACGTCTGCATCTCTCGCACCTGCCACTAATCAGTCATCATGCTCATCGGCAAGCCACAGCACAACTCACGATAAATGACTTGGCTCCCTCGGCTTCTCCCCTCCGCCTCCCGCCCCCGCGGTTGTTACAGGCGGCTTATTCATTATATGTAGTAATAAAGCTTATTCATATTAACCGCCAGAAGATTGTGGTTTAATCAAAGTTGCACTGTCATTCCTCGCATCAGAAGGCTCGATTTGATATCACGTGCTCGAAAGGGTCCAGATCGTGCGACTCTCCACGGCTCGGTTCCCGCTTTGCCTCCACTTGACGCGGTCGCAACCACATGCCAAGGCTTGAAAAGTGACGGAAGAGCGAATTGGGCGAACGATGTTGTCAATTGTTTGGGCGGCTGATGGCGCTTAAAAATGCCTTTTCCCCCGCACTCAGCAAAAATGTGTGGAATATCAGGAGGATCCCATCTTGAAGATTTGCGCAACCTTGCAATGTCGCCAGGTGTGCGCAGCGTGAAGCTTCGAACGCCCATTTTGGGTTGCCAAACTTGGGAAATAGACGACGATTCCTCAACGCCATGAATGCAGCTAGGGTACAGAAATGGCAGAACATTCTCTCCAGATTATATTTGTTCTGGGTCCCTCTCATTCATAACCTATTAACGCCTCAGAAATATGAGAGTATTGTTCCACCCATTTGGACATTCCTGAGAGGAGCACATATCAGGAACCTTCCAGGTCGCATAGACGTTAGCCCATATCAATATATATGGTAAGTGCCCATATCTATTTCTCGGTCTATGATTCAAATACAACACCTTTCGAAAAAGTAGATAAATACCACAGTTGGCGCCATTGCATTTCTGCACAAACTGCAATTTGAAGCTCAAACCAATGGTTTGGAAGCCAGATCCTGCCGGTGACCCAGATCAAGGCAAGCCTACGTGCGAAATTGCTATAAGCATAACCAGGAGTTGACGCTTTTTCGAGGAAATGCTCTAGAACGTCGTACTCTCAATGAGTTCATTGTGGGGTTATAAAATTGATAATGTCAACAACAACATCGGCAACCACAATCCTTTACGGAGACGTTATGGTAACAAAACAGAGCCCCACGCACTTGCAGACAATACACAACACACAGGTTGTCAGTTGGTGTGCTACGGTTGCATATTCAAATGTCGTTAGCGGAACCGAACTCTTGCTACCCCAAATCGCCTCGATGCCCGTCTCTTCTCCCAGAAAAAAAAAGTTGGAACTCATGGGTATGAACTCGGTTCGGCTCAAGAGAGGATACATCGCAAGCCACATGAGATGAGTGTCTAACTAGTTCGGCATACGCATTTAAAGCTATATGTGAGGCGCCATCTGTGTTGACAACGTCTGTCCGAATGATGATGGCAACAGCTACACTTAGCAATACGGAACCGACTTGTTGGTGCAATCATCGAATCGACGGATTAAGAAATTCTACAGAGATCATCTTTTACATTCTGCACCTTTTTAATGATGGCAAGCGGCTCCTGTTTCAGACGTCGGACTCACTATCACTTGACCTCGAAAATCCCCATACGGTAGACTCTCTGCCCCAATTTTGTTTGCATATACAGAGCCATTGTATTGCTAGTGCCCCAACTTTAATGGAAAATATTCATGGAGTAAGACTCCACTTAGAATCTTCGATTCCAACTTGCTTTTGAGGAGCTTAAAATCTCAAGAAGCAAGATCCCAAGTTCTCCGCCACGCAAGTATCAATACGACAGATCACTTCCTGCTTGTTTCTTTCGTCTCGAAGCAGAAATAAATTATAGAGCTTCAGAGAATGCTATGATGTGGCCTCAAGCCTTGGCAGGAGAACCACATCTTACCGAGATGCACTCGTCAAGGTAAGAGAGATTCAGAAGATAGCTACACCGGCTACTTAGCTTGTAGCAAGATCGCCTATTGCTGCAAACATCGAGGCGTGGCAGATCAATATGGACAATTCATTGGATCTCAAAATTCCCATGATTCTGTCGACTGGAAGTAATTGCATATATAGGCCAGCCTTCCGCTTTCCCAAACGACCCCCACTATATGGTTATTGGTTAACGACTTGGAGTAAACAATTCTTGTTTTTGTAGCCAACGGCCAGAGATCGAGTAGCGTAAGACACAACACTTCTGCAAACTATGTATAAAAGCTAGACATTCCCCTTTGACACCTTTCGTCTCCCAGGCCAAAACAATTAGATCCAATTGCCCAAAATATGGGCAGATTTTTCGACGTGCCTCATAAATACGTCGCGGACTTAGATACGATTAGTTGTGCCTATGCGGTTCTGCGAAACTTGAAACTAGTTATTCGTATTCCACATGCTCAAAGGGTATCAAACTCACCAGTGACAGTTAGAGAAACTTATTGACAGCATACTCATCGATGGCAGGAAGTAGCTTCGATATGATAGAATAACATGTACAGTACCTGGTATAGTGAGTGCCATTATGATGGACGAATCCAGTGCCTAACTGCAATCCTGCATCCACATTACCACCTACCTAAGTTCCCACTCCACATAAGTGCGTAGATCCTAGGTACTTTCCCTCTGGACTGTAATCCGCAGATTCCACTCTTCCCATGGCCTTCATCTGTCTCATCAACCTCGCATAAGGAGGCTGAAGAACGGTCTGAAAGTGGATCTAAAGGCATTATTAAGGCGGGTATAAATACAGTCCAGCTTCTGCATCTAAAGTCCTTCCCTGCTCCATCAAATAGTAATAAGGGGACTGAGACATGGCTTGCCTCCGGCTTGGCAAAGATGAGGTGGTTCTTCCGCAAGCACTGCTGACCAGTCTCACAAGTTGGTGGTGGATTGTGCTTCAACTCATTTGAGCGCAATCGAAGTCAAAAACGGGACGTCAGCTGCATCGACCGCGATAGCAATCATACAACAACGGCACTAAACACCAATATTCATGGCGACAGTGACGACGACAAATCCACGACGCGGAGAGCAACCCTCGAGCGCGGCGTTTTCCAAGAACTCCAGAAAGCCGATTGCAGATTTCCAGTGCCTCTCCATTTACTCTTTCTTTGGGTATATTTCTACTCTACAAAGGAACAGTCTAGATCGTGGTCGGTAGAGAGCTGATATAAAGTTTGGATAGTGGACTTGCATGCGTGGGGCCTGAGTTTTATGCGGCATGATCACTTCCTATCATCCCGCCTGGGTGTGGGATAAATGCCTAATGATAAGCGCGCATATGCTAGGCTTTGTTTACTATTCTATTATATGCCCGTCGAATGTGCCACAGCCAGGAGAGGCCGGTCGCATGGTGCCTAGTTGGCTGCTGCACGCTCGACGTGGGACAACACCGGGTTGTAGCCTGAGAAGGCAAGGACTTTAATGATCTGAGGATCTGGACAAATGTGCGCGTATGCATGCACAAAGCCGAATGATAGACGAGGCGGAGGTAGATGTGCCGCATTTCTGTCGCATTGTGATTTGAAAAATAGGCTGTGTGGTGGGTAAGCGCTTTCTGCAAACTCTTCCCCCTTCATGTGATTGATAGTGATTCCGGGCTAGGGAGCCAGCCATCTTTTTCCCCTTCATTGAATCCAGTTTTCAGTTGTGCTCACGGTTGTGGTTGAGAAGTATGTTTGCGGGTTGAGGTATTCATTGCATTTCCTTGACCTTGCTGGACATTATAATAGACGAGAATTGAAGTCGTAACATAAGTCCTCTCGTCCCTCTCCTCTTTTATTCGGGTGCTGACACATAGTCACAGTTGCAGTTGAGAAGATATCCGAGGTTTGAAGTATTGTTTGCATATCTGTCGACCTCTTTAGGCCACAAGGCATGCGAAGATTGATGAAAGTCCTCGCAGCGTGTGTAACCGCCGAGTATCTTCATACCTCGTCCCGGTCGCAAAAACAGCGCGATAGCAAAGCGATCCACTAAAGTTGCCTCATTCTCATATCCTCCCTAAATCCGATACGTGTGAAAGAGCAAAGTCGAGTACGAGTACAGTGGTGACGCCTGATGCCGAAAAATAAAAAAGCACCGAATGTGCCTTCAAAGTGCATTCTTTATAGTTTGAAGCATTCTCAATCCGCGACTCGACCCATTTACAAGATCTCGTCCTCCATTGGGGCATCTCCACCGGTAGCGGCAACTGGGGCAACTGCGGCTGGGGCAGCATCAGCTGGAGCAGAAGAGACGAAGTAGTCAATCATCTCGGAATCGAGCTCCTCGGCGGTCTTCTTGGCTGGGCGAGCGTTGCGGCCCTTTCTTGGTCCGTTCTTGCCCTTGGCGGCAGCGGCGGCACCGGCAGCGTTACCGTTGGCCTTGGTGGCAGCGGCAGACTTTGGGTGTGGCTTTGGCTGGGAGATGCGGTCACCAAGTCTCTTTGGTGGGGCGATGACTGAAGCCTGGGCGGCATCGACAATGACCTCGATCTTTCATATGTTAATGGATGCGCCTTTGAACTTGGACAAGAATATGACATACCTTGATTGGCTTATTGTCGACAAGGATACCGTTGAGGGCGGTGGCACACTTAGTGGCTCCATCGGCCTTGGCGAAAAGGATGTTGGCGACACCACGGCTGACGCCGTTTGGTCCGTAAGAGATCTCGACTCTCTTGACTGGGCCAGCGGTCTTGGCGAAGTACTCCTATTGCGGGGTTCGGATTAGTCCTCTGCTAGTGATAGTTCGTTTCGTGTCTCGCGATCGCGTTTGCCTCTGAGCATAAAGAAATTCGAAAGTCGGCTGAATCGTTCCCATCTTCACACAACCATCTGCAGCAACGGGCGAACAGCAAGTAATAAACAGACAGCACAAGGTCTACCGCGCGCATAGCTAGGCCTCGGATGACTGCCACCATCATCCTGCCTCAGTTCTTCCCTGAACCACCAAGACGAAGCCATCCGCTATCTGCGCCAATATTACAAGGCGACAGACCGGAATAGCTTAACCATAAGTCGGAAAAGGATGCCGTGCGCGTGCGCATCGATCCAAAAGCTCTGCTCCATATTTCAGGGTAGCCGGGCTGACTTGCGATGCGACACAATGCTCGAACACTTCTGCTCGTGCAGTTCGGAATCTTTTGCGCTCGTTGCACGTGCTTATTGCTGTGTTCGTCCGTCGCGCCAAGTGTTCCTCTCGAAAATGAAGCGCCCGCGCTTGTCATCGGAGGTATGCGGCCACAGAATTCTGCTGGCGCCGCGATAATCATTGTCTGCGCTGAAATCGTTCAAAGGAGCTTGCCAGGCATCCTACGATATCCAGACCATTGCTAGACAAGAGCTCAACTCATTCGGCACTTTTGCTCAAGCCTGTTACCGGCGAGCAGTGCGCAGAGGAGACATGTGGACAATGTCCAATTGTCAAGTGACAAAGAATGGAATATTAACCGAATGATATCGCGACGACGGTTCTGGTGCTTTGCGAGTGTGTTCGAAGAAAGTCTCCGAGGCGAGGATGCCTCATTGACAACATACCTTAATCTGACCCTCGTTGATATCCTTTGGCTATTGACGTGTTAGCGTTGTGCCATGCATTATAGTGGAGCAGGGTGGCATACCAAGTTGCTAACAACAATCTTGCTGTCTCTCTGTGCGGCTGGGCCGGTTGGTGCTTTCACGGCGCTCTTTGCGCCACGGGTAGGCTTGGCGATACCTCCAACTGGGGCAGCTGGGGCGTTTGGCTTGCGGCCGGGTCTGCGTGGTCCAGCGCCACGACGGCCTCCGCGCGCGCCTGGGGTGTTGGCCATGATCTCGTCAAGGGACTGATCAATCTTGGTAGACATAGTGGTTGATTTGATGTAGATGTTCAGGGTGAGATTGTAAGGTGGCAGTTTATGATGAGGGTACGAGGTGATTTGGCTCTCGCGTCGCGGGATTGATGACGATCGAGAAGTTGTTGTGTATTGGCTTTGTCGCGTGGATAGAATGGCAGATTATGACTTTGGAATTTTGAACGTAGTGGCAGTGACTTTAGAACGAGATCTGACAGTGATGTGTATCGTTCTTGTACGTGAAGTTGCGTTGTTGAAGTGGTGTGGTCGTGGTGGAAGATGAAGGAACGGGAAGAGTCCGGTCAAGCCTGGTATATTTGGCTAGTTGCCCAGAGCGTGACGTTAATACGCGCTACGCCGAATCCGGACAATTCAAGGAGATGCGCCTTGCAGGATAACCATTCAGAACCTCAACACCAAAGAATGTGTTTGTTATTCATGTAGCTTGAAATCACCTTGGTATCGATACCGAGTTGAGCCACATTCATTTGTCATTACCTGGTTGTGATACAGCTTCAGTTGCGCATCTTCATTAAGCATTCATGCACTTCGAACTCACCAGATAGCTCAAGAATTGTATTATCCCGCGAGCCTATTATCCCGACCTCTGCGTGTAGACACTCATGGTCTACCAGTAATGTCTTTGTTGTACAAGTCCCAGATGCCGCTTGCTAACTCCATTTCCTGCAACGCCTTGACACACCGACTAAACACTTTGTTTGTTCTCCATCCTCAGAGTCTAGCTCCATGTCGTTCTTCATTGAGCAGAAATCCCTCGGCTTCACTGTGATGTTTGCCAGCAGCATAAGCTCACTTATATCTCCGCGGCGACCTTAATATCCACCGCCGCAACGATTGGCACCTTCTTATCGGTCGCCGTCTTCTTTGGCTCCTCCTCGACATTGACCTCGAGAAAGTGGTAGAGAACGATCATCAGCATGGCGGCTGAGCCGAGAAAGATAGCGAGGCGGTAGAGGTCGTCGTCGGAGATCATGTTGGCAACTGCTTCGTGGACTTGAGGCTTGAGGATGCGGATTGGCAAGTTGAACTGATGTACAATGTGGGAGTGATTGAGTTAACCGGTACGGTTTTCTGAGGTTTCATTAGCTTAATTTCAGAAAAGCCATTTGAAAGAACTTACCTATTTCTTCGGGCCACAGAGAATTACAAAACACAACTGAACTTCAGATATTTTAAACCTCCTGGCTTATCGCACCTTGAGGCCAGTTACTTCGGAGCTATCAATAGCCCATGTCCAGCGACCAGACGTGACGCAGTGCTTGCCTTAGGCACCAAATGGTCTCAAACCCCACCAATATTATTCAAGCTCCTGATTTTCCTCACGATTAACAGCCTTCAAGTCAGCCCCGCGCGAATATCGTCATAAACCACAAAAATTTCAAGAGTAGATATCGCCTTGAGGACCAGAGTGCAGCAATTAGCGGAAACGCCTCACTTTAATTTTACAAGAAGACATTCAATACCGCCACCATGCCACCAAAGAAGCAGCTGGACAAGCCAAAGAAGCCCTCCGCCACCAAGGCGGTGGAGGACCGCACATTCGGAATGAAGAACAAGAAGGGTGCGCAGACACAGAAGCAGATCGAGCGCCTGATGGGATCTGCGAAGACGGGAGGTACACCAGAGGAGAAGAGGAAGATTGCACAGAAGGCGCAGGATGAGAGGGACAAGGCTGTGGCGCTGAAGAAGCAGAGGGAGGAGTTGGAACTGTTTAAGCCGACGCAGGTTCAGAAGGTTGCGTTTGGTGTGGATCCAAAAACCGTGCTTTGCCAGTTTTACAAGAAGGGCCACTGTGAGAAGGGAAAGAAGTGCAAGTTCTCTCATGACTTGGATGTGGAGCGCAAGGTTTCCAAGAAGGACCTTTACCAGGACTCGAGAGAGGAGGAGGACGCCGAGAAGAAGGAGACTGAGACGTCGGCTGATTGGGACGAGGAGAAGCTGAAGAGTGTCGTTTTGTCTAAGAAGGGCAACCAGAAGACTACCACCGACAAGGTGTGCAAGTTCTTCATTGAGGCTATCGAGGACGGAAAGTATGGTTGGTTCTGGACCTGTCCAAACGGAGATAAGTGCATGTACCAGCACAAGCTGTTACCTGGGTACGTATATCTTGCGATTGCGATTTTGAGACATGCACTAACCTGACCTCAGATTCATCTTGAAGACCAAGGAGCAGCGTGCAGCCGAGAAGGCACTGATGGACAAGTCGCCATTGAAGACCCTCACCCTGGAGGATTTTCTCGAGAACGAGCGCCACAAGCTTACCGGAAAGCTCACACCAGTCACACCAGAAAGCTTCGCCAAGTGGAAGCATGAGCGCATGGACAAGAAGGCTGCTGAGAAGCAGGCCATCGAGAAGAAGGAGGCCACCGGACGTGCCATGTTCGAGAAGGGTGACTGGAAGCTTGATATCGACGATCAGGAGGCTGATGATGATGAAGATGATGCTTGGAACTTGGAGAAGCTGAGACAGGAGACTGAGACACTCAGAGTGAAGATGGAGGCTGAGCGGATAACGGCTGCAGGCGGACCAGTGTTCACCCCGATGGTCAACGGATTGTCGAATGATACCGGCGATGGTCCAGTGGCAGCTCAGGAGCCAGTTTCTACTTGAACTGGAGCAGAGGAAAAGCCACGGATTTGTTTTTAGCGTTTACATGGAATGATGATCATGACGATTTCATGTTGGATGGGTTCATGGTCGATGGGAAGGAGAACATAGGGGCCCGGAAAATTGGCCGCATTTACGAATGTCCAGCACAATACCAATACCTTATATATACTGTTTACGGGAACCCGACAGCTGGTTCGTTGCATTTCTTTTCGTCATATGTTCAATAATTTCTGATGCGCGGTGACAAATACTGCCAAAATGTCGACGTGTCTACACTTGAGAAATTGATGATATCTTGTCACTGGCGTGTACCACGACACCTGAGGACGACATACACTCGACCACTTGCGCGCGGCACGAAGTAAAGTAGTTTTAGTCAGCTCTGCTGCCATCCAACATCAGGACACGCTCGCCACTAGCGCTTCCAAGCCACCACGATGGACTATCACGATGAAGCAGCTCCTGCATACTCCAAAGATGGCGACTCCAGCCACGAGGTCGCGGCGGAATGGACAAATATCTCAGCAGCCAAAGAAGCTCTGAATACCAGAGAAAGGAATCTTAAAACTAAACTAAAGAAAAGGCACCCCTCACCCCTGCCACGGCGTATGCCGAGCTCGAGGGACGTTTCAACGAAAACTCCAGAAAGCTCGATGCGCGGGAAGCGAGGGTAAAAGCTGATGAGCGGCGGCACGAGGCGAAGAGGAGTACAAGGCTGGGTGGGATTGGTGGTAGGAGGGAGGGGTTGGCGGCTAGGGCTTTTATTGGGGGGGTTATTTATTGCAGGCACAGAGGCCGAGAAAAAGAAGGGTTTGCTGTGTCTGCTGACAATATATAGACCACGGATTTATCGACATCGCCGCCTTCGAAGAAGACGCCATAGACATTGAAACCAACTTCCAGTTAGCCCGAGACCAAGCTTGGGGTTCTCCACGAAAGGTGGCCCTTGTGAGACGGGGAGATGTGGTCAGGGAGACGTGGAGGCGGCTTAAAGAGGAGATGGGGTATGGGAAAATAAGGGGATCTGTAAGGCTAATGGATCGAAATTTTATAGTGAGAGGGGGTCTGTGGAGCTGGAGCGGAGGTTTGCTGTTGTGGATCGTGAGTTTAGAGTTGTGAGTAATAGGTGGGATGTGGAGAGGGGGAGTGAGGAGAGGGAATGTGTGGTTATGTCGATGGCTTACTGGACAGCGGCCGAAACGACTGGTTGGTATGCGAAAAGCAAGTGGAGAGATTAATATCTGCCGTTGTCCGGGCTCGTTTCGTTGCTAAGTAGTGGTAACCGCTGCATCTTCTCCTTAGCTTAGCGATAATGGAGCTTTCACAGCTTCGGTTGTAGTAAGGCATAGATAGGAAGACCGTCACTGGGTTGCAGCCCCAAAGTAATCAAAACGTAAAGGTCAACCAGTGAATTGTGCCTGTAACCTTGCGAAAATTCGTTTGTAAGTGAAAGACCCTCTATGTAGTACAAAAGTCTCCGTGCATGAAAGGTGTCACATTTATGTGTAGACCACTTTCGCCAACACTTCTGCTCCCCCAATCCTCAAAAAGTTATAGTCACAGCCTAATTCCTCAAGGTCTCACTTGACATAAACATAATTCAGGCGCCATGGCCATTGCCCTCACTCCGCTCTCCCCACCACCGACAATCCACTACTTACCCCCAATCGCAGCCTATGTTCATAGAGTTGCTCTACAAATAGAGATATACTTCCGCCATCAGCTTGACTCGCGTCACGGGCTCATCACCAAAATGTCCGAGTAAGAATTGCATAGAGCAACTAAAATAGTGCCGATATATAGAGAACTGGTGTTGATTGAAAAGTACACCCTGATCCCTCTCATATCCTCTGCTGTAGGTTGCCATTTGTTGTGCGTATTCAGAAGCTCAACGCTAAAACATGGAGGCAGCTTTGTGGCGTTGATGGAAGAGGCGTTCGACCTGTATACATAGCTAAGTAGTCTAACTTGGAAGGTAGATAAACACCAGTGTGTAGAACTACATAAGACTTCGAAGGACACGGGACACGGTCTTGATAGGAATTGTGAGCTCGGATTTTGGCCGTCGCTTCTCCCCATGAGCTGTTGATCTTGGGGGCGGTCGGTATATCAGCGGGCCGTACAATACTAGCCATACTGTGTGCTCGAAGCGGCTGAGCAGTTTGAGCGGAAATCGTGCTGCCAACCGCCGGCTCGAAACGCCAGCTCGAAAGCACAGCTTTTGCACGGCTCAGTTACTCCCTCATCGCTCATGGTGATGGAAGAAACTTGACGGAGCAACACTTTCACGAGTAAACATCAAAATCATCTTCAGATCTGATTACTGAAGATCATAAAGAGGCCGACCTAACCAAAACAATCCATTGCCCCAACCCATGAACTAAGCACCGTCCCCACCAGGTTGGGCCTTTGATCTCTATCTCTACCCTCCATCCACCAGGCCGGCAACCGCTGTGTTGGTAATAAAGCTATGCCACGAGTCGCATACCTTCTTACCCTTGCTGTTATGGTTGTGGCGTTTCTTTGCTCAGATCGTGGTGGTTGTCATGCCATTCTTTGTCTGGAACCATTGAGTCACCAACCATGTCGTCGCAGCCAGAACGAATATTCGGAATCGTGGTGGTGTAGGAGGAGATGCAGGAGACGCCAAGAAAGAGAACAAAGAGCCGTTGGTGGGCAGAATGTGGTGTGAAAGTTCTGGTTCCCAGCCTTGGGGTCTGGGGGCTTGGGGCTTGGGGAACGACGGAGATGGGACCAACCGCGAATATGCCGTTCTGTCAAAGAGATGCTGCGAGCTCGGAGAGAGTTGATGATGAGTCATGAATGAAGTCGTAAAAGAGAAAGTGAAAGAGGAGAAAGTGTTGATGCTAGTGAGAGGCCAAGTGAGAGTCATCCTGCTCGGGACAAGTCGCGATGCTCACACACTTCACCGCAATTGTTGCGAGGGGTCAGAGAGTCGTAAGCCATAAGACACAAAACATACACCGATTTCAGAATCAATCAGGTAAAAACAAAGGTAAGGATATGATCCATTACTATTACTACTAGCTACTCTCTCATTGTGGGCGCCATTGTGCTACCGTGCTCACCTGGAGCCGGCTCCTCTCTCTCTCGCTCAGCACACCACTGTACTCATGCCCAACCATCGGTTTCCTATTTTCGGAACTCCATGCTCATCGTGTGCGACGACTTTGGAGTCGCGCACAAACCCTCGTGCATCGTGGGCCACGCCGCGGCATCGATGCATTGCATATGTGCAACAACCGGTGGGCATCTCTGTGCCACACCGAGCGGCCGCCCGCATCGCCGCTTTCGGCATCATCGGCGAAGTTCGGCGACCTGGATATGTGGGTCCGGGATCGGCGCCTCAACCCAGGGGTCACGGGTGAGATCGGAACCGAGGCTGTTTGAGCTTTGAAAAGCGTGATGTAAGGGGTTGGTGAATTTGTGGATGCTATGATGCAACCAGGCGGGAAGGGTGGACAGGCGGGATGGGTGGACCGGCATGTGAAGATGCTTCTGATTTGAAGTGATGGTTGAGTGACCCTCGAATGCGATGGGGCTGGTGATGATGATGATGCTCGCGCCTGTCTCTCTCACAGTCTCCGAAGTTAATCTGCTGACTCCTGCTCGCTGGGTATCTCTGAAAAATGCTGTGCTGACTCGATCCAAATGGAGAGTGAAAAATGCTGGCCGCTGGTATATGCCGTAAATGTCGATTTGATAATGGTGCGCTTGCGCTGGTATCTCTGTAAATGCAAGCGCTGTCGCTATGGGTATCGATGTAAAAAATGCACTGTTATATATTAGTTTTTGCTCAACCGGTTGGCAGCTGATGGAATAAAACTTACAACTCGCTAAAATGATATCGAACTCAAACTGCAACTCTTCACTCCTGGTAACTGCCCTCAGCGATAGGAGAAAGCTTTGCATTCCTCCCCTCGCTGTTGGCACTTGAACGTCTTCTTGACGACGACTTTGCCTTCGCTGCCTTCTTGGCTGCCTTTCTTGCAGACTCCTCGTGCAGGAGCTCACGAATAGCTCTCATATCAAGTTGTTCCCTCTTCGGCTGCGGTCTTTCCATAACCTCTGGCTCCGGTGCGAAGACATCCTCATCCTCTACAGGAAAGAGGTCTTCGTCACTCAGGTAGCTCGACGCGGTAGTAAGAGCGTAGGGGTTGGTGGTAGCAGAGGTAGAGTGGAGTGTTGGGCGGGATGGCCACGATGGGTAGGCGCAAGGCGACGAGATGGAGATGGGTGATGCTGAGGTTGTGGAGTATGGGGAGGAGGCGTGGTAGGATGTGGAATTGTTTGGTGTGCGTGGTGATGACGAGGCGGACGATGAGGCGGAGGAGGTGGAGGAGGTGGAGGATGGTGGGCTGAAAGCCATGAAGCTGAAGTAACCCATTCCGAACTTGCTGTGATAGTCGACGGTGATCGTCGACGGCGATGTTTGTAGTAGTGGTGGTGACGGTGATCTTATACAACTCTTATGAGTGTAAAGATATTGAACTCGTCGAAGTCGATGTGTTGTTGGTTGTTGTGAAATAAAGTGGGATAGATGCAAGATCTTATAATCTATGTTTACGAAGTGGGCGAACGAAGTACCTATGTACCTCTCTGGGGCGCGGAAGCGTGTTGTTGCGGTGAGGTATAAGTTGCGTCGGTGTGGCTAAGGGCCAAGCGTGGTGCGGTAGCGCGTGAGTTGTTTCGTAGGTACGTGGTATGTGCGTCGTAGGTACGTGGTATTTGCTGGACAACCAGTTTGCGAACATGTGCAGGGTGCCTTACAACCAAACAAGAATTTCGGTTCGTGGCCTTAGTTAGTCAGGTCGTAATGATGATGAGTGCTTGTTTTCGATCCCAACGCTTCAAACTAGGTGGCGCAAACAAAGGATCCGAAACTCAAATCGTGAGGTGGATCTGGGGTCCGTATGCTAGGTACCGATGGTGGCCGCAGAGAATAGATCGCCGAAACCAAAGCATGAAATCTTCGATGCGGGAGGCAGGGTGGCTATTTGAAATGCACTGCTGCGGAGGGCCTATGGGCAGGATAATAAAGAGTCTCGGTGCGAATGATCTGTGGAGGGCCGCTATGCTTGCGGACGCTGATCCCCCGAGTAAGGTTGAATGGCTATCGGTCTTTGGTGAGGCAGATGGCGGAAATGCAGCTGAGATGTGAGGAATGTATCTCGATATGCAAGGAGGATCTGGTTTATGTGGCCGAGATCGTAAATATAACTCGAGATCCTTAATGCAGGGAGATGTTCCAAATATTTCTCGAGTTAGAAAATGATGCAAACAATACGGTTTTTGTAAATCGGGGAGATAATAGAGTTATATTCAGAAGTAAAAAACCGACGACTTGGAACGGGTTATGGGTGGGTTTGCATATGGGACAGCCCCGCCTACGGAGTCTGACGCCTTTGCCGGAGCACAACAACCAGAACGCTCACTGCGGTTCCGGCCTCAGGCCAGTAAGTAGTGTTGGTTTCCAGCTTGTGCCATTCATTGGCCTGGCGGGGCTCCTCTCTTCGTGTCCGCGCTCTGTTCCACTCCAGCCTCTTGGTACTGCGCTGTGGAGACGTCTATTTCCCGCAGACCACGGCGTGCAAGTTTCATTACGATTTGCGCACTGTGCTCACATCTCAGAGTGATTTAAACTTGGCCCGAGAGGTTGAGCACTCAGATTGCGAATTGTGCAAGCGCAGCGGACGAGCCACCAATGACGGCAGCAGACAGGGAGAGCTCCAGGACTCTGGTGGTCCTGGTCACAGCGCGGAAACAGTGCAAGGCTTCCACTGAATGGGCATCCTGGACGACCCTGGGCTTGCGTCCCCTAATGCAACTTCATTTGGGAATTGGTGTGGAGCCGTGAGACAAGGGGCTTAAGGGTCCTGTGCTGCAGTACGAGTAGGGGACGGGGAACGGCAGCCGGAAGGGCAAGCACAACACCCGGCGCCTGAAAGCACCGAACGCTGTTAATGCGACGATGAGATTGCGGGTCTGGCGGATATTGAGGGGACGAGATGGGAATGTGATAGAAAGGGAGCATTGAGCGGGCTGTCGCTTAGAGAGGCCATCTAGACTTCTGATCGGTTCTTGGACAATGAGTTATCGTGATGAGAGTGATTGCGAAAGCGACAAACAGAACTCATCACTTTGACACTCCTCAACACATTTTCGTTATCCTGACTCCTGATTGCGAGCAGAGCTCAGCGAGTCACCAAGTGATAGTGAAGTGATATGGTCTAGTCCGGCGTTTCTGTGCGCCTATCCCACAGAGTCACCATCACACAACGAATAGTCTTCTTCAAATAGGCCGTTGCTTTCTAAATTCGTCGTAGAGGCGAGCACAGAAACCCTATCAAATGCACACAAGATTGATCCAATGTGTTGCGGTCGTGTGTATAGGCCTCGTACTCCAGCGCTGCATCTCTCTTTCAAATACGTCTGAAGATACGAAGTCGGCGCGGGAGAGGGGGGAGCTGAAGTGGAGAGTGAGCCCCGACACGAAGGCGCAGCACTTTATTACTGTCTAGTCAGAACACGCCTTCTATCGCAGCGGCTTGTCCCCCTCCTAACTCGCTGCTCTGCAAAGAACTTTCAACGTCTATTCGCTGAAATCACATTTCCTCATCTCTGCGTTCTCGCTGTATCTGACCGCCTGCTTTGACATTTCCCTCACCTCCAAACCTCACCGTGTTTGCGCTCCAACCTCCCTTCACTTCGCAACCCTCCCTTTTCAAGACAAGTGCGCCGGCTGTTAAATCCCCTCCATACCTTCCTTCTCCGCCCGGCGGACACCTACCTACCCCGGGCGGAAGGAAGGGCGGGCGACCGCAGGTGCCGGGTGGCAGGCTTGAGTTTTCACATGCACCTTCGTCATTTAGGCAGGGAGAGCTCTTCCCTGCACTGTAATCTCAGAACTCCAGGGAGCAGGCTCCCCTGTGCTCGGTTGTTCTGTCCAGCTTCAGAAAGTCGGAGTCTGAGTTTGAGTGAGCCAGAAATTTGGGATCGACCTGCGGAAAGGAACGGGGCGTCCTGCAGCCCCGGAAGATGAACCCCATCTTCCCTCACTTTGGAAGTGCTTGGCGAACGTTAGGGAGCATTAGTGGATTTTCGTAGATTTTAGTGGTTGTTTAGCCTCGACTCGCAGACGACGGACGGCTGGGAGGTACAGGAAGGCGGTGACTGACCGCTGAAACGCACAAAAACCTCTTCAAACCAGTTCGGGAAGGTTGGTGATGTGGTTGGGCACTGGTGCTGCGAATAATTGGAGGCCTTCTGGCCTCGATGGAACTTGAGAAATGATCGTCTGCCTAGAAGCTGATGTGCGGCGCTCAGTGCCCTATTCTAGATTGGTAGAGCGCAGTGGCTATGTGAATTACTCGCCTTCTTCCCCCTCATTTCACAGGTCCAGACATGAGACGGAGAGGCGACCGACCGAACGTAGACCAGAAATGCAGTCATTGCACGCTCTCAGGCCCCGACCGTGTCCCAGACAAGCAGAATTGCTCATCTCGGGGACCTGGGGTAAACATGGGGTTAACTGCCTAAATGGGTTTATGGAAAGACCGAGGTTAAACTGCCGGGGAAAGCTAGCCAGAACGGGAGCGGCGGAGCGGGGGAGCGGCGGAGGGTGGCGGAGGGAGAGGCGGAAAAAAATGACCGAGGGAGAGGCGGAGGCTGGCTGAGGGCGACGCGGACTAAGCTCCTCGGCTCATCCGTCCGTCTGAACCGCTCAGATGCAGTTGTGTTGTGACAGAATCACGAGCAACCACAGTTCAGGTGAAGGCAAACAGAGCAAATAGAAAAGTGAGGTTTGGTGGGGCCGAGTGAGGATGGTTCTCATGATGCCTCGTATGCTGACGCAAGACGGCGATTCACGAGGCGATTCAAACTCCCACTGGCCCCGCGCAACGTCCAGAAATATAGTACGGAGGCGACAGCTGAGTCAATGAATCATTCAGTCGTTGTGCCCTGTTCTCCTGACGACAGAACGTGGCAATACTGGTTGCGGCGACGATTACGACTCTATTTGCAGAGCTGTCCTGCTTTACTCTCCGAAGAATGAGCAAGTGGTTGTTCGCCTCACCAAACTCGTGATACTGCCCGACCGGTCTTCATGAAGTCTGTGTTATTGCCCAAGTATCTTGTTTTCAACACCGAGGCCGATGACGGCCTCAGCCACGCTGTCAATGTTTACCTCGTGCTGGGCCACATAGATGTACCACAGATATAACTGACATCATTGTCACGATCCTAACTCTTGTTTCCGTGGATTTCTTTCCCGTTGCGATGGCGGCAGTGAGCTCATCAAAATGATGACCTTATCATTCTGTACTTCGACACCCCAGAATCCTCATCCACCTTTCGGCCTGCCCCAGACTCTGCAGCGCGGCTCGGTAGACGCTGTCAGGCCGTTGTGGAAGCCACAGAGTTAAGCCATAGTCGTAACTGCTTTCTCACCTCTCTCAGTCTTCACTTCGCCATCAATCGTCGATTACACTTGTCGCCGGAGCTCTCCTCACGACCTCAAACTTAATCTGCATGATCGATCCGGCTCTGTTGCTCAATTTGTTAAGACGAGTCTGATGCTGTCGCATCGCTTCAATCTCGTTCATTGTTCTAGAAGCCTGTCAAGCAATGTCCCCACGCCATGGTCTCCATTCTTAAATTACACCGTTCCATCGCCCATTACCCTCAGCTTTGATCCCGGTTCGGGGAGATAGGAAAAGAAACCTAAACCCAAAACTCGGAAATGGCAGAGCTGCACGATCGTTTGAGATCTCGTCATTGCAATTTCACAAGCTGCAGAGTTTTCATGGGGAGATTGGTGGTTCCAGCTGGTGAGGTTTGGGAGTTGTGAGCTCCACCGCGGTCCGAAGGGCGGACCGAATGCACGAGGCGAGATGAAACGTGATGACCATGTTGAAGCCATTCCAAGGCACACGCTGGCGTCGTCTTGGTACGAGTATCGCGCCGGCGCTGTTCCAGCTTTCTGTCCTGCTCACTACGAGTCCGAGTAGTCCTCATAAAGTCCAGATGTCCAAGGTCATAAAAGCGATAGCAGTTCCGAAACTCCCCAGTCCACGGAGTAGTTTCCTGATATTTTTACAAAGAGCAGTTTCGTCCCAGGTTCGTTTTGTCTTGGCCTCGTCCAAGCTTCTCTTTCAAGTTTTATCCCAAGCGCAAAGCTTCAAGTCCGACAGCTCTCTTCCCAAACTCCATATCCCAATACATCACCCAAACAGTCCTCCCTCCGGCGCCGTCTCCTGCCATATTCCCATTGTCTCTTTCTTCCTCAACGGCGCCGTTGCACATCTGCGCCGGCGTTGTTGGTCCCATGTTTCTGTTCTTGACAAGCCCTCCTTGTCGTCGTTACTGCGAGGTGACGCCCGCGAGCTCATCTCCTCCTCCCCGTGTTAAGTTTTGAAGCCACCAACAAACGTCATTTAGAGTAGAGTACTCTTCCGTACTCCCCGGCCTCGCTTCAGGGAGCTTCCACCATCGTGGGAGTCAAACAGTTGCATTCACAGAGTGTGTTCTGGATCTCTTTTTCACAATATCGCTATCATAACTTCCAACATCGCCAACACTCGCTTGCACAAATCCCGCCATCTCGCGTCTAACTTTCATCGCCACGCTTTATGCCCACACCAAAGATCCAGACAATGGAATCCCGAATCTCTGGAATTCACAACTCTTCTGATTGGTTAGGGCGAGCTCCGAAAACATCGCTTGGGAAAACTTACGGGGGCGGAACACTGATTCCTGCTCCGCGGACGCCGTGGCTGACATGGCTGGGCTCGACTTCCCTGATCGAGCCAACCGATGTTGGCACACGTTCGAGTCCAGGAACGCGGTTCGAGGCTTTCGTGGGGGGAGCTGGAACACAGTTCTCGACTTGGCGACGCGAAATGAAGCAAAGAATGAAAGCTGGTAACAATGGACACATGGCGTGACATGCTGAAAGTTGGAACTCACACGGGTTTGATGTCTTATCCCATTTCCTTCATTCATCCCATCGTGCCAACCTCTCTATGCTCATTCCCCGACGCGCTCTGACGCGACACCAAACCGCATTGCGTCGAAGTATCTTGGCGTCCGTCCTCGAACGCGTAGCAAACTTGGGTTGGGAGTCGCGGCGGGATGCGATATCGCAAGCTCTGGGCTTGGTGACCTCTGCAAGTGCACTGTGGGTGAGGACTGAGGCTGCAGGGTGCACATCACTGTTGTCACCGCGGTGTTGACCTGGAAACGGACTTCCGATGTGTGTTGTCTGCAGCCTCGTACGAGTAGTTGGGCATCGGTGCTGTGGATAGGATATGTTTGCTGTGATATATGGTGATGCTCTGCTGTATTTGCGTCCGTGGTCGGCGAGGTATGCTGTCTTCGGAACCCGTACTGTTCTAACCCGTATTGTTTTTGGACTTCTGGTGACAGTGACATGAATCGCGTGCTCTTTGCGGAATTGTGATGTATTCGAGCTTGCCTTGAAAAGTTCGCTCCGTTTTGAATCATTATGTCTGGTCGTCTGGAAGAGGAAATGTGCGTTGAGAAATTTAGGCATGACCCATCTTACACATTTCGCCTGCAAGCAAGTCGAAAAAAAAACTAACAAGTTCGGGGAAAAAATGCATATACTCAACTGGTTCTTTTCTGCTAATTGAGAAGATTGTTCCCCTCGCCTTTCACACATTTCTCGAATTGTTACCTAAGCAAATAAATTTTTCCATCTTTGTTGAGATAAACGTGAAATAGATTGCTTTCGAAGACCAGCCAACACAGTGCTGATATCAACGGAATTTACCTATTTACAAAAATGCAGGGAATGAAAATCACATTTTTCAACATGATAATTAGCAAAACAAAATAAATCAAATAACTTACAGTATGTTGGAAAGGCTATAACGTTACCCGATTATTCAACCCATTTTGGCGAAAAAGCCCAAAATTAGATTCTGGTTTACGGTTTTCATTTTGACTTTAACTCGACCCACCAAGGTCACCGGATAAGCTATGTGTTCTTCGCACTAATGTTTGAACAAACGCCCATTCCATGAATGAACGATGCCGAGCAAGATGCCGAGCAAGATGCAGAAAGGTAAACCGCAAAGAACTCTCATCCCACAATAAACCCCCAAAGACTTGTGGCAGGCAGTACAAGCCCTCTGCCTATCGTACACAGATCCTATTCAGAGTCGTTTATTAAGCCACAATCCCATTGTCTTGGAACACCCGCGCCAGACTAGCTGTCCAGATCGGTTCCCAATGCGCAGCCAATTCCCCCAATATCATTCTTCATTCAGCAGCTCAGAGAAGTATACAGTCAGGCACGTATCTTCTGCTCAGTCTTCCGCCTCCAGTCCGCAGCCTTCAGTTTGCAGTCTCCCAAGTAAGTCTCCTCTCCCCCGCTAACATTTCCAACCACCCACCACTTTCAACACTTCCCGCACATCAGCCACGATGTACACCTCCACAACTTACGCCCACTCCTGCCGACACACCCCTCGCTCCATCAAAGCCTGCCCCAACCCACCCGCCAACAAATCTGTCTCCTGCACCCAGCACGCCCGCCGTACTGTCATCGGACCCTGCCCTCGCTGTGTCGGCGATAAATTCGATGCTGGCTTCGCAAGACCGGACATCACTGAGGACGTCGCGATGACCGACGCGCCCGCTGGCGAGAACTGGACTCGGCATAGGGAGGTTGATCCTCTGAGGTAGAGTACAGGTGAGTGCCCCAGCCCAATGCAGCGCCAACTACGCAGCTTGGCGATGGGCTCACTGCCGACTTTGCAAAGATGGAGGGCTAGTAGTTGAGCGAGAATGTGGAGATGGAGGGCGTTTCCCATGAGAAATTTGGGAATAACAGGACGAGAGAGAGACGGAGGCTGCGACTCCGAGGGATTGAAGGTGAGTACGTCCAACCCACCAACAGAGAAATATGTCGACACTTGGCAAGATCAGGTGAGTGCAGGCATTAACAGCTAAGCTATCCAACAGGCCAAGAACAGGTAAACAATCCCTTAAGAGGTATCGAATGGTAGGTAGCACGGTAAGCAAACCACACTCCATACGTAAAAGGCTAACAGGTCCTACTCAGATCCAAGAACTTTTGAAGCACATACTGCATATCTCTTTAGTGCATGGGTTATCTCCTCGCCCTGAATGATTCGCAGGCATGCCGTCAAACCAGTTAGGAAGCGTCTGGAGCACACACGACTGCATGGTTTATATTGTTATTTGTCTATCAGCTCAACTAGCTGAATATTCAACCAACCTCCAATCTCATCGTTATGCCCACTTATAACCTCTCCCTCCTTACGGCATCCTCAGCACCCCCTCCAACCAACCCTCTCCCTCGCCGTACTCCTCCTCTCCGCCACCCGCCCCGACTGGCCCCTCTCCTTCCTCAGCTCCTCCTCAATATCCCACGTATCCAACAAATCCGACATCTGGTCCACCACCTCTCCAACACCCTGGCTCCCATCCTGTCTCCCCACATTACTCTGACTACCAAAGTCCTTACCCAACATCCCCATAATACTTCCTAGCGCAAACGGAGCAGGCTCCTCTCCATCATACTCCTCTTCCTCTTCCACTGGAGCAGGGCCAGAAAGTTCAGGCTCACTTTGAAGAGTTTCGCTGTTCCAAGGATTGGCAAATGGGTCGGTGATAAGAGTGAGCTTGAGGCTTTCTTGGGAGCGGAACTTCTCGGATTGAGACTGCGTGGATGGTGTTTTGGAGCGAGATCTTGACCGCTTACGTGAGGCAGCGGCGTCGTCCTCGGGGTCCTCATCTGAAGATGGGTAAAGTAGTGCAAGGTTGCGGACTACTGAACTTTGTCTCTCCCTGGCCGTTGATGGTGCTGGAGCATGAGGTCGAGGACTAGATGGCACTGTGCCCTTGACTGCTGTGTTTGAGACGTTACTGCCGTTGGAGAGGTTTGGGAGGGTGGAGGCGTTAGATAGCGCAGAGCTCTTCTGAACCATTTTATCTGCCTCCAAGAATGCCTTCGCCATGCCTCCTGGAGAGCTTGTAGCTGACATGTCCTCCTTCTCGACATGACCAAAGCGTTTCAGTCCTACCAACTTCAGTTTAGAGTGCAAAGCATCGTCGCTATCCAGATTGCTTGGCTCGTTGAGCGGAGGAAAAGGAGGCGGCGGGCTTGAAACCCTCGGATTTCTATGCTGTGGTGATTTAGACTTGATGTGTGCCGGCGGACTCGAAGCAATCCTCTGCTTCTTCGCCACCGGAAGCTCACGCTCATCATCATCACTCTCCGCTTCGTTTTCTTTATCGTCATCCGAAGGAAGCAAGCTGAACGAGACACGCTTCTTATGCTTCCCACCACTATTCCGCTGCGACTGCGACTGAGATTGCGCTGGGCTATTTCCTGGCTGTGTGGCGGCAACTTGAGTGCCGCGAGCCCAAGGATTTTCGAATGACATAAACGCCTCACCCGGCTTCAATGGGCTCACATGCGGCCACGTCTTCTCTGCCTTATTCGGAAACGGAGTAGGCGCCATCTTAGCAATCGGAGCAGAGAAATACGGGCTTGACGGAAGTGGTAACTCCTTACCAACCATATTCTTCTGGGGTGGAAGAGCAGGCAGAGTCTCATCAGAGTCTGGAACAACAGTGACCTCTCTATCATCAGTGTTTACTGCTTCAGGCTGCGACTGTGAGGCATGGACCAGGGACGAAGACAGCGTAGGTTGCGAGGCAGCAACAAAGAGTCTAGCAGCTACATGACTCTGGCTCATTGTAAACCCGCCAAGTTCCGTATATGCCTGAACAGGCTTTGGGATTTTAGTTTGTGCTCGAGTGAAGATTGGTGAGCCTTTTTGCCATGGACTTTGCGCCACAGCTGGAGAATCTGCAGCCCTCGCAGGCTCTACTGGGTGATTGTCCTCAACGGTGGCTGTCGCGGCTGCCTGGGAAGAACCTTCTTGTGTTGCGACGAGCTCTTCTGTTTTGATAGCTGCCTGTGGACGAGTGGTTTCTTTGTCTGAGTGCGTTTGCTGCTCGATGCTCACCATGCTAGACGGTACCACGTGGTCGGCATTGAACCTTTCAAGCTGGGAAGGTTCATCCTTTCCTTCGCCCGAGTTTCCAACCTGTATTACCACTGATGCTTGAAATGACTCCTTTTGGCTTGAGAAAGAGGTCTCTGGTACGTGGGATGTCTGGGAGAAGAGCATAGTCTCCCAGTTATCTTCCGCATCGACATCTATGCCACGCTTACGATCTGCCACCGCTTCTTGGGCTTGACCATTCTCAGGATGCTGCAGCTGTGACTCTTCATTGCTGTTCTCCACAACCTCCACCTGAGATGTACGCAGTTGACCAGGAGACTGCTCCTCCTTATCCTCGGCCTCGGTAACAGGCGACACAGGTTCATCAAGAAGCATATCGTCATCGTCATCCTGTACCTCTTCCTCAAGACCATCAGTCCGCTGTGCACACTGTTCCTCCGTAGACCTGGAGCCCGTAGTTCCAGAGTCAGTTCCTGAAGCAGACTGGGAGACATGCGTAACACTGCTCCTTTCCTCTCCAGTAGAAGCCAAGCTAATCACTCTCTTTCCTTGCGGCGCTGCAAACGCAGCAGCAAACGCAAGCGGCGTGCTGACTTCCTGGGAAAGTCTCTCTTCTTCTTGGCTGTCTTCAGAGTATTTCGAAGCTTCATACTTATATTCTCCACCCTCATGGCTTGGCACAGGACTAGATCCGGCCTGTGACTGCGAGGCCTGCCTTGTAGCTTCTGTAACATGCTCCAGTATGCTCCGCACAGTCGTGCTTTCGTCCTCTCCGATGTGACTCTCCTGAGTACCTTGTTCTTCTTGTGCCTCTTGCTCTTCCTCTTTCTCAACAGCGACCTCAGGCACAGATTTCTGCGTGAACGAAATATCCAGTGCCGGCCACTCCTTGGTCTCAGACTCCAGGACATTATCAGGAGCTGAGACCTGCGGCAATGCAGCAATTTCATCTTCTTCCATCCTAAGTGAAAAAGATACATCAGCAGTATCCTCTCTCATCGCAGGCGTCTTTTCGACCTCGGGGAATGGCGAAGCGTCCTCGGTGCTTTCAGGAGTAGTTCCGGGCAATCCATTGATTGTCACATCCGCCTCATCTTCATTCATTTCTTGATCCCTTGGCTCTGCCATGGCGGCACTAATGAGCATAGATGTGGTACTTGTGGTAGCCGTGTTCATGGGCGCTTCATCATCTCCTCCAATATTTTCCTTGCCTTGATCTGGAATTTCCGCATATTGCTTGATGAAGGAGAAGTCTCCGGGCCAGTCTTGTGTCTCCGGCTCTCCTTCTGGCCGTGGAGGCTGAGTAGAGATCGTGGCATCTTCGCGGGTGTCCTGAAAATCATGGACAATAGTTGAGAGCTCTCCCATTACGGTTGATTCTCGTGATGGACTGCTTTTAACTGTAAAGGGACTTGGCTTCGAAAGTTTCTTTTGAGACACAGCTGGGGCAGTATCTTCCCTTGCATCATTGGCGTCCTGCACCATACCTACGATGTCCTCAGGAGAGACAGAAGGAGCATCTGGAAGCTGCTGTTCATGTTCACCACTCGGACTTTGAGCTTCATCTTGCTCTAAAGTAATTCTTGTCCCAGGATTAAGAGCTTGCTTGAGCATACCAGATGACTTCCTCGAGTAGGTACGCTTCGTCCTCCTGAACTTAAAACTGCCAGGTGGCGATGGCGAGCGGACTTGATCGAGAGGCCGCGTCTTTGGGCGCGGAGAGCGGACAGGTTCTTCAGCTACGGCATCATTTTCATCGGCAGCAATCGGCAGAGAGTCTGAATCTGAGCTAATCTGAGGACGTGATTTGATCGCGGCTTGTGGTAATGCAGGTAGTATTTCGTTTTCTGGTGTAGGCGATTTCTCGCCTTGTGCGGCGGACGTCTCGGTTCTTTTGGGAGAGGCCAATGTTGATATCCCTTCCTGGCTCGCAGGCGGTATATACTCAGCTGCCCTCGCCAAGTGACCAGCAATAAGATGGGGAACAAGATCCTCAAAGTCCAGGTCTTGCCTTAAAATCGTATTAACAGGGCATATTTTAAGATCCTGAAACGATTCTTCCTCTTGCAACCTTTCAACCATTGCCGGTTCAGTCGAGGACTCTATCTGCGGCCGCGGCCCTCTAGGACGAGGCGGACATTCGGGCTCAGTGCTAGGCTCAAGAATTGGTGATGCAGGTGAGGAGCCATGGTCTTCGGCTCTGAGCTTGCTCTTTTTGAATACTCGAGCAGTATTGTCTTGGGTAGGTGCTTTGCCGTAAAAGGCGCTTCCGCTAACCGGTGGGGATGTCAGGACATCTTTACACAGAGAGCGCTTCCGCTTGCTGAAGGGAGGAGAGTATGGTTCTGGAGTGACAGCAGTTTTTTGGGGCGACTTCGGCGCTGGACTCTGTATGGCAGGGAGTGTAGACTCTTCCTGCGTAAAGGCGACATCTTCGTGTTCTCGGAATCTCTCCAATAGGTTTTGCGGTGTGTGACCTGTTCGTGGACTGCCGTTCAATCTGCTTGGAGGTGTAGGAGATGGTATCTCCGATAACTCCTTTCGCTTTCTCCTCACAATATTTGCTCCTTTCAGCCAACTATCGTCCGATGGACGCTTATTTCCTGATGCTGTGACAGCACTATCTCCGCTCGGTTTTCGTGCTGAACCAGGCGCATTTTCTAATGCGCTGGGCATAAACGACTTAAGGCCTTCATGTAAGTTCGGCTTAGCCGCGGGGACCTTGACGCCTGTGTCTCTGCCTCCGATGGATGAAAAATCCAACAGATTTGATGTCCTCCTTGCAGATGCCACATTATCAGCTCGGCGTCGCTTTGCTGAGCGTGCGGCGGACGAGTCGCCTCTTAGTGCTTTCAGCGCATAAATTCCATGTATTCCAACAGGCTTTCCATTTTCCTCATTTGGGTCCTTTGGTAGCCAGGGATTAATCCATCCACTGGACCTGTCAAATGGTCCTTTCAGAGAGGCGGACAATATCAAGGGAGCACCCCGTCCAGCAAGGTATCGCTCTCCAATCTGCTTGCGACGCGCCTCTCGCGCACGTTTCTCTTGTTCAGTTTCGGTGTTTTCAGGCAGCCAGCTCAGCCATACTGGCTCTGTAATGATGGCCTTTTCTTCTCGCGGTAGCGGTGGTAATTTCGGTTCCTCTATTGCAGGCGCTGGTACGGGATTGCGCCGTTGCTGATCTCTGATCCACGGTATCGAATCAAAATTGAATGGCATTTCGTTTCGGATTTCGTGATTGCGTCGGGAACGGTATTTTATGCCTCGGGCCGACTTGACTTATTATAGCTCTAATTTGAACATGAGCGTTCCATCGTTCTTCGTGATATGCAATGCTGAGACCGTTGTGCTCAATGAATTAATGGCATCTCAAAAATCGGCGGTCGACAATTGACGCGCCCGCCTAACCGCGAGACATCCCTCACTTTACGCGGGGTCATGTGATGCCACCCCCGCCTTTTCTGACATTCCTTGCGCCAAGGCAATGGTTGCTTGGGCAACTTCGATTAACCTTATCGGATGGGAAACGCGGTGTCGCTGCTGGACTGGGAAGCCAATGCGCTCCAAAGCAACCACAGACGTAGCCTTGTTGCTTGGTTTAACCAAAATATCACATTCGACACGGAGCCAATACTAACCACGGCACAACATACATACCTTCGATACTAGTTATTGCTACATACCTATCTAGCATATATAAGTGACTCGGCTAGACCCAAACACCAAAGTCGAGGACCCCGACGAACTGAATTACAGCCCGCTGTCGCGACGGATATAACATACAAGATCGACAAACGCCCATGTCGCAAGCCATTTGACAGCTCTACGCCCACAAAGGACGAGTCGGACAACCATGGAGTCTGCATGGCTTGACTCCCTCTCTGAGGACTGGGTTTCTCAACCAGCTCAATCTGATCGCGCGCCGTCCTCAAGCGCTGGCTCCAGGCCTCATACATCCAACAGCATACGGAGCTCTGTCCAAGAAGGCTCGATACATGGTAGTCGCATACCTGTGCCAACCGGCCGAAGACTGACTTCGAACCAAGGACCTCTCAGTGAGCGAAACGGAAACATTCCAGCAGCACAAGGTCCACGAGAGGATTCCAAGGCACCAAGAGGTATTGGCCGCGGAAGACGAGTCTCCCGGTCCTACTCGGTATCGACGACAGAATCTGTCAAACACTATACCGTGGATAAGAAGTCGAACAGCTTATCACCGAGAAAGCGCAAGCCAGAGGAAGAGCCAGAATGGAGGCGCCGGCTGCTGCACGGAGATGTCGCTTATGGGGAGCAGAAGGACCTGTTTAGCGCAGTCGGATTGGAGAGCCTGTTCATGCCTCCGCCAGAATCAGTCAGACCGTCAACAGCCCCATCTCCAGATCGCGCTATGTTCTCGGAGAGTGTGATGCCGTCAAGTCCTCCACCATACCAAATGAGAGTCGAGTCCAATCCCAATCCCACCAGACGTACTGCCTCGAAAGCCATCAACTATAGACTGAACGAGATTCCAAGCGACAACTTCTCTGACGACTTGAGCCAAAGCAGTGTTTTCCGCCCAGGCAAGTCAGTAAGCACAAACAGGACAAGCATCATCAGAAAGAGCACCTTGAACCAACCCCAGTTGCCTCAATTAGACGAGGACAGCGATCATGAAAAACAGCCTTTTGTTGATCCGGGGTTGTCGCTTAGAATACCTTCACAACGATTCATCAGCGGACAGAGCACAGTTGGCCATGAAGACTTTAGTCCAGTGGTGCTCACACGTCAAAGCACTGTAGATGGGAAGATGGACTACGCACCAATGGCTGCCGGGGATCTTGAGCAACGGTTGGAAAACCTGGCCCTTCATGATGATGAGGACTCCTCGCGAATGATGGGTGACATGCATTCGCTGCCATCAGACGCAGCCATGACGAACGATACGGATTTCTTGCATAATGGGCACCATATTGTGGTTCGTAGAGGTGGGAGAGAAATGGAGGGATCGTTCATGCATAGGCCGTTGAGCCAGTCGTCGGCGCAATCTCCTATGCCAAGCGATCATTCTGCTATGCTGCCAGATGACTTCATGCACGCCAGCACACCAAAGCTATTCCCAAGCGTGGTACCAAAAATCAGGAAAACTAGAGCTTCAGCTGAATATGAGCAATCTGAGACGATAAGCTCTCCCCCAGGAACGCCGAGGACAATCAGTAAAGAAGAACGTCCAACCTCGAAATCCAGTCCTCTGAAGCTATTTGGCAATTATGACACTTTTACCAACCAAAAGTTATTGCGCAGGCTGAGCCAGTTTGAGTGTGATGCTCTGGAAGAAGAAGACTCAGTACTCAGCGGGATTGAAGAGCAAGATAGCAAGGAGGAGGAAGAGCCAGCGACCAAGAGCGAGATTAATGCAACATATATTGCTCAAACGAGCCCGACCAAAGAGGAGGAACCAAAATATGGCTCGCCGAAGAAATCGCGCGGATTCACCTCTTTTGGTGAAGGAGAATTGGACGAAGTGGCTTTCGAGCAAGAGGTCAACTTGCCATCATGGCTCAGCTCCGAGCCTGAATCTGAAGACGACATGAGGCCGGACTCCGCAGAGACCGACAAAGATCGGACGCAGAACAGCCTCTTCGACTTCGACAGATCAGTTGTAACTGAAGAAATCAAGTCAAGAGGCATAACTATGCTCTCTAAGCGGTCAAGCTTGACTTTGACGCACTCGAAGCCCATGCTTCCTCGAGATGGTCCTATGCCAAATCTGAAGCCCAGGACGATGCCACCAGCTCCAATCTCGATTGGTACACCTAAGAAAGCCAGTATTCAGTACGACGTGCATGGAAAGCGACTGCAGTCAGCAACCTCGCCAGTGAAGGATCCAACGCCGAAACGCCGGAGAACTTTTCATGAGAAGGATATCGAGAAGGAGCAGGCACGTCAAGCTGAAGCAGCAAGGACTGAACAGGAGATAGAACGCCGCATGCAGCCGTCGCCAGAGTGGAGGAGGAAGGAAACCGCCCTGGATAAGAATCGACCACCACTCCAGCCAACCGTGTCGGCAGATAAAGAGGATGCTGCGATGATCGACTCGCTGGGTAAGGAGAATCAGGCACCAAGGCCATCTCCGAGACCTCAAATGTCCTTCAAGGAGCATGAGGAACAAGGAAAGAAGATCGCTCAGATTCAGGCCGAGCTGGATCAAGCTCCTGCCGAAGCACCTTTGATGGCCCCTGGCGTGAAGAAGATGGTCGGCCAGAGCCGGAAAGGATCCATCACGACCAACGATTTCTTCAACGAGGCGGCATACATCATGAAACGCCTTCGCCAGAAAACAAGGGCGAGTGGCGTCAGCAGCATGGAAGCGTCGCAATCAGACATTACTTCCTCGGGGCCCGGAGGTGGCAATATCTCGTCCAATGTGGTTGAGGACGACTCATTTGACGACTCTAGCATGGAGCCTTTCGATAGGCCACCTAGTCGAGTCAATGGAGGAGAAGTGCCACGTTTGCCGAAGGAGCAGAGTAATCCTGATCTGCTGAAGCATTTGCAGCAGTATGAAGAGCGGAGCGACTTCGAGACCATGGCTGCATCAATCAGAACCGCGTATACTGAGGATCAAGATGACGATGATACGCAGCACCATCACAGCGAGCTTCAGCCTACGTCAAAATGGACGTTAAACGACAATGAGCCGTACGAGAGTGATTTGCCAAACGTTCGCATCACTCACTCCAGAGAACGTGGCAACTCTGCTTCTTCTGCGCCCGGTGCTCTTGAGGACCAATTGAGCCACCGTACTCATGGCACAAATGCGCTCTCCAACTCAACTGGAGGCACATATCCTACTGGCACTTCTCAGCAGTCTCACTCTAGGCGAGTCATTCCACCTGATGCTGTGGCTCATCTGATACCACCTCAAATGGCTGGCATGGTCTTCGACCACGAAAGACATGGCTGGTACAAGCGTAAAACTGTTTACAGCTCTGCTAGCCAGGCATCCTTCACTGATGATGAAGATCCATTCGGCGACATTCCTGATCTGACAGTTGATGAGATACAAGAACAGCAGAGACTCAAGGCTGTGCAAGCCAGACAAGTCGAGGAGAATCGACTTGCTGTTGTGCAGGAGTATCAGAAGAGCAGTTTCGGGATTCATCAAAACACCAATCTTGCCTTCGTGGGTCTTAATAATGCGGCTATGGACAGGTTCAGGAGTAGTTTGTCGGACCCAAGCAAATTCGTGAGGAGGTCGAGTGATCTTTTTGGGCCTGAAACTGAGACAAGAGCCACATCTTGGAACCAGGAGGATGATAATACAACTGAGCAAGGTCCGGCTGTTCCAGTGCATGGCATGGTTAAACAGATCAGAAACACGACTACTAGCACAGTATCGACCAACTACCAGGAACCATCAGTTAACGAGCCTGAAGACGAAGACGTGGAGGAGATTTCTATTCACGAGAGTCGTATTGAGCCGACTTCGCCTGCCAAGACGCCTCATAAGCGTCGTGTCACCATCTCTTTCTCCTCGCCACTGGTTCAGCAACCTCAATGTGACTATTTTGAGGAGCACTCTGTCGTTGGAGACATCTATGAGCAGTACTATGGCGACGACGATGCCACTGTGGACGATAGTATGGTGCAGTCACCACACGAGAAGCAGACGGCTCAGTTGCGCCAATCTTACCGTCCAAACTCTCGCCGCCGTTCATCCAGCTCTATCTGGCGTCCAATGTCAGCAATTCGGAAGGTCTCCCGCATTGTGGAGCAGGATGAGGACCCTCGTGCCCAGTTCGAAGATTCTAAGAGACAAATGAGCGTTGTGATCAGCACTCCTATGCCAGCCCAAAGAAACTCAAATGCTCAGGTGAGCGGCAATAGAGCTGTGTCTCAAGAGCTTGCCAGAATGGAAGACATGCCGCAGCCCGTTCACAGAGATGCGAATGGGTTGTACCAATTGTCACCGATGTCTGAGTTTACGATGAATCGCAGCAGCGAGGAAAGCTTTGCATTTGAGGTCAGCTACGTTGCCACGAGCCGGCCAAGGAGCAACGATCATCTCCCGGTACATCATGAGCATCCTGATGTGCAGCACAAGCGCACTCTTAGCATCCACGTTCAGGAACTCGTGCAGCGTATTACTGATGTTGAGCCGCATGAGCTTTATTGGTCTCACATCAAGCTACTCGAACTCAAGAACAAGAGGCTGCAGAGCTTGCATAAGCTTGATCGCTTCTGTGAGGAACTTGAAGAGCTTGATGCATCTGAGAACCAAATTGCTCAGCTCGATGGTGCTCCAGAAGGGATCCGCACTTTGCGTGTGAACGACAACCTCTTGTCGGATCTTACCTCGTGGCAGCATATGAGAAATCTGCAGTACGTTGACGTTAGCAACAACGAACTGACTAATCTGGACGGACTGAAGGACTTGGTACATCTGAGAAATCTTAAAGCCGATGACAATAAACTGCGAGATATCAGTGGCATCTTTGAACTTGATGGCCTTCTCGGCCTTCGCTTGAGGAACAACGATCTGGAGTCCCTCGACTTTACAGGCAGCCGCCTGCAAAGATTGACCGACCTAGATCTCAAGGGCAACAAACTGGAGCACGTTGCTGGCCTATACGAGCTCACCGCCCTCGGCAACCTGCACCTCGAAGACAACTCCCTAGAAGCCTTCCAACCTTCCGAAACTCTCTGGTCACTAAAATACCTCAAGCTCTCCGGTAACCACCTCACCTCCCTCGAAGTCTCCCTCTATCCCAACCTCCGACTCCTCTACCTCGACCGGAACCGTCTCGGTTCCATCACAGGCCTGCTGAAGACAAAGCACCTGGATTCCCTTTCGCTTCGCGAACAAAGAGAGGCGACCTTGGATATGGCTTTCTTGAATCAGTGTTTCGAGATACGGAAACTGTTTCTTTCAGGAAATCTACTCACGTCTTTTGATCCCGAGGTTGAGTTCTTGAACCTTCAATATCTCGAGATCGCAAACTGCGGACTTGCGGATTTACCAAGGGATATCGACGCCCTTATGCGGAATATGAGAGTTCTCAACGCCAACTTCAACGCTATCAAAGACCTGAAGCCACTACTGGGTATGACCCGCCTTAAACGCCTCTCCATCGCAGGCAATAGACTTCAACGACTCAGGAGAATATGTTCGATCCTTGGATGTTTTCCGGCATTAAATATCCTTGATGTGAGGGATAACCCCCTGACGTTGGGATTCTATTCTAGTATGACCTCCACTGCTCTTACCATCCAGGACAATGACAACTCTCCAAGGAAGGCGATTACTAATGGATGTGCTAAAGAATCTGAACCTGCCGATAAGGACCAGGAACCTTTCCAGTTGAGGGAACAGGAGACCAAGATGGATACGAAGTACCATTCGAGACTGGACTTGGAAACGAAGATGAGGAGACGGCTGTATGAGCTTATGGTTGTGCATGGGGGCCCCAGACTCAGAAAGCTTGATGGCATGCCCGTTCCAAGGGACGCAGCAGGACTTCCCGCGGTGGTTTCTACTAGGGATGAGGTCTTCGACGGAATGGTGAAGAGAGGCCTCATCGTGCCCACACAAACTCAACCCCTTGATATCAAGGCCCCACATGTCGTAACAGAAGCGGAAAACGAGAAAGAAGCGACAAGAAGTCTTATTATGGAGATGGCGGGTATGAATGTTTCAGACACCAAATCACCGGAGAAGGCGAAGAGTAGTGCAAAGATGCAACAAAGGCAAGCGGAAGAGAATAGAGCCGAGAAGATTAGGATTGAGGAGGAGAGAGCCAGGGCTGTGGCGGAAGCGGCAGTGGAGGTCGCAGCGGCCGCCGAGACACTTGCTGAAGTGGCGACGGACGCTGAGACTGAGAAGGAGAAGGAGAGAAAGGTGGGACAGAGACAGGAGAGGGAAAGGATGATCAAGGAGGATTTGTGGAGAATGAGGAGGGAGAGTACGTGGCCGGCTGAGGATAGCTTTGCCTAATGATGAGGAACGACGTTATGATTGAGCGTTTGCGTTTGTATCCTATGGTTGGTGCATTGCGGCGTTTTGACCAATTAAGCATTCTTGAGCAAAAGGAGCGTCGGCTTGCTTATATGATGAGGCGTAGTGGAATGAATATAAGTCGTTGGAACGACGAGGTGTCTTGCCTTTAAAAATGACTTTGTCAATGTTTCAAGAGACGGTGCTGCCAATTTCGAGTTTGAATTGGCAAGTTTGGGACGGTAAATGACCTGCGTTTTACAATGAAAGACAGAAGAGAGGTGAGTATTTCCAATCATTCTAACAGTTGATCTCTATGTGCTAACCCCTTTCTTATGACCCTGTGTCCGGGTCTTACCTTGATACTCAGGTCCCTTCCCTGGCAAGTAGCCTGTTCAGCCTCTGGCTGGTTAGATGTTTAGCAGCACCCACATCATACCTACCCAGACTTGACGTGGATCCCGTATGAAGCACTCAAATACTTCCCCACCTCCCGATACTGATTTCATTTCTGGTTTTCCTCGCGAGCCACCTCCGCCGAAACGTCAGTCATAGCCTCACCCCCCCTCACCCTCCTCGTCTTCTTCAGCGGCGCAATTGGCGTATTCGCCCTGGACCACTTGGCCGCTGCAGGAGAAAACAACGAGCCTTCACCATGCCTCACCGGTGCGTCCGTCATAAAGGTATCAGAGCCCTTGTGCCCCAGCCCCACACTCCCCATCGCGTCTGTTACTGGCCCCGTAAAGCAGCCAAAGCACTTCCCTATCACCCTATCAGTGTCCTTGCGGTAACTGGCACTTGCGTTGATTTTCTCGTGCAGAGGGATGTTGAGTCCTGCAATGTCTTCTTCACGACGCAAGGTATTTGTCCTGTTTGTCGCACCAGTGCTGACATTCGAATGCGGAGCCGATGATGTGGCCGCAGGTGTAGGTTGTGACTTTGTGGAAGCACATAATAAGGGGGTGTGGATACTTACTGGTGCGAAGTCTGGAAGCTAGGTGGGTACGTGAGAGGTGAGTGAATGGTTGTTGGATTGTGGGATTTGGCCTGATATTTGTAGGTTTACGAGACAGCTTATTTGGAACCGTTGTTTGTGGACAATGAGGTTCTTTCATGTGATAGGACGCTCACGGGGGCTTATGTTTAACAGACAGGGAGCTTGAACTGAAAACCTGGCTTACGATTCACTGTGTTCGGTTTGGCTCTTTGTGGTCTTCCTTTCTGCGTCTCCCTCGGCATTGTTCGTCCATGGACTCAGCACTTGCTTACATATTAATCCGGGGAACGTCAAGCTTGTTTTGTCATAATGGTTGAATTGCGACAGACAGGTTCTTTCTGGGTGTCTTTCTCTGAAGGTCGTGTGGCTATTGTTGGCCTAATTTCTGGTCGGCAATGTCTTCGTGCTCCAGAGAACCGAGTGATCAAGCAGGACCACATATTCGCAACCTGAATGGTATTACCTCGGTTAGTACGAGATATGCTTTCTGCTTTGGGCATTTCTAAGTCGCTTCTGAGGCATTTGGCTCTTCGCTCTTTATGCTATTTTCAGTCGCCGCATCATCCTCGCCAAGGACAGCGAGCTCATCAGCCGAGGGAACTGCACGCTTTCCCACGTCGAGATCACCAGCAACCTCCATCTGCTCGCTCATAACATCCAAATCCTCACCCTTACCATTAACCATTTCCTCTACCATCCCACCCAACCTCTCCTCCTCCTTCCACTCCATCCTAACCCTCTCCCTAACCTCCTCCTCATCTCTCGTCAACACTTCCTCCCTCGGTCCCCTGTGATACCGTACCTCGCTCCGCTCCTTATTCTCCCAAATCTCCATCCTCCTTTTTCCCTCACTCCACCTATACACACTCCCGCCACCCACGTTATACTGATAATAATTCGCCGTCCCCCCCTTCCCCATCGCCTTCCTGAACGTAATATTAACCCTTCCACCATCCTCCTTCGCTGACCCTCCCCTCTTAGGCACAGAGTGCAGCCACTGTGCCTGTGTCTTTCCGCGCATGAGCACCATATCGCCACTTCCAAGTGGCAGTTTCAACACTTCCGTGCCGGCCGGTTGTTGTGGTGGCTTCGTGTTAGGCATCGGCTTGTGCTTTAAGAGGAAGTCCCTCCTGGCACCCAAAGAAAGAGAGGCGATAGTGGGGTTAGCGCCGAGGAAGCGCTCGTCATCACTGTGGTAGGCTATGCTGTCCACGCCGGAGGTGTAAAAATTTACCAAGACGAAGTTATAATTGCACCCCGTCACCTCTTCCGTGATCTTCCTCAAGGCATCCAAGGACTGGGGTATTGGTCGAGGCGGGATACTGGTGTACTCCTTCTCGCCCCGCAACTGGTAGGGCGGGTATGCGCTAACGGTTTGACCAGCCTCGTTGAAGCGGGATGTGGTGTCAAGGCCGAAGACGGTTGTGAAGCGGGGTGTGACGATGTTGGTTGGCACGGGTCCTCGTTGGATGGTGTAGGATACTTTGTAGAATGGCAACGTCGACCTCAAATGCTCGAATAGTTGGCGGGCGAGAAGGCGAGGAACGAAGGGCTCGTAGTAAATGAGGTCGAGGTTTGGTTGATTGTTGATTGTGCGGCCGGGTTGAGCTGGGATGTACTTTAAGGAGGAAAGAATGAGGGTAGAGAGGTCGGCTATGGGGAATGGGTAAGCGAAGTGTATTGAGAATATGTGCGGAGTCTGAGATGCTGTTAGCGTTTGATGCTCAAAAAGAGGGGCTGAGAGGTACTTCATCTTGTGGCGTTGGCTGCGCATCGGCATCGCCACCATTTTGAGATGTGGGCGATGGTTGATGTTTCTTTGCTGCCGGTGTAAAGAATGCGTGTAATGTACGCTTATTAGCCATGTTACCCAGTCCACAACTTCGAAGTTGATGTTGAAATCAGACGTTGAGATTGATGTGGTGAAAGTCCGAGGTGCCGTGCTCTGACATCATTGAAGCCGAAGTGCTTCAAATTTGAGACATCACTTTGGCGATGAGAAGCTTTTTGTCAACCACAACACTGGCTTTGAAGGGGATTAACAATCAACACAAAGTGAATTCCGTTATAAGCTTGATTCAGCAAGATGCCTGCATTAAAGCTTGGACTATATAACTAATGAAGACGACTGCAAGTTCAAAGCTGCCTTGAGCCGACTTAAGATCTCTACTACCTGGTGTGATATGCAAGCTCAACTCCCATCGTTTCCTCTGGGTATGCATCTGCAACTCCCATTACTCTCCTCGGTCCTGTATAACCTCACAACTCCATCGTATGCCTCTCCACTTCCCTCCTGACGCCTTCACATAACAACACACCCGACATCGACCTCTACGCCCCCAGTCCACGCATGCACATCCCTCCCAAACTTCACTCCCCTCTTCACACTCTTCACCATCCTGATCTCATTCAAGCAGTAATCTCCCTCGGAGCCTGCGAGGCCCGAGCCTGCGAGGTTTCCGCAGCGTGGACACTTACACCTATGCACCTTCACCGGCTTCGGCCAAGAGAGAATAGTTCCCTTGTCGGTAAACAACGGACAGTTATCAAACCCCTTCCCTGGACTGCAGGGTGTGAGGATCGACATCCAGGCGTGGCCGCAGGTGCCGTGGGATAGTTGAGGGACACACATCTCGCTTCGCCTAGATGGAGATGGATGGATGTTGCGAGTGGCTGTTTAAGTAGGTGCCTGGAACTTGTGTGCTATTTGGCGTTGAGTAGAAGTCCTTTTTGTTGTGTAGTTATTGATTTGAGTGGTTGGGTTCTGTTTGGTTAGCAACTGCCTGGGATGAGAGGCATCGAGCGGAGCTTTATGTTATTTGGAGTTGTGAACTGATTGGTAAGGACCAAGTATCTTGAGTTGCCTTCGGAGTCCAGTTGTCGACCAGCCCTTGAGTCTCGAGTTGTCAAGTGCATATTCAAAACATTGTGAGCAGCTTGACCCTGAGCCAATGATATTGCCATCGAATCCGATCAATTACTAAATAGTCAGGCGAAAATCCTTACCTAGATGTGAACGATAATTAACGACTCAGAGCACACTGCCTGAAAACGAGAAGCAAACTGTAAAGTGAATCATTTCCATCCGTCGTTAACTCGTCGGTATCTTGCCGGCTACATCGAAATTGCTTGGCATGACGCTACCTCCCAAGTAGAACATCTAAGCAAGCTTCCCCTGCACAAAGGGGTGTCCAGCACTCAACCCTCCGTCAACGGCCCAGGCCTGACCATTGACATAACTAGCCTCATCACTCGCCAAGAACAATGCAACCCTTGCAACCTCGTCCGCATGCGCACCTCTCCTTAACGGGTTCAACTGTCCGATCTTCTGCTGTGTTCCCTTTGACCTCGCCGCCTCGTACATCGGGGCAGTCATACCAGTCTCGATAACGCCCGGGCAGATAGCATTGATCCTCACCCCGGTGCCTGCAAGCTGGAAAGCAACAGTATTGGCAATGCTGACAACGCCAGACTTGGAAGCGGAGTAGTCAGTCGATCCAGCATTGGAGCGCAGACCAGCTACAGACGCAGTGCCGATGATAGACCCAGAAGGGAATTTCTTCCCCTCCGACGTCTTCTGCATAGCCGGAGCCCCATACTTCGCAGCCAAGAACACACTAACAATATTTGTTTTCAAGGTGTGGAGAAACTCGTCAGCGGTGACATCTGTGAAGATCTTTGGCTGGCCGACAATTCCGGCATTCGCAAAGAAGACATCGAGACGGCCATACGTCTCGAGTGCCTCGTCCACGACCGCCTTTACGGATGCTTCGTCGCCGGCGTCGAATTGCCGGGTGTGGATGTCCACGCCTGGGTAGAGCGACTCGATCTCGCGCTTATGCGTGGCGAGGTGGGAGTCGTTGTAGTCGCATATATAGACAACCTTTGCACCGTTCTGGGCGTATTGGTGGGCGGTTGCACGGCCGATTCCGAGAGGGGAGTTTGTGCCTAGATTGTTTTAAATGGATGTTATGAAGTGAAAATTGGGAAACGAGGGTTGAAAGGGAGTATATGCATACCAGTAATGATGCACACCTTTCCAGTCAGTCTTGGGCCATTGGAATCGCCAGCGATCTTCTTGAGCTTTGGGATGCCCTCAAAGGTGCCCTGGTCTGGAACTGGTGAGACGAGCTGCTCGCTCAAAGCTGCGAGGCGGTACTTCGCAGTGGTAGCGGAGGTTCTAACTTCGGGCATTTTGGGTATATATGAGACGATGGGATGGGAAGTGTGTGAAGTGGTACATATGAGAAAGGGCAAAAGATAATATCTACAGTTTCATGTAGCACTTAAGTGAGTACGAGACACCTCGGTAGGCCGGGTCCTCCATTCTGAGCTTCGCAGCTTGACCCAACAAGGGTGCTTTGCGGGGAATTGGGGATCGTTCGGAAAGACCGAGGCTGGCAAGCATGGCACCTTGGCAGATCTTGGCAGCAAGAACATTGCTGTTCCGGATGACCTAAGCGTCGTTTTGCCGATGCGGTGATAGGCATGCTGCCACGAGGCCCACGATCTTATCTCGCAAGGCTACAGCTGCAGCTAGGCGAGCCTGGAACAGCGTGTTGCTTGGTTGTGCCTGGGCTTTGTTGACAAGCGGGGTTCCCTCCTGCATCATTATAACCAAACTTTTGACATCATTCACACATTGGCCTTCTCTCATGAGCACATACAAGAACCTCTACTATACTCTTCACTGGACATAGACAGAACCACGGCTTCAACGGCTTCGCGATTGTGCACGCTGCACACAACCTCACAACTTCAAACACAAAGCGCTGGAACAGATACAGGCGATTTGACTTGTTTGCCCAATGTAAGATGAGATGAGGCGTCGACACCTAACTACAGCCCGATGGTGTCTGATATGTCTGTCTTGATAGAGCTGTAGGAACTAACCAGAATCTCACAGTAACATTCATTTTGTCACTCGACTCCTCCGATTTACATTAGCTATCGTTGTCCTATCGCCCCATCCGGAATACCGCAAACACATCCGCCGTCCATTAGACGGCGCATACCTATGTGTTCGCGGCCGGTGTGAATAGTTGTGTGAAGGAAGGATGGATATTCAAGCTGCAGCAGAAGATTTGTCAAGGAGGAGCGCATCTCAGCACTCCGACAACTCAAATAGGAGCAGGAAGCCAAACAACGCTGTGCGCGGGAGCAGCCGGACAGCGAGCCGTAATGTCAGGTTGCGGAAGACACCATCGTATGCCTCCAGTTCAACTTCATCGGTCGACGACTCCTTGACGTCATTCCCTTCATTTTCCCCCGGATCGCCAAAAGTATTGCGCGCATATGAAGCATCTATCGGTGTTGACGGCCGGGCCCTATTGCCAGAGAGGAAGGCTTCAAACAGTGCGCCATCGATAGTGGAAAGTTTGACGCAGGCGTTAGGTCCACAAGACACTCGTTCTGCGCTGTTTGATGACACTCCAGTAAAGACAAGTCATATTCCAGGAGTTATTCACTTGGCCAACGACGAATTCCTCGGCCGCATTATAAAACGACAGGGAGCCGTACCGCTGGTCCGTCAGCTTGCTGGAGATCTGGCGCAGCGAGATGCACAAATAACATTGTTGAGGAGGAAGGCAGAAGACAGGGAGAGAGCGTTGCGGAAGATTATACTTGAGTGCGGGATCTCTTCTTTGGATTTGGAGAGGCGTTTGCGTGCAATAGAGGAGGCTCGTGGTGCGGATGATGCAAGCATTGCTACGGACTCGGGAGTTGGCTTGGAGAACCTAATCCACGATGCCATGAATAACACCCATGATCTTGATGATTATGGCATGTTTGGAGATGCTACCATCCGTGCAGTGGACAAGAAGAATGCCGTGGATGCTGCCGAGCCCTCGAAAGCAACGACAAGAGGCTGGAAAGGCTTTTTGTGGGGGAGCTCGAGTATAAAAGGGAGCACGGCTAGTAGCGTGCATGAAGAGGCTAGTGCTGGACCCACCACAATGCCGCCTGGCTTGCCAAACCCACCTCGAAAGGCAGACAAGCGAAGTGTGTTGCAGGACGACCTCTTTCAACCACCAGATAGCGAAGTCAACCCGTTCGCCACCTCTTCCTCCAAATCTATGGAGACCACAGCCGAATCAAATCAACAACAAAACACATCTTTGGCCGCAAGAGCACTTAGACTAGTGGCGGGAACTTCCGGCAAGTCAACCCCTGTCCGAGACTCCGAGCCATCATCCCTTCATAAATCGTCTCGTGATAATGGCATACGTCCTTGTCAATCCTCCACTCCTCAATCGTCGACCTCGGCCGTCAATCAGCGCTCCAGCTCAATGGTGAAGAGTACTCCCAGCAGTCGCCGTCCTACGGTAGCTACTGGTGCCGGCTCTCTTCGCGTTGCTTCCCCTTCCAAGAACTCTAAGAGCCCCAATCAGCAGAATATACCAGCAGATGTTGTTAGCTATGGCCCCGTTGAAATGGATACTATACTGCCCTTTGATGATCAGCCACCAACTGTCACTCAAGTGTACAATAGGCAGTATAAATCTGAGTTTTTGACGGACCGCTTTGGCTTCATATATGACCAGCGGCGGAAGAAGAGGCAGCGTGAAGCGGCGGAGACGATAAGAACCACAAAGAGAGGATTTCCGGTCGAAATGATCACTAGTTCTCGTGAGACCATGTCACCACAAGAACTTGGTATGGTGGCTGGTGTAGACTTTGACGTCGGTTCAGACTCCACTTCCCTGCATGAGACGGAGTCTGGGGATAACGGAAAAAACAACAAAAAATGGCAGGACTATTTGAAGATTGCTACCTTTCCTACAGAGCTGCTCTCTCATACCCCATCTAGCAATCTAGCTGCCCTGGAGGTTCTGGACGATGATGGTCAGAAGTCACCCATATCACCAGCCATATCAGCTGGCGTTACGGCCTCAGGAGACGGGCTCTTGCCAAGCATCAACACCACAACCACACAACCCACTCTGTCACCGACTAGCTCGGCCCCAGTATCATCCAAAGGGTCCATGCCGCTCGCCGAAGAAGATATCGAACCTGTCAAGTTACTACTGAAACAGCTTGGTGAGGTTCATGACGCACTTCAACGAGAGAAGGAGGCAAAATGGAATGACTTCCTGCGTAAAGTTAGAGCTGAGCGGAAACGTGAGGGAGAGGCTGCTGCTATGGATCAGAAGTCACATCGTGTTAAGCTTCTTGAGATGCCCGAGGTTTCCATAGGAGATGGCGAAATGATAGGGGTAGCTGGTCTAGGGAACAAGGGCAAGATAGGCCGTGCCAAGTGGAATGAGTTCCGACAACTTGTGTTAGGAGGGATACCTGTAGCGTACCGTGCTAAGGTATGGGCGGAGTGCTCGGGTGCAGCTGAGATGCGTGTGCCAGGATACTACGACGACCTAGTTGCCAACCGAGATGGCCAAGACGACCCAATCATCGTCTCCCAGATTAAGATGGACATTAACCGAACGCTTACGGACAACATATTCTTCCGCCGCGGCAATGGTGTCGCTAAGCTAGAGGAGGTCCTGCTAGCGTACTCGCGTAGGAACAAGGACGTCGGTTATTGCCAGGGGATGAACATGATTACGGCATGTCTTCTGCTCATCATCCCTACCGCTGAAGATGCATTCTGGCTCTTAGCTTCGATCATCGAAAACATACTGCCACAAGGATATTATGATCACTCCTTATTAGCGTCGCGGGCGGACCAACAGGTCCTGCGCCACTATGTCAGTGACATCCTGCCAACGCTGTCGGCACACCTCGACGACCTGGGGATCGAACTCGAAGCCTTGACATTCCAATGGTTCCTTTCGGTATTCACCGACTGCTTGTCAGCAGAAGCACTATTCCGGGTCTGGGACGTAGTGTTTTGCATCAATGACGGATCCACGTTCCTCTTCCAGGTCGCCCTCGCGCTACTCAAACTCAACGAGCCACAACTTTTAGCCTGCTCCACACCGGCTGGTGTATACTCGTACATCAACCACCAAATGACGAACCATGCTATTTCCATCGATGGACTTATCCATGCTAGCGAAGGGCTGCGCCGTGTTGTGAAGCGGGAAGACGTCGAGGTTAGACGGGGCCGCGCGATCGAGGCTGAGAAGGCTCAGGTCCGTGACCGTGAGGCTAATCTGGCTGCGCGGAAAGCTGGGAAGCTAGCAGTCAAGGACGTCGTCGATACTTCGCCGTCGCAGCCTGCTACAGTAACTGAGCTTGAGCTCAGGCCACCGATACCTGTTGACGACGAGATGTTGTCAGCTTTGGGGTAAATAGTGGCACATGGCATTGGATACGGGTTCTTATTGGTGGATGGCGCGTTTATAGCGCTTAGATAGATACCCATTGTAAACGATTAGGTGCTCATACCGTTGATTCTCTTGGCTTTTGTGCCCTGATACTCGACGCTAATGATGTGAGATGGTAATAAACAATACCTCCTCTTCCGCTCTCGCCGTCTTCCTTCCTCTCCCCAACGTATCTCCCGTACTGACTACGGACACCCGTGATAACAATAACTTGTAACAATTCACCGTCACCGCCTCTCGTCAACCTCCTACCGCCCACAATGGCCACACCACACCCAACACCTCCCCAGCGCGCCGGAACGCCCTCCCTAAGAACGGGATGCTACCTCTCCGCCAACGGAAACATAGGCCTCTTCAATACCACCATCGACTACCAAATGCGCCTCCCTACTCCTCCTCCCGAGCGCACCTCATGTACCACTCCGACCAGCAGTACCTCATCCACCTCTTCCGCTCCAGCTTCCACCCTTGGTTACGACCCAGGCAACATCGTCCTGCCGTCTTACACAACCGTCACCAACGCCCTCCTCCGAGATATCACCGTAAGGGCCCCAGACTACAACCGTGGCTCCGTCTTACCTTCTTTCGCGAGGGCGTTCGGCGCGTATACCGACACGAACGGTAATATTATTATAGGATCGTATGATGGGTTTAGGGCGCTTGTTGTGTTTCTCAGCCGACCAAGCGGTATGAATCGACCGAGTGGGGTGCCAATGGAGCATGAGGCGCTTGTTAAGAAGAAGTTCGCTCTTAGCGATTTGTTGAACTAGGTGCGATGGGATAGGAGCGAAAAAGGGCGCAAGGATGGAGTTAATGGACGCGGCCCGGGCCTGGAAAAAGGAGTTGGGACGGGAAAAGTTTGTATTTGTAGTGTTATAGACTAACTACCACCAATGTAATAATACATGTTTTGACGCTCGCTCACGCTCGCACTACCTCATCTTCCAGCTCTGACCCCCTTTTACATTCTTCCCAGCCCAAGAAAAGTTGACATTCAGCGCCCTGCTATTATCCTCCGGCACAGCGTACTCCAGCTCGCCCGCCAACTCCTCGCCAGCCTTAAGCGGTGCAGCAGCCATGTCGTCGTTATCAATGAACATGACGCCCTGGCGCCAATGCGTCTCCTTACCCCAAGGGCCAGTGGTAAACGCAACGCCCTTCTTCTCCGCCTTGGTCCACTCCTCCGCGCGCGCATCAAGCGGCATCTCGTCGTTGCGCGATGGCATGAAGAAGGTATCAAACCAGATATCGAAGCCGTCGAGAGCATCGATGTCCTTGTCCAGCGTGCTTTTCCACTGCGCCTTGAAGGACAGGTCCTTAACGGTGGTGGTGTGGAGGCTCAGCTGTCTGAACATCGACGGAGTACCGCAGATGGTCTTTGTTGGCATGTGGAGCACTTGTGCTTCGTCGTGGATGCCGGCTTGCATGGCCTTCATATCGAAGCCGTAGACGTCGCGCCAGAACGCGAAGTGGTCGGAGACGTATTCCGGGTCTACGATAGGGGCTACCCACATGTTCATGTGCGATGGGACCATGAGTCCGTCAGGTCTCAAGTACTTGTCGCGAGCCCAGATGACGGAATCCAACATAGCCTCGTAGAGGAGACAGTAGCCCATCCACTCTGAGACAATGATATCGACGTGCTCGACCGGGAGCACGACCTCTTCGACCTTGCCGCGGAGCAGGGTAATGGTATCGGCGAAGCCGTTATTGAAGATGTTCTCGCGGGCTTTGTCAATGATGTCGCTGTTGTCGACGGCGATGACCTTGGCTGCGCCGGCTTTGGCACAGAACATGGAGAGGATACCGGTGCCGCAGCCGACGTCGAGGACCGTCTTGCCGGCGAAGAGGTGCTTATTTTGGTAGATGAAGTCGCGGTAGGCGTCGGTGCGGACGGTGTCCTTGAGCATGGTCTCGTGGATGTCTGGGTGGGTTAGTGAGGTGTAACCTTGATGGCTATTAACTGGTTGGACATACCGTTGTAAGAGTAGGAGGTAAAGTAGTGGGAATCGTCATCACGCTTCTCCTCGGTCTTCTCGCCTGTTGCTGGGGCAGAGTTGTCCATCCATCTCTCATCGAGAGTCTTTGCGACAACGTCTCTGTAGTCGCCGAACTTCTTCTGAGTCTGGCGGAGCTCCTCCTCAAGCTCAGCAACGCGCTTGAGCAAGTCGTTATCCTGTGCTGGTGCAGCAGCCTCTGGCAGCTCATCCAGGTTGAAGAGAAGAGCATCATCCTCCATAGCTGGCTTCAAGTACTTGTCATCCTCAATATCCTCCGTGGTGATGGTAGTTGGGACCTTTCCCTCCTTAACCTGAGTACGGATATAGTTGACGAGCTTGATGCTGCCGTAGAAGTCGAGAGCGAGCTCATCTCTAATCTTCAAAAAATCGAGTCCCTTGGATTTGGTGTACTCGAGCATAGTATTGACGCCTGGGAAAGTCTCCGAGTCGACGAGGGAGACAATAGTGTCCTGCTCCTCAACTGGCTCGACGTCCTCCCATCCCTCTTCGTTGGCGGCGGATCCAACCTCAGATGCTATTGAGGAACCGGAATCAGAGTCGGAGATATCGTTAGCTTTGCGCTGTCTAGTTGGGAGTGAAGATGCCATGTTTGGTTTGTTTACTTTACTGGACCTTTTTGGCGGGGAAGTTTGTGCCTCTGTAAATTTTGTGAGGGGTGTTCCGATAACGAGCTGATAAGAAGGCGGTGAGGCATCTCGAGTTACACTGGAAACTGTTTAAATACTGAGAGGAATTGCTCGTAGCTAGTTAAGTCGGACTGCAGCCTGGAAGAAAGTTTCATAAGTTGTTGAAACCACTATCCTGCTCTTTCCTGCTATCGTAGATGGCTAATGCATAGAAGTGCCTACGCAGTTGCCAGTCACCTTTTGACAACTGGAACCATGTCATGGTCAATGTCCGGAAGCGGAAATACTGACTTCCGAAGGGTCTCAGATCAACCCGCCTGGATGAAGGAGAGGAGTAAACAAATGGAACTTCGATGATTGACATTTAAAGCAGTTTATGAATATCTCTTGAGTGTGCCTTGAGTGATAAACCCTCGTGTATCTTTATTTTGTCGTCGATAGGGGACAATCTCTTCTGAGCACCAGCATACCGTAGAGCGAGTTCAATAGCTGCCCTCACGATTATACACAACCCTGAGGTGAGCAAGTATACACCAAGATGTCGTTCCTCTTCGGCAGAGCGAAACCGAAGGTGAACACGGCCGAGTTGCCAAAGCAAGCGAAAGACATCCTTCTCAAGATAGAGACACCTGCTGGAGCAGCCAAGGTTGGTGGATCTGTTCTCACCGACAAGTCGCTGGCCTTTATTAACATTATTAAGACTGAGGAGCTCTCCAAGATTCTGTTACAAGCTAAGCATATGCTTCAAGGAGCTCCAGGTGTGTATATATCCTCCTGCCACTGGCGATTGTTTCATAAGCCCCCGTTTTAACCTCGTTGCGCGCGTTCACTAACTACCCCGCGCAGAGGTTGAGACTACCCCAGAACAAGTCCACCAACTCGTTAACTCCATAATCGAAACCGACCTTCTCTACACGCTTGCGACCAAGCTCCACCTTCTCTCATTTGAGTCCCGCAAAGACGCACAATCCATATTCTCGAGCTGTTTCCGCTACCGTCCACCAGGAGCGAACCCAAAGAGCGAACCACCAGCTTTAAGCTGGGTCATAAACAACCGCCCTGCCGTACTTATCGAGCTTTGTAACTGCTACTCGCACAAAGAGTCTGCCATCCCGGCTGGTACCGTCCTGCGTGAAGTCCTGAAGAGTGACGCGTGCGCGGCAGTCATATTGTACGACGACATTGGCGAGAACGGTTCTCAGCACAAGGGCCTGGCTGGGATTCGCCCAGATCTCAAACAGTCTGGCCAAGGCGTCTTCTGGAAATTCTTCGATTTCATCGACAAGGGAAGCTTTGAAGTCGGCGCAGATGCATTCACCACGTTCAGGGAACTTCTCACCAAGCACAAGCCCATCGTCGCACAATACCTAGCTACGAATTTTGGCAAGTTCTTCGAAACATATAACAGCGTCCTTCTCACCTCGTCGTCATACGTCACAAAGCGCCAATCCATAAAACTCCTCGGCGAGCTTCTTCTCGATCGCGCGAACTACTCCGTCATGACTCTCTACGTTTCCCTCGGCTCGCACCTTAAGATTATCATGAACCTTTTGCGCGATGAGCGCAAGATGGTTCAATACGAGGGCTTCCACGTTTTCAAGGTCTTCGTCGCCAATCCGCATAAGAGTGTCGAGGTGCAGAAGATTTTGATCGCGAATAGAGAGAGGTTACTGAGGTTCTTGGGCACCTTCTTAGACGATAGGACTGAGGACGAGCAGTTCTTGGACGAGAGGGAGTTCTTGATCAGACAGATCAGAGGACTACCTCCTCAGCCGGTTGAGCCAACTCAGAAGCCGACTCTGAGCATCGAGGGTTATGGCGAGCAGAAGCAGATAGCTCAGGCTGCACAGTGATAGATCAATTGGTCCATTCAGGGTGATGGTGCGGGTGATTGAGATCAAAGGTTGTGTCGACCGAGTCGGCACATAATCATTTGACGACGGCGTATTGGAAACTTGCTTATGAGTGGTTGCTTGCATATTGAGGAGCGTTGAGCATGATATCCAGCTTGTTTGCTTGCTTACTTGCTGAATTATTGGGAGTTTTGCTATTGAGACAACGATCATTGTTTGGGAGCTCAGAAAAGAGTCGGGAGCATTGCTTTGCGGCTCCAAAGGATTACTCCATGATTGGTAGTCATATCTCAAGGTAGCTACTAGAATACAATTGAGCTTTTATTTTATGCCTAGAGATCCTGAACTCCTGGCTCTCCGTGGCGGCTATGAGTACCACACTGGATTGGTCAGGATTCCAAGATGCGAGGCGCACGAGCTAGTTTCTTATTCGGAGCGATGGATTTTTATCTTTGCCATCCCGATTGCGAGTTCGACTCAATCTTAAATTATTGTGAAGTTAGAAATTACGAAAATCCATTTCTTCGCATTCATTGTTGTGGTTGAGCTGAAGCTCCTAGCTGCTTGCCAACCCCGGCTTAGTTCCAAACCTTAAATCAGCGTCACCAACCATCTATAACGCAACCACCTTGGTAGCTTTCTCAGCCTCGCCCAAACAAATACTCGACATGCACACATCATGGCCTTGACATCTGTAAGCCATTCCAGCTAACCGTTACGGTTTATTCACTAACATGTCGCGACAGTGGAAAACGTTTGACTTCTTTGAAGTTCAAGAACTCTCACCAGCCGACCCGGACGTCGCATCCCTCTTTACCAACAACGAGATCTCTTGCCTCACATCCGGCTCTGACTCCCTCTTACTCGGCACTTATGATGGGAATGTGCGCATACTTGGCCGAGGCCTCAAGCTGCAGAAATCATGGCAAGCTCACGACTCCGGCAGCATTACCCATATGAAGCAGATTGAGGGCACATCGTGGCTTATCACTATCGCCGAGGATCTGTCCAATGAGCCGATACTGAAAGTGTGGGCGCTGGATAAGATCGTGACGACGACCGGATTGCCGACTTGTACGTCCACATTGAGTGTGCAGAATGGGAGGAGACCGTTCCCGATAAGCGCATTTGCTGCGACGGAGGATCTGGGACAACTGGCCGTAGGTTTCGCGAATGGCGCGGTTACGGTTGTGAGAGGCGATTTGATACACGATAGAGGTGCAAAGCAGCGCACAGTTTTCGAGTCGGAAGAACCGATCACTGGTGTCGAGTTTAGAGATGTGGCGAAGCTTACAACGCTTTTTGTCAGCACTACAGCAAGGCTACTGAAATTGGTTGTCAGCGGAAGGGGTCAGGGACAGCCTGCTAGAGCCATCGAGGACGCCGGATGTGGCGTCGGCTGCATGACAGTCGACGAGAGGAATGGAGACATTGTCGTTGCCAGAGACGATGCTATATACTACTACGGACAGGATGGCAGAGGTCCTTGCTTCGCATATGATGGACAGAAGACTCTGGTAGAGTGCTATGAGGAGTACTTGGCAGTCATTGCGCCTCCGCCATCGAATACCAGTACCAAGGCAAGTGCACTGAGGCGACTGGTTGGCACTGCACCGGATCCGTTGTTCAATACTGGCACTTTTACTCTGCTGGACACAGGTCTTCAAATAGTGGCACATTCAGAAAGCCTGATCAGTCAGGTCAAGGCGCTCTTTGCACTATGGGGCGACCTTTACTCGTTGACGCTGGAGGGCAAGCTCTTCAGATACCACGAGAAGAGCTTGCAGCAACGACTTGAGATTCTCTATCAGCGTAATCTCTATGTCTATGCCATCAACTTGGCACAAAAGTCCGGCATTGACATCAATGCACAAAATGTGATATTCAGAAAGTACGGCGAACACTTATACCAGAAGGGCGACTACGATGGAGCCATGCAGCAATATCTGAAGGCGATTGACAGCACCGAGCCATCGCAAGTCATTCGCAAATACCTCGATACCCAACGGATACATAATCTGATCGAGTATTTAGAAGAGCTACACGAGCATCACAAGGCGACCGCAGACCATACGACCTTGTTGCTGAATTGTTATGCAAAGCTAAAGGATATTGGTAAGCTAGAGAAGTTCATCAAGTCACCTGGTGATCTTAAATTTGACCTTGACACTGCGATATCGATGTGTCGCCAAGGTGGTTACTATGGTCAAGCAGTGTATCTTGCCACAAAGCATGGTGAAAATGAGATTGTTGTTGATATCTTGGTCGAGGATTGCAAAAAGTACGAGGAGGCATTGAAATACATATGCAGACTTGATGCTGAAAATGTAAGTGCAGCATTGTCCGCTTTAAAGGACATTGTGCTAACATGTTGCAGATGTACCCAAACCTCATGAAGTACGCGCGCGTCTTGCTCGAAAACTGTCCCGGCGAAACCACACATGTCTTTGTCGACTATTATACCGGCAAATACGCTCCTAAGGATGACATCGTCCCAGTTGAACTACCGATCACAGCAGAAGGCGGCTACGCGCAGAGCGCAGCACATGCCGTACAGAACCTCACCAACTTAATGCCCTTACCATTCATGAACTCCTCATCTGTTCATAACGCAACAGCCAACGGCAAACCGGTTGCCACATCTCTCGAAGCTGATGATGCCGAGATAATGGCTGCCATGCCAACATATTCTCCTCCTCGCCCACGCACGGCTTTCTCCTTATTTGTGGACCATCCAGATGAGTTTATTATATTCCTCGAAGCCTGTCTCGCCGGGCTAGGCCTGAGCTCAGACGACAAAGCGGACCTTTACACCACACTCTTCGAGATGTATCTGCACAAAGCCAACTCGGACACTTCAGACCGGGCAAAGTGGGAGGCTAAGGCTAAGACTCTTATTGAAGGCAAAGACATACCTATCGACACATCCAACGTTCTTCTGTTGTCTCATTTGTCCCAGTTTCGTGATGGTAGCATATTAGTCCGCGAGCAAGCTGGACTGAGATTTGATATTTTCCGCTCCTACACCAGCGCAAAAGACACTAAAGGCGCCATCAAAGCACTGAAGAAATACGCACCAGAAGAACCTGCCCTCTACCCAGCAGCCCTTGCATACTTCACTTCCAGTCCGGAAATTTTGCAAGAAGCAGGCAAAGAGCTCGATGAGGTGCTAAAGAAGATCGACACAGATGGCCTCATGGCACCATTACAGGTGATCCAAACACTGTCAAGTAACGACGTCGCAACCATGGGACTCATCAAGCCGTACCTCCAAAAGACAATTGCCAATGAGAGGCGGGAGATCGAGGATAATCGCCGTTTGATAGGTTCTTACGCAGAGCAAACTGAACAGAAGCGTAAAGAAATCGAAGAGTTGGGCACTAAGCCACAGACCTTCCAGGCGACGAGGTGTTCTAGTTGTGGTGGCAACCTTGATCCGCCGATGGTGCATTTCTTGTGTAAGCACAGCTATCATCAGAGGTGTTTAAATGTGGCGCAGACGAAGGATGGAGAGGAAAAGTGGGAGTGCCCCCAGTGCAAGGGAGGAAATGAGACGATCAGGGCTATTAGAAAGGCGCAGGTTGAGACGGCTGGGAAGCATGATTTGTTTAAGGCTGCGTTGGAGAGTAGTAGGGATAGATTTGGGACGGTGTCCGAGTTCTTCGGTAGAGGCGTCTTGAGTGTGCCTATGCATGATTAGACTGAGTAGTAGATATACCTGTAGGAGATCCGAGTGATGGCAGTCTCTATCTGCTGTTTCGAGTGCATTGCTGGAAATGTTGTCAGATTCTGTGAAGCTTGCAGTCCCAGCCGCAGTCGACTGTCACTACTGATTGGGCGAAGGTGTGTGCTTCCTGCGGACAGTCATGTGGTCGGAATCGCGGAAAAAAAATTCAATCTACATCTCATTATAAAGCATGTCATAGGGAGCAGCTTATATACCGTTATCTCTAAATGTTGCTTACTTCCAACTCGGCCAATACAAGCCAATAGGTTGGCTGAGAATTTTTGACTAAGCCTGAATCTGCTGCTCTTAACCATGCTGACAAGCTGCATGTTTCGAGTTTTATTGGGTATCAAAATTTGAGGTGGACAAGATTCGTATGCTTTGTCTTCATTCTTCTTCCCAGGCTTTTGAAGTTCCTCCTCTTGAAGTACCTTCCCTTAAAACTGTCAGTCTGCCAATACGTCCACATTTTTTTCAGCCGTCGTGAGTCAGCAAGCTTGCAGTAATGCTTTACAATGGCAGCAACTAAGTTTGGTGCTGGCTTAGCATGGATATTGCTATCAGCTTGTCAAGCATGCGAATGGAATGTCAAAGTCTGATGTCGTGGCTGTGACGGAATTCCCATATGTGTAGGGTTGTTAACAACAAATTTGTGTCTGTTGTTTCATACTCGTGCAGGGACCCATATAAAGCTCAAAGCAGGTGCTATTACCAGCCTGTCCGCTTCGAGCTTGAGGATTAGCGGTAGAATTGCCCTATACCACGTCGCAATGACGAGAACACAGCTCCATCCAAGCGTAGACATCGCTTGGGACCAATTTGGCAAGTCCTAACTTCCAAGACTTCTAAAGCTGCTAGCATACAGTCTCTACTTCTTTCAGTTCTATCAGATCCAAAATACATCAAGGAACATACATGTTTTTCGTCAACTCTACCGGCCTTCTTTAGGCTCGTCCTCTCGAGGGCTCATAGTTTCCCAGCATTCGTTCTCAGCTTGCTTGGGTCGTAACTAAGCCTCAGCGGTCTAGCTGCTATCACCTTCCGCATACCACGGCAAGGTCAACTGGTCATCAATATACCGGACGTGGACAGCAAGGCGATGAATCATCAGCTCGGGAGGCTATCGCCGCCTCCAAGTCCAGTATGAGCAGTTTTCGGTTCATAAAAAGTATTAAACTGTGGACTTGGTGTGCTGATTTGAAAGAAATATTGCATGAGGGTGGCTTTTGTATCAGTTCTTAAGTACAAACTAGTAGCTCAAAGTCCTGATTGTAGATCTATATAAGCAGTTGGGAATCCTGGTTCTGGGGTTTCTTCTTCCTCAAGCGAAAAGCTAATAATATGTTACTTCTTCATCATCCTATGCTGCTCCTTGTGTCTGCCATAATCAGAAGGCTCTTCTGGTAAATCTTGAGCTTTAAACCCCCCTGCCTTCTCGTTATATTATGAGGAGGCAGTTGCAAGAAGAAATTGCTGCCATCGCTTTCAACCATAAGATGCCACCATACGCTGGTGATACGCCGTTTAACCGGTTTTCAGAAGAGCCTCGACTGTTCCTTCGCTTTCTGAAGTTTATGAGACAGTCCTTAGAATATTAAGGGGCTACCAACTTTCCTGTTCTCATGTAAGGTAGGATATGGACTTGTTACTTGTGATTGCACTGGAGCTTCAGGACGGTGATCATAGAATACCTATCCTTAGAGCATCAAACCTGCAACCGTTGTGGCAGACTTCCATCGCCGAAGCTGCGAGTTGCAACTTGGTGTCTAGCTACTCAACTATAGGACTCCACTTGCCCAAACTCCTTTAATTTATCATTGCAGAAGGACCTGTCATGTGTAACAATCCCCCATCTATACTTCTATCGTTGCATGCTGCACGCAACCCCTCCCTCAATTCCGCTCTAAAATTAATGAAACCTTTATTAAGGGCAGGGCTGATCAATCTCCTTCCCCGACTCTTCCTCACTCAACCTCTCAAGCTCCTCCAACCTCTGTCGCTCTTCCGCCATCAACTTCTTCGCCCTCAGTCTCTCCTTCTCCTCCCCCGCCTCCATCAACTCTTCCACCCTCTTCTTACCCCTAGTCGTAATCTCCTCATCCCACATCTCCACCCTCTCAATCATATGCTCCACCATCCGCACCTCCGACCTCCCTCATCCTCCATAACCTTCTTCTGCCTCAACCGCTCCCTATACATGTCCCTCTGCTCATACTCCCTCCGCTCCCCCTCCGTCCCATTCACCCCCTCATACCGATACATACACCCCCTATGCCCAGTCGAATTACTCGCCTCCACAACCACCTGTTCTCTCTTCCGTTTCTCACAAAACAGCGTGATCTTCTGCGCCAAATGCCTTTGGCGCTCTCAAACAATCTCAAACCCGGTATTCTCTCCTTTCTTCGGGGTCGTAAACAAGCCATGTTTTGCATATTTTGCCCGATCCCCTTCATCATCCGCCGTCCCATCCTCGGGGTTTCTCCCTCCCCTAGCCTCATCGCCCTTTTTCCCCGCGGTCTTAAACAAGCCGTATTTTGCATATTTTGCCTCATCTTTCAGCTTCTTGTCACCCCTCTTCCTTCGTGCAGCTTCTGCCCACCCCGTTCGTTTAGCCTCGTCTACTGCTTGGTCAGCGAGCAGTTTCACTTTCTCGGCAGCGAGGTAGGCATGGTATTTTTCGCAGACGGCGGCGCATTCGGTGATGATTCGGGCCAGGGCCGCGGCGCAGACGCGGTGGATTGTGGTTTCTTTGCACATTGTGCTTTCTGGTTGTGGGTATCAAAAGGCTAAGATTTGCAATTGATTGGTCTGCGCCGAGAGTCAGTCAATTGAGGCGCAAAGACTACGGTTTGACGTTTCGATATGTATACACTCGCTGGATTGATGCATGGGAGATTACAGAGATTTGGGAAGATAATGAGAGTCGAGGTTGGACTCGAGGACATCAAAATCCACAGTGTCCGGAAGTGGTGCTTGCTCTCAAGAGCAATCGCAACTTGCCCTTCGTCCAGAGATTGGTGCTACCGCTCAGAGACTTGGACGATTCTGCGACCACGAAGAAACATGCGCAGCTGGCTCCTCCGAAATGGGAGCTTCAGTAAATTTCTGTATTGATAGAATCTAAAGCAAATTGATCTATCTTATTTGAATGAGCTTTCGCCTTTCGTGGCTTCTTGCACCCTAGCGTTCACTCAGCGCTAGTTGAGCTCCTTTCTCCAATCTCTCCGTCCTTGAACGCCATGTGCCGAGAAAATCTGTAATCGTAGCAAACCGCCCATTATCCATAATCACTATTCTGTTTTACTTCCCTCTCCTACTAGCACGCTTATCTCGTTGGTCTTGACAACATAAGCGCGACAGACTCACGCACACTCTCGCCACCCCAAACCCCTCTATCACCACCCTTGCGCCACTCATCACCACTAACAGCAATCTCACCCCCACGACCGCCCTCACCACGAATGACCTCCAAGTCCCTAGCCTGGGAGCTGACCCACTTCTTCAAAGTCTCCGCCGGCGTCTTCGCCACGCTTGTCAACAGCTGATGCTTAGCCTTGCTGTGCTGAAGCGCCTGAATGATAACAGCCGTCTCATCGTTAAGCTGAGCAATCTGCTGTAAGCTTGGAAGGTAAGATGGCGAGGAAGTGAAGCGGGAGAGAGCGAGGCGGAGGCTGGAGTCGAGCGGGATGACAATGTCGTAGATAGTCGGCTGTGGTCCGCCTGGCTGGTTGTGGAATGCTGCGTCGGTGCGGATTGTGTATTGGAGTTCGATTGGTGGGAGCGGCTTGAGGTGGTTGAGGAGGGCGTCGGCGATAGATGGGATGTAGAAGGTGTCGCGTTGGAAGATCTGTTTTGGTCAGTGTCGGTTCCCAGTCTATAATTGGCGTTAGGGTGTGACTTACCTTCTTCAACAGCTCGTCGCATCTGAAAGTCCTCTTCTCTGCGTCTTCTTGTAATCCCATAATCTTGATGTACTCCCACACACCGGTAACAGCCTCGCCTCTGGTAGCCTCCTCCTGGTCCAACACCTCAGTGAGTTCTGGGCTGAGCTTGAATCTCTCTGGGTTCTCATCTGTGACCAGCTTGATGGTGATATTCTGGTTCTCATCTCCACCTCTTTTGAACTCTATGCTGTCAAAGTCTGCAGAAGTAGAAGCTGGCATGCTGACACCGCGAGCACTGGCTGGCAAAATCGGTTTCTTCCACTCAACAACTGGCGCCGAAATGCTGGCATGATGGCGGGATGGCTCAAAGACGACGGACAGCGACTTGATAAAGTGAAAGAGCTTATATCTCTGCTCGCCCTCTGACGACTTCTTCTTATCCTCCTCCATCTTATCTCCCTCCTCCTCATCTTCGGATTCAGTGTCCTCATCCTGCTCATCATCATCCAGTAATCTGCCCTCAATCTTAACCTTCCAGCTCGCATCCCTATTCATGCTGAAATCAAAATTATCGACGGTGGCCTCGCCACCCTGCCACTCCTGATCCTCGACCGTATTACTGATCCAAATGCGCAAGGTACGGAAGCGCTTGATGTTTCCGCCCAAGCCCAAGCTATCCTGGACATCCATCCTCTTCCTCACAGCGGCGGAATCGAGCTTCCTCTCTACTTCTATCAATCTCTTGTAGTTGGCGACGCCATTTCCGATAATAAACTCCTCTACACCTTCTGGGATCGTCTTGTCTGTTGGTTTTCTGCTGCGACGCTTGGCGAGCTCGAGCTGGATCTTTTGCTGCTCCTGGGCGGGGTTTAATTGGCTGTTTGGTGGCATGACTTTGGTTCTGGTTAGCTTATTTCTTATCGTCTGCGCTTCATAATTTCCGTGGTTAAGGAAGAGATATAATCGATGGGGCGCGAGAAGTTATATGTGCGTTCGCGGTGATGGGGTAGGTGTGCGTGACCTGTGTGTAGGTGTGGTATCTGCGTCCGGTGGCTTGCAGTACGCACATCGAACTTGCGACAGCACGCTCTTCGCCCATTGCGCTTGCGACAAACATACTGGTGAATGATATAAAGAAATTGCAACATACCTGCTCTCCTCTGATTCCCCTGCTGTCTCTGCGGAGTCTGCTGCTGCATAAGACCCTGGTTCATAAACTGTTGTTGCTGTCCTAACTGCACACCTTGGTGGAAGTTGCGATAGCCTTGGGATTGCATCTTCGCGGTTCGCGGTTCGCGGCTGGCGTATCTTTGCTGACGGGGCTGTGGTTAGATCGCCTAGTGGCCACTGTAGTTTAAGAGTGGCTCGTGAGCTTTGTGTTTATTGGCGCACAGGTGACAGTTGTCGAGGTGATCCGCAGAAAGAGTGGTTCCGCGGCCGGTGGTGCTTGTGCTTTCTTGGTGTGCGGTTGTGGACTCGTGGAGGACGCGCCCGCTGGATCGAAAGTCGCTGGGATCAATGGGGTTTAGCATAAGTCCCAAGGCTGATATGGGCACGTGACGAGGGGCTGGCAAGCACGGTCTGAGGCAACACAGCAATTTGAACTACTTTAGCAACTGATTGAAAACAAGATCCATCAAATACAAGGATTTAGCCATGTTCAGGTCTAAGGACGCTAATCGGAGCAGTTCTTAATTGGTCGCAAACGATTGAGCTAGGAAACGGTTGCTCAGGGATCACAGATATCACTTTATCACGATCATGCACAGTTTTGTTTCTATGGTTCTGGTTCACATTTTATTGTTCATTGTCTGCTTCTCCAAATAGAGGCAATGCAATTGCGCTGTCGCCGCCGAAAGATACTTCCTCCATCAGCTGGCCATAAAAATGTCGCAGCGCTAGCGGCGCATGCTGCCTTCCTCCTCGAGCTATGATCCCAAAATGATGATACACCGTCCTGCATCGTCTCAATGCCGGCCCATCCTCCTCATTCCCCAATCCTTGTCCAGTCAAGCTATAGATCTCCGGATCTAAGCCACCCATCGGTCCCAAAAATGATAGCAAGAAAATAAGCAAATGCTGTTAGCGCCGTTGATGTCCGCGCCCAATGTCCTCTTGCCAGAGTACTGTGATAGTGATAAGAATGAAAAAAGAGATGCTGATGAGAAGCCTAGCTCATATCCATGGCATCGTCCTCCTGAACCTCTGGGGCTTGTCCATCGGCCAACTGAGCATGCGCATTGATGAGGTTCTGGATGCTGTTGTGATGGGCCTCTGCGTTGGCGACGAATCCTCCACTCAGGCTCTCGCCGGCACCCTCGCCGAGTGTGCGGAGGAAGGCTTGCCTCTTCTCCTGGCTGGCAGCGTAGGGGGCAGCGTTATCTATGTGGAGCTTCTCATCCACGCTCATATCCAAAGCTGGAGTAGCAACGACAGATTGGATGGTCGCCTCAAAAGTCGCCTCTCCATCGAAAACTGGTGGTCTGCTTCTCAGATGACGGAACGTGGTCTCAAGGTTCTTGGCGACAAGACGTCCCTGTTTGAGGTCCTCGTGAAAAAGGAACCAGCCCTCCGAGGCCTCAACGAGATACGACTCCAAGCTTGATGACTTGGTGAGAATTTGAGCATTTGTGACTGGGAAATGGTTCTCGATGTACTTCTCCCATCCACGCTTAGCAGATTGGATATCAGCGTCGTCGCTCATTCTGTTCCATCCGACGCCAAGGTTCATGCTGTATACATCCAGCAATGGCTCATCCTTGATTGGCGATTGGCGTGTTGGGCTGTTTCCTGCCGAGAAACCGGTCGTCGAAGATGTAGTCAAGTTGAGACGCTTGCACTTGTTGTCTCTGACGACTGGTCTCTCAATAGTCTTTGGTGGAGAATGATATTGCTTGGCAACCTGCTCATCGTCGATAATCCTTCCTTGTCCGTCCTTGCGCTGGAGCGTCATGCCCTCGCCGAACTCCCAGTCGTCATTGGAGGCAACGGATGGGGCAGATGTACGTGGGAAGTAGTCCTCGTCGTCTGAAGATGCGTCATCGCGGGAACGCTTGCGCTTGGATGACATTGGCGTTGGAGTTGCGCCGGCAGATGGGAGACCAGTCGATAGGAAGCCAGTTGGAGTGAATTGAGCCTGACGTCCACAAGCGCTGAAGGATGGCTGGCCGAATGGCGATGGCTGAGCAAATGGTGAGGTGAACATTGGTGCACCGTTGGTTGACTGAGGTTGTGCCATGTTTGGTGGTATCGAAGTTTGACCGAAAGAGCCCATGGTGAACTTGGATGTGTAGTCTTCGGTCAATGGAAACATGAGATTAAGTTGATAGAAGACGAAGCTATCGAAGCTCAATGAGTGAGGTTGTAATATTCAAGGGACTGATAGTCAAGTACAATGAACTCAAATCCTGTCGAAGGTAGATATAGATGCTCGAGGTATGGACTAGTAGCAGTGGTTGTTGAGGCTGAGACCGATGATGTGAGAAGACAAAGGGTGATTGAAAGACTGGTGATAGTTGATAGATGATAGATGTTGTAAGTTGATGTTGTAAGTTGTAAGAAGAAATGAAAGATGGATGCGGGATTCAAGAGGTTATGAAGTGTTCGAGAAGAGAGAGAGGTGGAGGGACGAGAGAAGAGAGGATCGATGCCATGCGGCAGGGCAAGAAGTGAATAACGGGCTGTCAGTGGCCAATGAAGCAACAAGGCCATCGGGCGCTGGATCGACGTGAAGTGGGCGACGCGAAGCGTGCTGGTAAAGTGCTTGCGACCTAGAGGGAAGTCAGGGTGCATAAATCCCGCCGTTAATCCGCGTTTAGCGAATTTAGAGCTCAAAGAAGCATAATTCCACGATAAAAGCAGTCGGACGCGGGTTTCCGGCAAGTACAATCGAGCATAAAGGCACGCTAGCTTGTGCTCCCGATCAAGCCTTCCTCTTGTAAACCAATCACGAAGACAAAACCAACTTAAGTGCAGGACCCATCTGCAAGGTATCTTGTGTGAAATGCGGAGTGTGGGACCCTGACGTCCGATTGGAATTGCTTTTTGTGCCCTGCTATTGGCCAGATTAACCTGACTACATCCACCTTGATGATTGCCGAACACAAGGTGAAAGCTTCTGACGCTAAGTCTAATCCGTGTAAGCGGCCTTCTGCTGACGCGGAAACGAAATGGGCGCTTTTCCGAGACAAAAGTTAAAGCCTGACGGCCCCATAATTAGGGCAGACATCTGTGATGGCCTGATCCAGTGCCAGCCACGCGAGCTATAAGCGAGGCTCGTATTTGCGGCCAGAAGTCGTGCTCATCACTCTGGTCTATGCCTCATTCGGTCACATCTCCGGCCAGACTCCGCTGGACAAAAGTTGTGGTGCTCGTCCAAAGGAAGTGCGGCCCAAAGATAGCAAGACTTCGGCCACTGTCTGCATTGGGTCACGAGTCTGAGAAAGACGACAATGGGTTAGTCCATGGACCCTAAACTCCAATACTTTCATGTATCCATAAGCGCTGAGAGCTTAGGTCGATAATAAGTACGGCGCATCAGGTCTTCGTTCTTGGCGCCAATAGCCATCGCGTCAATGTCCCGTCATTTCAGTGACTCGTAGACATTCTGAAAAAGTTCATGTGTTTGTATTCAGTAACCGGTGTCATCTAATCCTACACGCCTCGCTATGTTGCCAGGTAAACAACGCCCCCCTATCCATGCTCATTGTGTGGTAAGAGCAAGCAAAACCAATGATAACAACTCCCCCTTGATGTTGATATTATACCCCCATTCTTTCCTCATAGTAAGCATGATTCTGTTGGTGTGTTGTGTTTGAAGCCCATGGTATCTATGCCTCTCAATGATATACTTCGGCCCACTTCAGTTATAACATCTCCAATAGTGGCTCAGAGCTTACCACCCACCAGTGGCCCTCATCCCAAATCCCCCCCCGCCTCCGGCGTCCCAAACTCCCTCCGTCCCTCCCTCGTAATCCTTCTCCCCTGCCTATCACTCCTACCCCTCACCCCTCTCAACCTCCGGGCAATCACATCATTGCTCACATTCTCACCACCACCAAGCAACCCAACCATACGCGCTGGAGAATCCACGCCCAGCGGATTATCACTCCTCGTCCCCCTATCAACCCTCATTCTTCCACCCATGCCCGCCAATCCTGAAGACCTCTCAGGCACAGGCGTGACCGGGTCCCCCTCAATTCCACCCACCCACCTCGGCCCTCTCGCCCCTCTACCTCTCTCAGGCCTAAAATCACGTCCACCACCCCCCAAGAACGCTGGCGGTGGTCCCATACTCCTCATTGTCCCTGTTCCCACCGCCCTCAACTGCGGCGCCGTCTGAATGCTAGCATGATACGCCTCATCATACATCACCCCCCTGAAACCGATCGCCCACGTCCCCCTCCCCAGCGGCTTCGCATCGGGATTATCCTTCGGAGTCTGTGGCTGCAAACTTGCATCAATACTATCATCATACGGCACAAAGCCTCCCGGTCTTGGCGTCTTTGGTGTCTTCGGCGTGGCTGGCGGTGGCATGCGGCCAGAGTAGTCGCCATAGCCTCTATGGTGGGCACGGCGGTCGTAGCGGGAGCGGGGGAAGTCGCCTGCGCCGTAGTAGCCGGAGTCGACCTCGGTGTCGGTGCCCAAGTGGGTGGTTACGTATTCTTCGCTGCGGTAACTCTCACGGCGGCCATTCGATGGGCGACGAAGGGTTGCGGAGATGACCTCACGAGGACCAGTGTCAACATCGCTGGCTGATTCCATGGAGAATCTAGGCCTGACTGCAGTGGTAGTAGCTCTGGCGCGAGTTGGTGAGGGAGATGGGACGTCTTCGCGGTCATCGGCACGTTGTGGTGATGAGAAACTGAACTCATCATGCGTGGCTCCTGAGATGATTCTGGAGCGGGCAACTATGCTGCGTCTCGGTGAAGGAGAGGCACTGCCGTCCATGTTGGGGTTCGTGACTCTGTATACGCGATCGCCGCCAGCCCCGCCATATCCATTGTTGCGTGTCTCCTGTGGCATTGGAGAGCGCGGTCTATATGGAGATGAGTTGCGTGCGGACAAAGAGCGTGCTGTGCTATTAGACTAAATGGTGTTAGCTTTATGTTCGGTCATGTTGAGGACTTATTATGGCACTATGTAGGATGCGGGAGTGGTAACTTACTGGTGAAATTGTAGCAGCACGAGGCTCTGGCGAACTGGTGTTCACCTGTACATCAGTCGAGGATGGGATGTCACCTCGACTGCGAAGGAAGTGGCTCGTATGAGGAGTACCGCTCCGTCCTCTGATTGGCAGAGAGGTACTTGTGCCTGACATTGGCTGCAAGCTAGACCCATATCTTTCCCTATAGTCGTCTGAAGAAACTCGAGGCAGAGCGTTGTGATCAGAGACACGTCTTGGAGTGGTCGAGAATGGTGATGGAAGCTGTAAGGGAGGCGAGGACGGACCAGGACTATTATTGCTTGTGGCTGGTTGTGGCCATCTTGCGCGAGACTCGGCGCTCTCGTTAAGACGCGCCATGATGGAGATGTTTACAGGTGGTGAAGACGGGATATCATCTTCGACCTCGACCACTGACGGGAAAGGCTCTAACTTATCAATGATTGATTGCTGAAAAGTGCCGTCCTCTGCAACAGTGCTTTCGTCGTCTTCTTGCTCGTCAACCTGCTGGAATTCTTCTCCCTCGTCGTCTTCTTCTTCTTCGTACTGTTCGTCCACTTCAATTTCTTGCTCTCCTTCCGCTTCGTTCTCAAGCGGTTCCGCCGTTTCGTCCTCGAACACGTACTCTTCGTCGGCCGCGTTCGGGTTCTCAGACTCCTCGTATGAATATGTCAATTCGCGCGCCCTGTAAGATTGTCTACGCGGCGGATGTGCAAAAAGCGTGCCTGGAGTTCCTGGTGACTTGAAGCGTGGCTCAAGTCCGAAGGTTGTCGGTCTGGTTGGCGTTGCTCGAAGCGAGCCCGCTGGTAAAGAGCGGAACAACGGTGAACGTGGAAGCGGATCACGAGTACGCAGTCTCTGTGCCTGTGTATTCAATATCGATGCGTCAGTCGGTGTCGAGACCTCCTCTGGCGCTGTTTATGGGTTGCGGTTAGTATTTGCATCGTCACGGTTGGATGTGAAGAGACGTAAGTGAACGAGCGTACCGAAAGAGGAAGAGTCTCTGGCGACGCTGTCCAACACTTCGTCGTAGTCAAAGCTCGGCAACGGTGGTGCAATGAAAATCGGTGTTTCTTCCACTCCACTGTCTTCTATATCAAAATACTGAGTCTCCTCTCCGCCTTCTTCCGATTCAAAATGCAAGTTTGTAGTTTCGTCTCCAAGAGTTGGTGAGGATAATCGATTTTCACCGATGCCAGTCGGCGACGATGGCGAACGAGTCCGAGCAATATCAATGGAGCCATTGGACCTAGAACGCATGGTCATGTCAAAGGTATGCATTCCGGTCAAATTTAGAGCTTCTGGAAATGGCGCCACGCTTGGGTTTTGCAGGACTCGCTGGTTCAAGTAGATCACTTGCGGTGGTTCTACGACAGCGACTTCGTTATTCTTGACCACCTCCAAAGGTCGTCGAGAGTCCGAAGGATAGCGAACTCCAGAGCTGCGAGCTTTCGCCTTTTCCAAGTCCATTCTATCCAGATGCTCCTTCACATCTTTCATGGTAAGGGATATCATGGTAGGATTTGGTCGCAACATGGTTTCTGCTAGCACAAGGCGCTTCCAAGAAACGGAGTGTGGCATATGAGACTTACAGTATATTCATGAAGAAAGCAAGCAAGCAAGCTTAGATGGAAGTTCTTCATATTAAATACTCGGGGATATGGAAAGAACACTTCTTGCCAGGACAGTATTGGTGAAGGAGCTCTGGACTCCATGAAGAAATGGCAGCAACTTCGCTCCAACACAAGGAAGGTACTTCTCTGCATTCCAGTTGAGCTTAAGAGCATGAGAATAGAAGGAGCTGTAGTTCCATGACAAGATGGAAGGATGCAAAAGTCCAAAATTGACAAAGAGGACTTGAACAACATTCAGTTGAAGCAGGAGTACCTCTGATATATCTCCCCATACCTTTCAAGGCCACAAATAGCATCCAGTGGACACTCGTATTGCTGCACGGGACTTTGGTTCATTTGTGTTTCAGAATTGCATATGCTGCAGGGTGTCGATACGGACCTCGTAACTCTACTTGGTTCCACGGCTAGTGAGGGAAAAGACTCAACGCGGCACATTAGCCAGCCCTATCGAAAGTTAGATGAAATCGTGGACGAATAGGAAGTATGATGGCTAAAACTAATGAGGTGATGTCGCCCGTCATCTCGAAGCACTTATAAATAGATCATGAAGCCTTCGTAAAATCGTAGTGGAGAGATGTTTGGGGCCTAGGCGGAGGCTGGTAGTCAACGTCATCGTCAGGAACCAGCCAGAGCCATCATGAAAGAAGTTGCCGTGTAAGCTATATTGAGCGTATTTTCCGAGTATGAGGATATACATAGCCATAGAGAAATGATTGGAGCGGTGTTGTTGAACCAGTTTCGAGACACAGAACAGGGGATCTCTGGCTCGTTCCCACTGTAACTTCGTGTTCACTTGGCACGACACATGGAACATTCGGCACCCTCTCCGCAGAGCAGCGGGCAGCAGAAGACCAGATAGAAAGCAAGATATGATTACACAATTTCCACCCTAGCTCTTCATAGACCACTTACATGGCAAACTGTGCATGTTGACATTCGCATTGTTTGGTGCTGTTTCGAAGTAATCCATTCGCGGCTCATTGTGGCTTGACAAGATGCTCTGCCAAAGGGATTCGAGCCCATCATCCACATCCCTCAATCGCCCAACCTTATCTAAGCTGTGAGGCCAATCCTGGATCGTCCGAACGACGTTTAACAAGCAACACTCCGACTTTATTGCGAGCACACGCAGAGGCAGCACAATCTAGCTGCACCTCACTGTCGTGTTTATATACAAAAGAAATACTACACTCGCTACCAGGTCGACAGCTTGCGCCGGTCGGCCACCTCGAAGGTACATCCACGGACCCGCCAAGTACCTCTAACCATAATCTCGAAGCTCCCGGCCTCGTCGCTATGGACGGCGACCTGAGCCTCTCGCAGGCCCTAGGCGGCTTACGCATTGCCAACCCGGATAGAGCTTCGCCAGACTCCCCATCTCAGGCTAGAACTGCTACTCCCCCTTCAATAACTCCTCGTGTCACCACAAGTACCGCTTCGGAAGCTTTTCCAGATACCCAGCACCAGAAGCGTCTCTCACTATTTAATATTTTAGGAAGAAGAGGAGAGCCAGGAAGCGACGGCAGCATGACTAGAAAACAGACACCACCTGCTGATATGCAGCAGCAGCATATGCCACTGCCACAGCAGCAGCAACAGCCACAACGGCGCTCACCGCAACAAAATGAGCCAACAATGACTGCTCAAGATTCAGAACGCGCAGCCGCAGCGCAGGCATATAGACAGTCGCAATCCATGCCCTACAGCCACCAGGCACAGCAAGATGCACTTTATCCTCCTTTCCAGGCCGGCCGTGGCCGAGAGCGCGACCTTCCCATCCCAAGGCCAGTATCCGGCATATACTCTCCCATAGCACCACCCCAGAACAACATGCCAAATCGCCAACATGGCTCATATCGTCTCCGCACCGAAGGCTCAAGGACGTCCGTGTTACCACCTAGATCAGAGTCGAGGAATGCGGAAGCAATGAACTCGGCAGGTTCAGACAACCGTGATGGAATGCATAGGGAGCGGGCATACAGTCAGGGTCAAACACACCCTGATCATGTCCCATCGCGACAGAGCTCAAGAAACATGGGAGTCGGCAGGATGCATTCACAACAGCAGCAAGGACCGGGTCCAGTAGGGCAAAGTCAGGGGGTATATGGACTGGATGGACCTCTGGTACAAGGCAGTACACAGTGGGAGGAAAGAGGCGCAGCAGTCGGTGTCAGGCAAGAAAGAGATGCGGACGGGAAGCCATTGATACGTTCCGTCAAAAAGGGCGTTAGAGACTTCTCTTTTGGCAGGACTTTGGGCGAAGGATCTTACAGTACTGTCCTTGCCGCCACAGACAGGCAGACACTGAAGGAATACGCAGTCAAGGTATTGGACAAGAGACATATCATCAAGGAGAAGAAGATTAAGTATGTCAATATCGAGAAGAACACGCTGAACCGCTTGACGGAGCACCCGGGCATCGTTCGTCTTTACTACACATTCCAGGACGAGAAGTCGCTCTACTATGTGTTAGATGTGGCGTCCAACGGCGAGCTCCTTGGCGTGCTGAAGAAGATTGGAACATTCGATGTCGACTGCACGAGGTTCTACGGCGCCCAAATTCTCGATGCTATAGATTACATGCACTCTCGCGGCGTTATTCACCGCGATCTGAAGCCGGAGAACGTTCTGTTAGACGACCAGATGCACGTCAAGATTACTGATTTCGGCACAGCGAAGCTTTTGAAGGATCCATTCGCCCGGGACAGGCCAGAAGGCAGTAGACCTGAGGCCGAAGGCGATGATGATGGAAGAGCCGCTTCGTTTGTAGGCACTGCCGAGTATGTATCGCCGGAACTACTTACGGATAAGAACGCGTGCAAGGCTTCTGACCTGTGGGCTTTCGGATGTATCATCTACCAATTATTGGCTGGAAGACCACCATTCAAGGCTGCGAATGAGTACCTTACCTTCCAAAAGATTGTTGCTTTGGAATATGAGTTCCCTCCTGGCTTCCCGCCTGTCGCAAGGGACCTGGTGGAGAGACTTCTTGTGCATGATCCGCAAAGGAGATTGAGCATGGAGCACATCAAGAACCACGAGTTCTTCGACGGTATCGTCTGGGGCAGAGGTCTGTGGCGTCAAAAGGCACCAAGGTTGAAGCCACATGTGCCGCCTGAGCAAGCACCGAAAATCATTAGCCTGAATGGAACGAGTAGCGCGCCACAACCTACACCACAAGGATATAGAGCGCCAAATGGCAATAACAGCCAAGCTCCTTCGAGGCCAGCAAGAATTATCACTGAGCTTCCACCACCATCACAGCTAGATATTGAGTGGTCACCAGTACTTACTAGGAACAATGAGAGGATATTAAAGCTCGGCAACTTGATGGTCACTACCTCGCCAATATCATACTCACCAGATCCAGAAAAGGAGACGAAGGAGAAGAAGGGCTTCAGCAGGTTCTTCGGCGGCGGCACAACGATCAAGAAACGCCAACGCCTCGTCCTGATCACATCCACCGGCCGCATAATACTCGCGCCCTCCGGCGGAGACGAGAAGAAAGCCAAAACGGAGATCTCATTGCTAGCATCAGACTGCACCTGGCGTATCCAGACAGGAGATAAGGGCCAAAGCGGGTGGTGTGTAGATACTGTAAGTACATCGTTACCCAGTCATTCTAGTCGTTCTCGTTCTCCACGTTCTCGCCACTCGGTGGCTTGTCTGCCTGTTGCTGCAGGTACAGGGCTGATTAAGAAGCAGAGAGGCACGCATTATACATTTGAGGACCCGAGGTCGTCGACACCGGATCCAGGCCGCACGACGGCGGAGGAATGGCTCGAGACGCTGGAGTCGGCGAAGAATTTTGCGATGAGCCAGAAGATGCTGGTTACGAACAATGAGCGCGATAACTTCGATATGGAGTCCGGCGTCTCTTCCCCAGCTTCTACACTTGGCGGCTCGGCGGTCTATCCTGAGTCATCCAACAACGAGGGCAGACACGGCCGTCGTAACCTCACCAAGAGCCAAGCAAGCTTGGGTATGGGAGTCTTGAATGATATGGGCGAAGGCGGTGAGGGTCAGGATAAGGAGAAGAAGGAGAGGAAGCATAGGTTCAGCAAGCGCAGTTCGAAAAATGGACTTGCGGCCGTGTTCTGAAATTACGTGCTCCCTGGTATGAGTTTTGAGAAGCATATGGGAGGGAGCTGGAGAGAGGGGTGGTTGGGACGAAGGAGAAAACGAACAACTCAACTAAGCTGGTGAAGGCTGGTCAGACGTGGTAGGCATGCGCATGAGGAACAGAGATCGAGCATGGGAGGTATTGCGATTGGGTATGCTAGATAAGACAGACAGGGAGCATACGGTCAGAGTTGGGCCTACGACAACGCGGGTAAAGTCACAAGAGGCAACAGCGCATGAGCATACATAGTACATACAGCACAAGGGAGGGCTTTCGTTTCTTACATAGCATTTGCGAGCGATGGCGTTGGTTTGGCCGCATTAGTCGCGAGTAGCTAAATCTCATCTAGATTTCTTTCTAATGAAGAGTAAATATCGCAGAGGATTGCACTTCTGTTTGCTGATGTTAATGATAGGGTTCTACCTTCGGGCTTCAGACCTGGCGGAATTCCGGCTGCCTGATTTCTCTGGTGCGAGGAAGGAGGGGAAAGGTCACTGTCTCAACATCGGAGAGTTGATAGGAGGAAATGTTGAAGTTGCCACAATCCTATGGAATGAGCACAACCTTTGTAGAAAGCCAAAATCGGCGCAGCAGGTTTTGGTCATTTCCATCTCGACCCGCAGAAAAGTATGGCCAGGCTTAGCCTGCTCCAACGAGCGCCAATTGGTTGTCATTCGCGCAGCAATGTGGCGATCTATAATATTTTCGATATCCAGATAACAAAGCCTCGAGCCTCTTAGTTTAGCCTTAGATAATCAGATGGAGCGCGGGGAAGGGGGGAAATACAGGTATGAGGGAGCTGGGTGCGAAGATTGAAGGTCATCTAGTTTCAGGGAAAGAGCTTTCGACTACGAGTTGAGTTTGGCCAAAGGCTAGCCGAGTCCATGACACATTCTACACAGACCTAGAAGCCAATGGTGGAGGAAATGGCAATGAGAAGTTGTGGAATGGGGGATGGCATTCGCTGGAGAGAGGATGATGGAGGAGGATAGTGACTACGGACGTTGGGAAGTAAAGGGTTGTGGCTCTGTCGAGACATGGTCAAACTGCGATGTTGTATTAGTTTCAGGTTGCTCCATGGCTTCTACGAAGCCCCTTCAGCTCTAATCTCGATAATAGAGCTAAGGGTACTGTTTGGAGGCGCTGTTATTCAGGAACCATTGCCCAGATGGTGTGAATGGCTCCACATGCGGCTTTTTGAATCGGTGGTCATATTGCTAATCAGCTGCAGTTTTGTTTTCCCGTATCTGTGTCAGACCATCTTGTGATGTTACTGTGCTATCCTTTAAATGCTCGCTATGATTCGCTTAGGCTAACAAAAAATTATGGGTATAGAAACAAAAACACAAATCCCATTGCATCTATTAACTTGTTATTCGTGGACCTTCGTATCATTTCATCTCGCATAATCCCTTTGGTACCAGGCCTTTAACTGGTCAAACTTTCTTTGTTTCTTTAATTCCAAGCATGTTTGCTCTTATCTCCCATCTTCAAATCCAGCTTCCCCCTCCTCGAGTCTGGCGCCGACAAGGTAGTCGACCATGACGTCCCTGCTCTTCAGATGCTGTTCATCAACCAGTGGACTGATGATCCGCTTAGCTTTCAGCTTCATATCGTCCATCCTCTTCAGCAACAGCTTATACGTCTCTCTTGAATAGCAGCTCCCAGGCATATCCTTCAACTCCTGCTTCACTTTCTCATCCAACAAGTAGCGCTCAGGAAACATCCCAATTAGCCTCAACGTCCTATGCAACTGCTGTCTCTTCGTCGGCATCGCTGCCCGCTTCTCCTCCTGCCGCTGAACCTCAAGCTGCCTCTCCCTCTCTCGTTCCCTTTCAGTCCTACCGCTACTAGGCCTTGAAGCTCTCGGCGCCAGCTTAGGGGGCGGAATCGGCACATCCAGCGCCTGGCGAAACCACGCATGCCACATATTCTCCGCCGTTTTCTCCCATGGATTGTCCCTCATAGTAACCGGTTCACCACGTTTATTTCGCAACATCAGACTGGTTAACTTATCTGTGATGCCGTCTTCGCCGAAGATCATGAAGTTAATGTCTTCAACCTTGTCCAGTACAAGGTCGATGACTTCCTCTTTACCTTTCCATTCTGAGCCTCGTAGTAACCCTTCGTCTCTAGGCCAACGTCCTACTACGTGCGCCAACGCCTCCTCGAACAACACTTTACTCCGCGACTTCCAGCCAAGCTTCAGATAGCTTGATGGGTACTTGACGAGATGCTCCCACAGATCAGCCTGGTAGAGAATGAGGTAATTCTGCACGCCCTTTCCTACACTCTTGCACGCATCATATCCTTCAGCAAACTCGAGGAGAGATTTGCATTTGTTGTACGCATCGCCGATGCTGGATGCGCGAAGAGAGATGGGCTCGCTGTAGAAAGAGCGAAAGAGGTTGTCGTAAAGTTTTATTAGCGCTGCGTTGCTCTCTGATAGTGGGGCTGCTTCCGTTGCAGACTGGCTGTGAGGTGGCGGTTCCGGCCGGCGGTTGTTGTGCGGTATTAAACTGAGGTTTCCTACAGAACGGAAGAAGGAACTGGTTGGCTTGTTCCGTACTGGCGGAGGCGCATCTGAATTATATGGTGTAGGTCTAGGCGGCGGCGGTCGTTGAGCAAGCATCAGTATCCCACTCTCGCCTAGGTCCTCAAAGTCCAGCTCATACCTCCATCTTTGTCCTGTCTGGCTATTTCGTGTGAAGCGATCCCGACTTCCTCGCTCGGCATATTGATTTGAAGGCCAATCTTCGCCTATCCTCGCGAGCTCATTCCCGAGTGGCGCACTTATCAAATCTTTCTCAAACCACGTTGAACTGTGGCTTAGAAAGCTTCGATGTAGCACCCATTTCTTCTCATGCTCATGCCCTGGGTCGCCAAGTTTTATCACAATTTCCACATCGCCAGTGCTGAATATGGGATATTTATTCTCGGTCGCTCGTTGGTATATGCCGGCATGAGATTTAGAAGACCTGTGTTGTCGCCGTTCGCTCCGTCCGTCCGGGTCTCGCCGTGAGGAAGGCTCTCGGCGCGCGTTGGAGACTGAAGTTCGCGCGCTGACAACTGATGAGGGACCTCGCCGTCGACATGGGTCTTCGGATTGCGGCTGTTGATGTCGAGATGGCAAAAGTGAGAGGATGCGCTCGGGTTGGGACACCATGTTTGCAGTATGTGGTATGCGGAATCAATTATGCACAAGTGTACCCCTCAAGGTTGCTTGTGTCAAATTGGTTGGTCTACTTTTTCGGCGCAAAGTATCCGTCCGTGTCGCAAGTGAGTGGAATATTTGGAGCTCGAGCTAAGTAGTTGCGCGGCACAATTATATTTCGTCCCAGTAGTCTAAGAGTTCCGACGTCAACGACCAGCGCTTAGTCCTCTCTGTCGCATACACAATCGTTTGTCCTCGTTGTCGCTGCGTCTGCTGCGCTCTCGCGATTCTTTGACGCGTGTGTCACTATCCAGTTCCAGTCCGTACCGCGAGCTTCCAGCGCTTCGATAGCTTCTTTGTTGGTGTTTGGTGCAAGTATAAGACGAAAGTAATACTAGCGACAATGCGACAAGGCAAAATTGGCTTCGCGATCTGGCGTCTTGGGGTTCGCGGAGCACCTTTCAAGCTTGTGAAAGTGGCGATCGGATAACTGGTTGATTCGCCGCGACTGGACTTTGTCGCCTTGTTCTCGATCCAGAGGCTGGTATTGGTTGTTGTTCGTCCAAGCGCCGGTGACTCTCAGTCCTCACTTCAGTATATATCGCCCTGTCTTTCAGATGCTTGTTGTCCAGTATATCTCCCGCAAAATCACCATTCTCAATCGCCGGTATATTCTACTGCCTCCCCTCGGTGTGCAATGTTTCGAATCATTGTTTCCGTGCCGGTTTATTTGTCGAGGCCGTGCTTGGTGGCCGGTGTTGCCCCCGCGATGGTGCATCGTACTGCATGGCCGCAAGCACGGCGCAGCTGTACAAGGGTCGCTTTTCGCACCGCCAAATGAGATGACCGCCGGCCTGCACCGAGCATGGCACACAAACGACAACGGCTTGGTTGGCTGTTACAGCTTGCCAAGCTGCCAACCAGAACATGGGACAACACCATCTTCAAATATCATGGCGCTCAATCATATCAAGAGTTTTCAGAAAGTTTCCCTTCCACGCCGAGCTGGCCTGCTGCCTCTACCTAAGCTCAAAAATACACTCTTAACTTCGGGTGTCAGTCACTTCCCGGCAAAATGTTTAGGCGAGAAACGGAGAAGAGCGTCCAAAGACACATCACAGTTCAAAGAACATGCTTGCGAGTAGTTCCTTAGCATGCTCACCTAGTGAGTATCGCTATGTTCCTACTTCGAATCAAAGCGCTCAAAGGTCGTTAGGGAATAATAGCTATGCTTAGCAAATATCCAATATTTTAGCATTAGTTTATCTTCGTTGACCGCGGAATGGAGGCAACGACTAGACTAAGCTTTGCAGAATGTATGTTGGCAGAACAGAGCGTGAACAATATTTACGCCGAACCATCTGGCGCTCATTAACCGACCTTGAAGTAACCATCAATCCTTTTGCCTTCCCAATTTCTGCTTACACTAAGCTCTGTTAGCTGTGCAAGCTCAAGATAGAGTCCTATTTCGGGTGTTGGTACACATTTCCGAAGCCTGAGAAACAAACTTCCAGCGGTTGTATAAGGTCAGCGAAGACTACAAAAGAGCGAGAAAGAGTATGACGAAAAACGCCATCTCAAATCAAAGAATACGCTTTCAGCTTCTTTTTTTATCAGGCTTGCCTCGTAGATAATTATCTCTCCTATACTAGCAGGTACTTGTACAGATTGTTAAAGACGACAACAGCTATGCTCGATGGCAATATCACATTATTTGCAACATCAGATCAAAGCCCTAAGACAGGGTTGTGAGTGCTTTGAGGCAATGCGCATCTGGAGCTGTTTCCTCAGTCTGTTGCCTCTTGTTCAGGTTCTACTCTTGTTGTTTTGAAGTGTTTTTTTTGTCAGACACAACTAAGTTGTGGTCATTCCGACTTAGTTCAACAATCTCCGCTGGTGGACTTCTAGATTCAAAGCAAAAATTAATATTTTCTTTATCACTATCGAGATTAATTTGATGGCCGAGGCATATTGGCATTTAATTTTTACCTGAGGTTACGGTAAAGTTGTGGTGAGATTGAAACGAGGTTGAATTGAAGTTGATGTGAGGCTTTGTTGAGGCGCGAAATCATTTCGGCAACTTGCCCTCCATTTTCCCCCATCCTCATGTCAATCCTCAAAAGACGATGATAATAGGCAGCATCTATGTGGATTAATCATAACGAGGGAGGCGTCCGTTTACCAGCGACAATCGTCTACTGCTTAGGATAACACGAAGACAGTCATACATTGGACATGTCCAGGTATTTTGCTTGACATTTCAGCTACCTCAATGGCCTCTCGACATGGAGCTTGTGTTTGTGTGTTGGTAACTTCATACAAACTCTAGTTCAATACTTCAGTAGAGTTTCGGAGGGGCAAAGGAAAGTTTCATGTCAGACATATAACATTTAAAGGGGCCCAATAGAAGTGGAAGAGCACAGCTAAAATCACATCTCAAATCAAAGAACATGCTCTAAGCTCTTTACGTGGCATACTTCTTTTGACTGGGATGGGTTACCATGAATTTCGTACAACTCTTAACAAGAAGGTTCTATGCAACATCTTTGTGGCGGTTCCTTGTGTTCGGGAATGAAAGACGTTAACAGGATCATGTGATGAAAGTGCGGATGTAAGAGAGACTTATATAGACTATTGAACATCATTGGTTATACTTATCTTGAAGTTGGTCATCATCTCTGGACAAGCATTCCAGTCAAACATTCTCGTTAAGGTTAATTTCCGTATCGCACGAGCTGCCTCCTAGTTTCCGAAAGCTCAAGATATAGTAGAACTCGAGGTAAGGTGTTGGTGTTTCAACCAGTTCAGCTTCCCTCGAAGGGCTTACAAAGGTCCAACACAAATCTCAACTACATATGTAAAGGCCACTCAGATGCAGAGAAACAAGGAAGTACGAACAAAAACACATCTTTTTTTAAAGAACATGTTTTTGGGCCCCTACTGTACCCCTACTTCAAGATCTCTCTCGTGAAGTAGTCAAGTATACGCAAGCTCTCCTGCAAGTCGTTGCACAAACCGAAGCACTGCTCGTTGACTTCAACCTATAACGACTGTCATCACCGTCATCGGCAGTTTCAACTACGCCATCGAACTTCCCTCTCCACAAGCTCCCTCCTTTTTCGCCATCATTGTCCCCCCTGGCGAGTACTGGAGCAAGCCATCTATCCATAAGCTCCCCCAATTGTGAAGCTGCCGTTCACCATTCGTGTAGTGAAGATGTATCTATATCCTTCCCCACGAAGTGTTATCTTTGGCCTTTGCTCAGGAACCTAGCTACGCTGCAGTTGGGATGGCTCTCAAACCAAGCTCAGGTAACTAACCTTGTTCTATACTGAAGCTCATATCGTATATGTACTTATAACTACTATTTTATTGTTATCTTGCTATATTGTAACCGTCTCTCATGTATTTCAACTCACTATTTATTCCTC